>Ga0316194_10003514_pt1 | contig 10929 bp, 9 predicted proteins | sample CroRivsedime1_MG_FD_204936 | JGI IMG/M metagenome (GOLD analysis project Ga0316194, IMG submission 204936) | Coastal sediment microbial communities from Maine, United States - Cross River sediment 1 | ecosystem: Environmental > Aquatic > Marine > Coastal > Sediment | place: USA: Maine... | reverse complement strand
TCACTCGAATCCTTGAATCCTTGGCCCCTTATCAATCGACCAACTCTTTGGGGAATGATCCTTACTTTTTTATAGCCCTGTCACTATTTGAAACGCTCGGTTTAGGTTTTACTTTGATGATTACCTCGTCTTTGCCGATGACACCCAGCTCCTTTCTGGCCACATCTTCAACATATCTGGGATCATTCTTCAACCGCTCTATTTCACGATATAAAGAGAGATTTTCCTTTTTAAGCTCATCGGTTTTTTTCGACAAGTTATCCTTTTCCTTTTTAAGTTTATACAGATCCGTAAGGCCATTCTCACCGAACCCGATAAACAACAACATCAAAAACATCGTCATTATTGCTAAAACAAGCATTATATTTTTCTTCAAACCCACGCTTTACCCTTCCCCTTTCTGGCTATGGCCATAACCTTTTCCAACTCCCGACTTTTAAGCAATAAAGAAAAAGAACCATATAACACGAGGCCGATAATTATACTTCCCACAAGTCCAAAGAAAAGGCCCATCAGACTCCCGCCCTCAGAAGGAATAATGAATAGCGCAGCCGCCCAGACAGCAGCACCCATAGATATGGAACAAATTATTGTCTTATAAACGGACGTCATAATCGTTTTCAATCCCAGCATGCCGAGCTTTGTCTTTAAAGACCGGACAAGAAGTCCGAGGTTTAACATGGAAGCCAGTGAGGTAGCAAGTGCAAGCCCTCCATGCCCCAGTGGCCCCATGAGAACGACGCCAAGAATGATATTGGCACAAACAGATATGACAGCTATTCGTACCGGAGTTTTTGTATCCTGCAGTGCATAAAATGTTGAAACCACAATCCGCACGGCTGAAAAAGCCCATAATCCCACACTATAGTATAAAAGGGCATATGCAGTCAAATGGGTGGTCTTTGCATCAAAAGCACCCCTTTTAAATAATAACGCAACGATCGGTTCTCTTAAAACTATCAGGCCGACCATCGAGGGAATGGTAATAAAAAAAACCAGTTTCATAGCATATGCAAAGGTATCCCGGACCGCCTGCAAGTCCTTTTTTGCGGCCTGTCTTGAAATGCTCGGCAAAACAGCGGTTGCTGTTGCTATTGCAAATATCCCAAGGGGAAACTGCACCAAACGATCGGCATAATATAGATACGAAACACTCCCTTCGGAAAGCAGTGAAGCCAAAATGGTCCCCACCAGGATATTGATTTGATAGACAGCAGCGCCAAATATGGTGGGAAGCATCAACAGGCCTATCTTCTTGAGGCCGGGATGGAAAATTTTTGCTTTCTGCCAAAAATAGAATCCTTTTTTAATCAAAAACGGCACCTGAAACCCAAGCTGCAAAATACCACCGATCACCACACCGACCGCCAGGCCTGTTACAGGATCGGTCATGTGCGGTGAAATAAATAAAACGGAACATATAATGGAGATGTTCAATAAAACAGGGGCAAGGGCCGGTGCAGCGAAGTGTCCAAGAACATTAAGGATTCCCATGGAAAGAGCAACCATTCCGATAAAGAAGATATACGGAAACATGATTCGCGTGAGAAAAATGGTGACGGACAATTTTTCAGGTGAATCGATAAAGCCGGGTGCAATGATGCGAATGATAAGTGGAGACAAAAAAATACCTGCAATGGCAACGACAACCAGCAGCACCGACAACAGTCTTATGGCGGATCTTGCCATTTCAAAGGCTTCATTTTTTCCTCGATTCATGAGCGTGTCGGTAAATACAGGGATAAATGCAACGCTTAAAGAACCCTCGGCAAAAAGCCTTCTTAAAAGGTTTGGGATTCTGAAAGCCACAAAGAATGCATCTGAGCTCAATCCGGCACCGAAAAACCAGGCAATGACGACATCTCGTATCAATCCGAAAATACGGCTCAATAGTGTCGCTGATCCAACAACTCCCGCGGCTTTTGTTACGCGGTCATTTTCATGATCGGTTTGTTTTTTTGAAGGGTTCATGATTCGCAATAAAATCGTGTAACGATTTTATGAAACTCCCTGCTAAAACAGAGATCTTTATTAATAGCCCGGGCAGGTTCTTTCATTACGAGCCTTTATTCACGAGTTTTATCCGCCTTTGGCGTGATCTTTCAGCAAAAATTTAGTTATACCTGAAGCGGTAATGTTTTCAAAAGGCTGAAGTGTTACAAAAAAAATCTTGACATATATTTAATAAGTTAATAATTTACACTTTTTAAATTAATAATGAAAGGAGTTTATTAAGAAATTGGCCAATCATAAATCAGCACTTAAACGCGCACGTCAGAACGAGATCAGGCGTAAGCGTAATAAAGCCGTTAAAACAAGGGTAAAAAGTATTGTCAAAGATGTACGACTTTCTGTGAGCGAAAACTCGAAAGAAGCAGCATTGGAAAAGCTCGAAATGGCGAAAACGAACATTGATAGGGCAGCCCAAAAAGGTGTGCTTCACAAAAAGACTGCTTCTCGCAAAATTTCACGCCTATCGAAATTGGTAAACACCATCTCCGCCTAACCGGAAAAAAGCGCAACGTACAAAATGAAATTTCTACATTCTTTGTACGATGCGCTTTTTTGTTGAGTTCTTTAAAAATTGTCTGTTAAACGATTGTGGACTTTTTCTGCAAGTTTTTTAGAAAGGGTTTCGATGGCTTGGCGCTTGTTGAGCTCGGTAGCCTGTTTGTCCGTCTCCACATCATATTCTTCGAATTCAGAAATGCGTGATGCGGACCATTTTACCCCACCACCCGAATCTGTTAATTTCAAATTGATGGTAATTTCGACCCGCCTTGCGAGAGGGCTTTGCTGCGCTTGACGGGAAATTGTCGTGATGCGCTCGGATTCAATAACACCGGTAAGGACTCCGTCAGCCTCCTTGCTGTTTTTCCGAACACTCCTTCCCTTCCGAGTAAATTCATATATCAGGTCATTTGTAATGATATTTTCCAGCCCGGTTTCCGGAGTGCGGTTTTCAAAAATTTCTATGGCAATCGTCTGTATTCCTCCCGGCAAATTTCCACTCCCTGCAAACCGATAACCGCAAGCCGAAAAAAACAAAGGGATAAAAATGACCGCCCAGATATACTTTTTATGATAAAAAAAGTCTCTTATAGCTGTAAAGTTCATAAAGTAAAGAATCCGGACACAGAGGACCCGGCTTTGATATAACCCCTGGAAGGGGCTGTTTTTCTTAAAGCCGTACAAGTTAAAAGTGCCTATTTCTGGTTAGTCCCGCAATGCGGGATTAGCCGGTTGGCCGTTATTAAATTACGGGCAAACCGGCATAACGGGCCGACGGGCACAACCTTTTTTAACTATAGCTCACTTCAAACTCTTCCAGCGATTCTTCAGGCAGAGCCAATTATCTCTGACCTGACTCAGAGGACCAGAATTTAAATGTTAGATTATACCACGATATTGACAAGTTTCTCTTTGACAACAATAATTTTTTTAATGGGTTTGCCATCGATGAATTTTAAGACTCTTTCGTCTGAAAGCGCCATTTCTTTTAGGGTGTCGTCATCTGCATCTGCATCTACGTGGAACTTGCTTCTAAGTTTGCCGTTGACTTGTACCACGATCAAGAACTCATCTTTGGTTAGAGCGTCCTCTCTGTATGACGGCCATGAAGCCAGTAGGATGCTGGTATCAAATCCAAGCGCCTCCCATAATTCTTCGGCAAAATGAGGAACAATGGGTGATAAAAGAAGCGCAACAGATTCCATGGATAGCCGCATGACCTCGATCTTTTGGGGGTTCTTTTTATCAAAATCGATTCCGTACATTGTATTTACGAGTTCCATTACCGCACTGATAGCGGTATTGAAATGAAATCTGTCTTCGATATCCCTGGTGACCTTTTTTATCGTTGCATGGTTTTTTTTGAATAGCGCGCGAGAATCGCCCTCCAGCTGATCCGGACTGCCATTAAACGGCTTGGCGTCACGAATTAAGCTCTCCCAATTTAAAGCCAGTCGCCACACACGGTTTAGAAAGCGATAACCGCCCTCAACGCCCTGTTCGCTCCATTCCAGGTCTCTTTCAGGCGGAGCTGCAAAAAGGCAGAAAAGTCTTGTGGTATCTGAACCAAATTTTTCTAAAAGGATATTGGGATCGATAACGTTCTTTTTTGACTTGGACATCTTTTCAACGCGACCGACGATGGTCTCCTGACCGCATTGTTTACACAGCCGTTCTTCACCGGCTCCTTTTATTTCTTCAGGGAGAAGAAAACCGTGTTCAGGACAGGAAACCGTCTCTTTACAAACCATTCCCTGGGTCAAAAGCCGTGTAAAAGGCTCTTTATATTTAACAAGGTCAAAATCGTATAGAACGCGGGTATAATATCTGGAATAGAGCAGATGTAAAATCGCATGTTCAACACCACCGATATACTGATCAACAGGCATCCAGTAATCTACGGCTTTACGATCAAACATGGCGGTTTTACAGTTCGGACTGCAATATCTCTCATAATACCATGAAGACTCTACGAACGTATCCATTGTATCGGTTTCTCGTCTGGCCTCGGAACTGCCACATGCCGGACAAGGCGTCTTTGTAAAATATTCAAGGGTCGACAATGGTGATTTACCGCCTTCAAGAAGATCAGCATCTTCCGGAAGCAAAATGGGAAGGTCTTTTTCAGGGACTGGAACAATACCGCATTTTTCACAATGAATGATGGGTATTGGTGCACCCCAGTATCGCTGTCTTGAAATCCCCCAGTCCCTTAGCCTGAAGCTGGTTGTTTTCTTTCCGAGGCCCTTTTTTTCCAGATATGAAGCGATATCGTCCAGCGCTTGTACACTGTCTATTCCATTGAACCGACCGGAATTAATCATAACACCTTCACCGGTAAAGGCCTCGGTCATTTTGGCGGGGTCGAGATCGGCATCATGAGGTTTTACAACCACAATGACTTCAAGACCATACTTACGGGCAAATTCAAAATCTCGCTGATCATGCGCTGGAACGGACATAACAGCCCCGGTACCATATTCCATAAGCGCAAAGTTGGCTGTATAGATCGGCATACGAATACCGCTTAAAGGATTGATACAATATGCACCTATATAAACGCCCTCTTTTTCATAACTTTCCACGGCTTTAACCGATCGATCCTGTAAGGATATGCGATGGATAAACTCGGACACTTCTACTTCTTGAAGAGTTCCTCTGGACAGTTTGACCACCAGCGGGTGCTCCGGTGCAAGGCACATAAACGTCGCCCCATATACGGTATCCTGCCGTGTTGTAAACACCGGTATTTGCTCATCCGAGTTTTCTATGGGAAACCGAATTTCTGCACCCGTACTCTTTCCGATCCAATTTTTCTGCATCGTGAGAACTTTTTCAGGCCAACCCGGCAGCTTTTCACAATACGACAGAAGATCCTGGGCATAATCGGTAATGCGGAAAAACCATTGCCAGAGCTTTTTCTGTTGAACCTGTTGGCCACATCTCCAGCACAGGCCGGCTTCTACCTGTTCGTTGGCAAGTACTGTCTGGCAGTGTTCACACCAGTTCACAAAGGATTCCTTACGATAGGCCATCCCCTTTTCATACATTTTTAAAAAAAGCCACTGTTCCCACTGATAATATTCAGGACTGCAAGTAGCGATTTCCCGATCCCAATCATAGGAAAAACCCAGACGCTTCAACTGGAATCGCATGGCATCGATATTTTCATAAGTCCACTTGGCCGGGTGACTATTATTTGCAATTGCAGCGTTTTCCGCCGGCATGCCAAATGCATCCCAGCCCATGGGATGAAGAACATTAAACCCTTGCATTTTTTTGTATCTCGCAACAACATCTCCGATGGTATAGTTTCTCACATGCCCCATATGGATTTTGCCGGAAGGATAAGGAAACATCTCAAGCAGATAATACTTTTCTTTATTCGGATCCTCTTTGACTTTAAAAAGCTTTGCCTCTTCCCAGAAATTTTGCCATTTAGATTCTATTTTCCTGGGATCGTATCGTTCATCCATTTTATATTATTAACCTCGAAAATTATTGTAATCCAAATAATTATACTTATAATATCCTAATTTAATATCTGAATCTTGCATGAAAATTGATGAGAAAAAAAGAACATCATCCTAATATGACAATAGGTTTCATGCCACAACACGATGCAAATAGCAAGTCATAAGACCTGAATTTTGCACGGCCAAGAAATCGTTTGACTTGTACATGACAATTTCATATTCATTTAGAAGAACAAGTGCTTAAGATTAAAGCCTGTTTTCGCACATAAACAAGCCTTATTATTTAGCGAGCCCAAAGCCGGAAGTCTCACTCAAATTGTTTTTAATCAAAATTGGACAACCATTTTATGAGTAATAAAATCCTTATCAATGCCATAGATCCTGAGGAATGCAGAATTGCAAAAGTCAAGGAGTTGAAGCTTGAAGAATTCCATATTGAAAGTTCAGGAAAAGAAATTATCCATGGCAACATTTACAAAGCCATCATCACTCGCATTGAACCAAGTCTTCAGGCCGCATTCGTAGATTTTGGCGCTGATCGTCACGGTTTTTTGCAAAAACATGAAATCCACAGCGATTATTTTCAGGACAATCTCTCTAAAGACAGATCCATATTAAAAATGGTCAAGCGCGGCCAAGAGCTCTTGGTGCAGGTGACCAAAGATCCCTTCATGAAAAAGGGTGCCATGCTTACAACTTATATATCTTTGCCCGGTCGATACGTAGTGCTTATGCCTGGAAGCGACAGCCGTGGAATCTCACGCAAAATAGAAGATGAAGACGAGCGTAACCGTCTAAAAAGTATCGTCGGCAAGCTTAAGATACAGGAGGGATTCGGTATTATTGTCCGCACTGCAGGTATAAACAGCACTAAATCACGCATGTCAAAAGATGCAAACTATCTTTTGCGCCTGTGGAAGAACATCAAAAAAAATGTGACAAATGCAAAAGCACCAGTATTGCTTTATAAAGAGCAAAACCTTGCCGTAAGATCCATACGCGATTACTTCACCCCCGATGTAACCGAAATCCTCATCGATGATGATACCGTATACCATGTTGTTAAAGACTTTGTTAAAATCATATCGCCGAAACATAAAAAAATCGTCAAACATTACAAAGGGGACAAGCCTATATTCGCCAAATACCAACTTGAAGATCAGATTTCATCGATTTACGCGAGTCATGTAAAACTTAAATCCGGCGGCACTCTTGTAATAGCACAGACTGAAGCACTCGTCTCCATCGACGTTAATTCAGGTAAGGCAACCAAAAAAAAGTCCATTGAACAAACCGCACTTCAAACCAACATTGAAGCAGCCGAGGAAATTGCACGCCAGTTACGACTCAGAGACTTGGGCGGCCTGATTGTCATCGATTTTATCGACATGAAAGACCCCAAACACAAATCAGAAGTTGAAAAGGCCGTTAAAAATTGCGTAAAATCGGATAAGGCCAAAACAAATATCGGTAAAATCTCAAAATTTGGCTTGATGGAAATGTCGAGACAGCGAATTCGTCCCTCTATCGAATCCAGCAGTTTCGAGCCCTGTAGCCATTGCAAGGGAAAAGGAATGATCCCTTCTACTGAAATGCTGGCACTTGACTTTCTCCGCCGACTTCGCCTTGAAACCATAAAAGCTGAAATTTCAAGTGTCAAAGGAATCGTCCCGCACGATGTTGCCGATTACCTTTTAAATAAAAAACGCAAAGAAATTCTAGATCTGGAACTCAGGAGAGGCCTTTCCATCACCATTGAGGGGGATACAAAAATTATTCCCGGCATGAGCGAAATTAACTGTGAAAAATAAAGTTGATCTTATACAATTCATTATCATGTATCCAAAGGTATAGTTATGCCAAGAAAACCTGTAAAAAAGACAAATAGAGTTATTGGAGTTGTTATCATCGCTATGGTGCTTGTTGGAGCATTTACGGGTTTTAGGTTTCTGATGAAACAAGAATCGACGCCCGAAACACAAAAAAAACCTGATAAAGTTCAAATTCCTTCAAATACGGAACCGATTATTGATTACAACAAAATTGAAGAAGACAAAGAACTCAAGACACTAATGCAACAGCGAAAAGCAGAATATGGAGTTAATAAAGGGGTTGATATTATTGCAAAATCCAATGAATCAATTAAAATTGGCGATTCTACGGTTTCAATGCAGGAAATTTTGGAAAAGATTCGTCTAAAAAGTGGTGATATCGTTGAAAAAGACATCAAATCACAGGATGCGACGACAAAAGAAAAAATAGAATCATTCGGGATTCACGTGGTCCGGCCTGGAGAAAATATCTGGAATATCCATTTTACCTTTCTAAAAGATTATTTCGATTACAAAGGTGTCCAACTGTCACCCCTTTCGGATGAACCCCTTGAAAAAGGAAGCAGTTCGGGTATCGGTAAGATTCTTAAATTCTCGGAGCATACGGTGAACATCTACAACATCAGAGAACATAAACTTGATGTTGACCTTAATTTGATCTTTCCCTTGACCAAAGTTGTCGTCTATAATATGGATCAAATTTTTGCATTTCTGGATCTCATTGACTATAAACATGTAAACCGTATTCAATTCGACGGCGAGACGCTCTGGATGCCGTCGAATTAAAGAAATATTTGACCTGAGAGACAAATTACAGTATATCAACCCATTTTCATCATTTATAGGTATATAGACAAACTGTTAAACATATAATCCAAACAACTAATAAGGAGGTTTTACATTGATAAATACTGCTTATGCAATGGGCCAGGGCGGAGCTGCGTCAGGACAAGGGGCAGGTGGATTTACATCTCTTATCCCCATTGTCCTCATGTTCGTCATATTCTATTTTTTACTTATCCGACCCCAGCAAAAAAAGGCCAAGGAACATCGTGAAATGATCAGTCAGGTTAGAAAAGGGGACCGTATCGTAACCAGCGGCGGATTGCATGGTCGAGTAACAGCCGTCAGTGACTCAACATTGACGGTGGAAATTGCAGACAGGGTCCGTGTGAAGATTGACCGTGGAAATGTTTCCAAGGTGGCACAATCCTCGTCACCGTCTCAGGATAAGAAAAAAAAGTAAGACAAATTCATAATCATCAATAAGGAAAAGATCATTGAATAATCTTTCTTGGCGAGTTCTGGCTGTTTTTGGAGTTATGATTGCAGCGATTATTTATGTTCTGCCCACCATAGAACCATCCTTTTGGCCGCACAAAAAAATAAATCTTGGCCTTGATCTTCAAGGCGGCATGCACCTGGTCCTTGAAGTCGATACCGATAAAGCTGTGGAAGGCACCATTGAACGTATAATTCAGGAAATACGGAGTTCTTTAAAAAAAGAACATATACGATATGCCGCTTTGAGTCGCATAGAAGGAAACCGGATATCGATCAAACTAAAAGGACAAAAATATATTGATGGATTCGAAAAGACTCTCGACAAGGAGTTTCAAAATATGCGGATCCTTTCAAGATCAATGGATGGCGACGTCCTAACCATGCAGATCGATCTTCCGGATAGAGAGACCGATCAAATCAAAAAATTGGCAGCTGATCAGGCTCTTGAAACCATCAGAAACCGGATCGACCAGTTTGGCGTCAGCGAACCAGATATCCGCCGTCAGGGTGAAAAACGGATCCTCGTCCAACTCCCTGGAATAAAAGATACCAAGAGAGCCAAAGCCTTAATCGGCAAAACAGCACTTTTGGAATTCAAACTTGTGGATGAAACCCACGACCTTGATAACGCTCTTAAAGGAAATGTTCCTCCCGGAAGTGAGGTGCTTTATGGGGTTAAGGAAGACCCCACCACTAAGCGTATTCATAAAACCCCATATCTCTTAAAGAAAAGGACCCTTTTGACCGGCGCCAATCTTACTGATGCAAGGGTGCAAATCGACTCTCAATATAACGAGCCTTATGTTTCAATCGATTTCGACAAAAAGGGCGGAAGGGATTTTGCAAGAATCACCGGAGAAAATGTAAAAAAACGTCTGGCCATAGTATTGGACAAAAAGGTTTATTCAGCCCCGGTTATCCAGGAAAAGATCTCCGGCGGAAAGGCCCGTGTTACAGGAAACTTTACCACTGAAGAAGCGCGGGATCTCGCCATTGCACTCCGTGCAGGCGCCCTTCCGGCACCGGTTAATATTCTTGAGGAAAGGACAGTCGGCCCTTCGTTGGGAACCGATTCCATAAGAAAAGGCCTCATTTCCATGTGTGTCGGCGGCATCCTTGTTATTCTGTTCATGATTGTATATTACAGGGGTGCGGGACTCATTGCAGACTTTGCACTTATTCTCAATATTCTTCTGATTGCCGGAGGTCTTGCCGGATTTCAGGCAACCCTGACACTCCCGGGCATTGCAGGAATCATCCTCACTATCGGTATGGCTGTGGATGCCAATGTTCTTATATTTGAGCGGATCAGGGAAGAACTGCGTATTGGTAAGACACCGCGTGCAGCCGTGGATTCCGGCTATGACAGAGCGACACTTACCATCCTTGATGCCAATGTCACGACACTGATCGCAGCACTTGTCCTCTTCCAGTTCGGCACCGGGCCTGTCAAAGGATTTGCCGTAACACTCAGCCTTGGGGTCATTGCAAGTCTGTTTACAGCCCTGATTCTTACCCGGATGGTATTTGACTATTACTTAATAAAACGAAAAACCAAGCGTCTAAGCATTTAGGGGTCACCCATGCAGTTCGTAAAACCTGATATTGATATCAATTTTATTGGTAAAAGTAAAATCGCTTTCTCTATTTCTCTGGCAATGATCCTGATCAGCATCGCTTCTCTAGTAATCCACGGAGGACCTAAATTCGGTATCGATTTTGCCGGTGGAACACTGGTTCAGGTTAAATTTAACGAACCTGTAAGTTTGAAAAATATCAAATCCGGTCTTGCCGCCATAGATCTCGGGAAATCCTCGGTCCAAGGG
>Ga0316194_10003512_pt1 | contig 10930 bp, 10 predicted proteins | sample CroRivsedime1_MG_FD_204936 | JGI IMG/M metagenome (GOLD analysis project Ga0316194, IMG submission 204936) | Coastal sediment microbial communities from Maine, United States - Cross River sediment 1 | ecosystem: Environmental > Aquatic > Marine > Coastal > Sediment | place: USA: Maine... | reverse complement strand
AACCGGCTCAACCGATTTAGCCACCGCCGACCAGCAGCATAAACTTCACCGAATCTCCATCTTTGAAAATTCGCTGTGAATATTCACTTCTGGGCAGGAATCCTTCATCATTGACCATTACCTGGATCGCTAAATCCAGTTGCCCTTCCTGGTCCAGCAAAATTTTACCCGCCGGCCGGCCATGTCGAGCCACAATCCGCGCAACAAGATCCGCCACTGTTCCGTCGGCCATTTCCAATTGCGACTTTTTGCCGATTAACTTCGCTAAGGTCGGCAGCCCTATCGATTCTATCTGGATTTTCAATGAACACCTCCGATATAGTTGTTCATTTAGATGAACAAAGTCAGAGGAGTATCATACCAACAATAAATTGTTTGTCAAGTGAATCAAGTTAGTAACTTCGCTCCGATTGGAATATTGGAATGTTGGAATAGTGGAATAGTGGATCTTGGAATAATGCATTGATGCGTTTATAAATGGAAGAATCAAAAAGAACATCATTGTTCCAACTAGTTGTAGAAATTTCGATACATCTATGAACTTATTGGTTTGTTATCACATATGATGCGATATTAATAAAAAAAATAACGTTCATCATAATGAACTATAATGAATTGCATCTCCATGGGAACCGAACGTAAAAATGTTTCAGCAGGTACTGTTTAATTCCTGAAGTATCCAATTCGGCTTGCATAGCAGCACAAATTGCTTGACTTCCTGAAACGGTTAACATAGCTATCATATAGCTATGCACTACCATTTTCTGCCTGTGGCTCATTTTTGTGGGCCACTATTCTTTTTTTTTGCACATTTTTTACATTTTGTTGGTATGCGCCGGCGGAACAACCACTACCAAAGCCGGCTGAGGCAAACAAGATACTTGCCAAGGATTAATCGGTCAAGTGGTCATCAAAACCAACAGATCCGATAAAACAGAGATCAAAAAATTTTTAAAAATCAGCAGCCACCAGCAGAGGTGACCCCGGCCCCTTCCAGGGGCCATTCTCATACCCCCAGCTCTGCTGGTTGTCGCTGATTTTTACATATAATTTCTGTATATATTGACTTTATAGAACACTAGAGTAAAGCTCACACAAAAGGAGGAGAACATGAAACAGAGATTTTTCTTGCTAAGCACTCTATTCGTCGTTGCATTCGCATGGTTGATGTCCGGACCGGCCGCATATGCCACCGAATCGATCGTTATCGGCGTACCGACCTCATTGGGTTTTTTGGAAGGCAAAGAAGCCCACAAAGTGGTCCAAATGGCCGCCAGCGAAATCAATGCCAAAGGTGGCGTAAATGTCGGTGGTACCAAAATGAAATTAAAGGTGGTGGCCACCGATTTGCGCGATGCCGCTCCGGGGGTTCCGGTTCCTGAAGCATTGCTGGGCCTTGAAAAAATAATTCTGGAGCAAAAGCCTGTGGCCATCGTTGTCGGCCCGTTTCGTTCAGAGGCCTTGATTGCCGGCATGGACATCATTGCAAAATATAAAGTACCGATGCTGGGAACGATTGCCATGAGCCCCGGCTCCGAAAAGAAGCTCAAGGGAGACCCGGAAAAATATAAATACATATTCAGGACCTGCCTCAATGCCGTCCATTTAGTGAAATACCTGGCGGGCAGCATGGCACTCATCAACAAGGAATTCGGTTTCAACAAAGTTTATGTCATGCACCAGGACGTCGCCTGGGCAAGGGCCACCGCAGGATTCGTCAAGAAAATGTATTTTGATAAGGCCGGCTGGGAGGTTCTGGGCGAGGAGGCATATCCCACGGGTACCTCCGATTTTTCTTCAGCATTAATGAAAGCACGGGCCAAGGGCGCCCAGGTCATTATGCCGATATTTGACATGCCCCAAAGCGGAATCCTCGTCAAACAATGGAAATCAATGAAAGTTCCCGCTCTAATGACCGGATTCATATCACCCCTGGCGGGATCCGACGCATGGAATACATTCGACGGCAAGATCGGTGGCGCAATGAACAGTATTTTCGAGCTGGGAAGCGCCATTGATTCTCCCAAAGTACCGAAATCAGTTGAATTTTACAATAAATATGAAAAGAGCTACGGTAAAGCACTTCAGGCCGGCCACGGTCCTGCGCCGGCATACGAATCCGTCTATATTCTGGCGGAGGCCATTGAGCGGGCCGGCAGCCTGGATCCGGATGCCATTGTCGCTGAATTGGAAAAAACCGATCGAATGGGAGTCATGGGCCGGGTCAAGTATGATGAGGGCCATCAGGCCATCTTCGGTTCCGACCCCCAGGAGACGGCCATCGGCACGGTTTTCCAGTGGACGGAAGACGGCAAGCGCAAAATCGTTTTTCCCGAATCGATTGCCGAGGCTAAAATCCAGTTGCCGCCGGGGCTGAAGTCAATGAAGTAAACCCTAATATTGTTTTCGTGATGTTTGGATCATCGTGGGAGCGGCTTCCAGCAGCGACACTGAGGATAAAACCGTATCCTTTGATATCGTGGCTGGAAGCCACTCCCACATTCTTTTTGAGGAGAACTATCTTATAATGTTTCTCGGGACCATCGTATATGCGATCGTTAACAGTGTCATCCTCGCGCTGATGGCCATCGGCTTTAATTTAACCTTCGGCATCAGCGGTGTGGCCAATTTTGCATATGGAGCGTTATATATTTTTTCCGCCTACGCGAGCTGGATGCTCTTGAACTTACTGGGACTTCCGTATTTTCTCAGCGCAGTCATCTCCATCCTGCTCACGGCCCTGCTGGGGGCGCTGATGTATCGCTTTGTCCTTTTGCGGGTGCGAGGTCAAGCCTTATCCGAGGTCATCGCCACCTTCGGCATCGGCCTGGCCATATTGGAATTATTCAGATATCTTGGTTTTGTCGGCTTTGAGTATAATCTGCCGGTTTTCATCGACCAGAGCTTTTTGATTGCCGGGACCTATATCGACATGCAGCGAATCCTGATCGTCATTATCGGTACAGTATTGGTTGTCGCGCTCTGGGTATTCACCCACCACACGTCGCTCGGGCTTGCCTTTAGAGGCATTGCCCAGGACGAGCGCACAGCTCTCAGCCTCGGCATTGATTCGGACCGGATCGCAACCGTGGCGGTGTCTTTCGGCGCCGGCCTGGCTGCCATTGCCGCAACCATCATTATTCCCCTGGGCAGTATTGCGCCCGGCGAAGGATATGAGGTTTTAATCAAGGCCCTGGCGGTTTGCATCATTGGCGGCCTGGGCAGCACCGGCGGCGTGATCGTCGCCAGTTTCATCATCGGTTTTGCCGAACGCTTTACCGACACTTACATCAGCTCACACTGGACCATGATCGTCAGTTTGGCCGCCATCCTTATCGTTCTGATCGTAAAACCTTCCGGATTATTCGGCAAGCAAAAGGAGCTGGAAGAAAGAATTTAAAGGAATGCGGCCTCCGGCCTCTCCGAGCTGTAGGCTATACGAGCCGGAAGCCGTAGGGGCCATAGGGGCCTGCGCCCCGGAGGGAAGTGGGAATGGGGAAGGAGGGATTCCGATCACTAATCAACCAATCAACTATTCAACGCCACATGAAAAAGCGTAAGGAAAGAATAGACCGAGGCATCAAAGCCAGATCCAGCGATATTTTTGCTCTTTCTTCCTGGCGGGAGATGCTTTATCTAGCCGCCCCGCGATTAATTCCCCTGATTGGATTTCTGGTACTGCCGCTTATCCTGAGCACCTATTGGCAAAAAGTTTTGCTATCGGTAGCTGTCTTTGCCCTTTTGGCGATCAGTTGGGATATTCTGGCCCAAACCGGAATGATTTCCCTGGGCCAGGCCCTGTTTTTCGGCATGGGGGCCTATGCCTCGGGGACCTTGAATCATTACCTGGGCTGGCATCCTTTGATTGCCATTCCAATCGCCAGTGTATTGGGTGGGCTGGTCTGCACGGCGTTTCTGTTACCGGTACTCAGGCTGCGAGGAATATATTTTTCAATGGTCACGCTCATCATTCCGTTGATGCTGGTCCGTATAGTTGAGGCCACTAAAATATTTGGCGGGACCGAGGGCCTCAGCAGCATCGCCTCCCTACCCTCAAAATGGATAGAGCTCTACTTAATCATGGGCGCCTTGACGGCGGCCCTTTTTGGATTCCGCCGCATGCTGGGATCGGATTACGGGCTTGTTTTGAAAGGCATCAGTGACAATGACCGTTCTGTCATGAATGCCGGTATCAACATTTATTGGTTTAAAATCCAGGCCCTCTTTATTTCAAGCTGTATCGGGGCCTTCAGTGGTGCGTTTATGACCCACGTATACATGTTTGTCGGCATGCCGGTTTTTGCCCTCGATTATTCCATCTTACCCATTGCGGCGGCCGTGGTGGGCGGACCCGGGACCCTGGCAGGCGCTACTTTAGGTGCATTTATCCTGGTGCCTTTATCGGAAATCTTGCGGGGTATCGGAGGGCTGCGAATTGTATTTTACGGATTGTTTCTGGTTGTCTTTATTGTGGCGCTGCCCGAAGGCATTTTCCATTACGTTCAGAGCAAATATCATCAGTTCGAGAGATGGGTGGAGGTTGAATAATGAGCAACTCTCCGTTGCTGAAAGCATCCGGCCTCTATAAAAATTTCGGGGGCGTCCAGGCCATCACCGATTTGAGTTTTGAGTTGGCCGAAGGAGAGTTGCTGGGATTGATCGGCCCCAATGGCTCCGGAAAGACAACGGCCGTTAATCTGATTACCGGATTTGTCAAACCCACGGAAGGTGAGATTCATTATCGCGGGCAAAACATCACCGCCTGGCCGCCTTATAAAGTCGTTAGAATGGGAATTGCCAGAACGTTTCAGATGGTAAAACCATTTTACCAGTTGCCGGCCTATAAGAACATGATTATTCCACTGTATTCACCCCGGGTTAAAAAACGAGTGGGCGGCAAATACGGTGATCGGGACGCGGTGGCGCTCGATCTGCTTGAAGAAGTCGGGTTTGAGCGCGATTCGTTTGTGGCTTATAAAAATGCCAGCGTGCTGCCCCAGGGCTATCTCAAGCGACTGGAACTGGCCAAAGCCATTGCGCTGCAGCCCGACCTTTTCATTCTGGATGAGCTTTTTTCGGGTTTGAGCCTGGCGGAAGTTGCCGGCATGGTCCCCATCATCGAAAAACTCCGCCTGCAAGGCAAGACCATCATTATGATCGAACACCGCCTCAAAGAACTTTTCCGGATCGCCGATCGGGTTCTGGTTTTGAATTATGGCGAAAAAATCGCTGAAGGGAAATCCGGTGACGTCATGGAAAGCGAGGTGGTGAAAAAGGCTTATTTAGGATCTGAGGTATAAAAAATGCAGCCTTTCTTTGAAATGACCGTCCTGCCAGACATGAAGCTGGTTGTTATGCGTTATTCGTTATTGGTTAATGGAAAAACCGAACTTAGTTCGCTTCGCTCACAATTGGAATGATGGAACAATGGAATGATGGAATATTGGGACCATTGGTGTTCCATCTGGTTAAAAAAAAATACGGTTCATGAGATAAACTAAACACTGAAGTTATGCGTTTTTGGCCATTATTCCATGATTCCAACATTCCATGTGGGCGGCAAAAAACCAGTGGCGTTAAAAGCTGCATGATTTCAATATATTATAGAAATACCGAGATGTTATATCCCCTCCTCAGCTAATAACAAATAACATATAACTAATAACTTTATAATGCAGCACAATTAGTCACAAATTGGCTGCAAGGAGCTTATTGTATTAGGATGCTGGAAGTAAAAAACTTAATGGTTTTCTTCGAAAACGCGCTGGCGATCAATGACTTGTCCCTGAACGTGCGTGAAGGGGAGTTGGTCGGTGTGATCGGTTCCAACAGTGCCGGGAAAACCACCCTTATGAATTCCCTCTCCGGCTTGATCATCGACATGCGGATCAAAGAAATGCGCCGGGGCGGGGAGCGGATCAACCTCTACGGCAATATCTTGTTTAACGGGGAAGACATCACCGCAACCAAACCAAGTGAGCGGGTTAAAAAAGGAATCGTCCTTTGCAGAGAGCGGCATCCGGTGTTTCCGGAAAGCGATGTTTTGGAAAATCTTAAAATTGCCGGTTATTTGAAAAAAAGAAAGGAGGTAAAAGCATCCGTCGAATACGTATTTGACCTGTTCCCGGCCTTGTCCAAATTAAAAACCCGCAAAGCCGGTTTTATGAGCGGAGGCGAGCAGCAGATGCTGGCAATCGGTATGGCACTGGTTGTTCGGCCAAAACTGCTGCTTTTAGATGAGCCTCTGCTGGGCTTAAGCCCCATGATGCAGCAGGTGGTGATGGAAGCTGTCGTCCATCTAAGGGAACATTCGGGTATTACCGTACTTTTGAGCGAACAGTTTGCAAGGCCGGTGCTGCCGGTAATCGACAGGGGGTATGTGGTGGAAAACGGCATGCTGGCCCTCGATGGCACCGGAGAAGAACTAATGGACAATCCTGAAATCAAATCCGCTTACTTCGGCATCTGAGGCCTCAACCCATGACCACCTCCAATGAGTACAATATATTTTCAATCTTTGCCGACACCGCCGGGCGGCGCAGGGAGCACCCGGCCATAATTTATTTGGGCAATCGATTTACCTATGGGCGCGTGAAAGACCTGGCCGAGAGATTTGCGGCCTCATTAAACGAATTGGGCGTCGCGCCCGGCCAAAAAGTGATGATGTATATCCCCAACAGCATTCAGTGGGTCATATCCTGGCTGGGCATTCAAAAACTGGGCGCGGTGGCCGTGCCGATCACGCCTATCTATACGCCCCATGATCTCCAATATATTGCCAATGACAGTGATGCCCAAAGCATTATCTGCGCGGACACCAATTTCGGTTATGTCACCAGCGTGCTGTCGGAAACCCGACTGAAAACAGTCATCGTGACCAATGTGGCCGACCTGCTGCCGTGGTGGAAACGGTCTTTCGGGTTTTTATTCGATGTCATTCCCAGGGGTAAATTTGCCCTCGATGGCCGGACATCAGCCTTCAGAGATCTGCTGTCACGACCCAGAAGCGATGCTCAACAAAGGCCGGTATCAGAAAAGACCGGCGCCGCCATTGCCGAAATCCTTTATACCGGCGGAACCACCAAATTTCCCAAAGGCGTTCCGTTTACCCACAATCTCTTTCTTGTTTCTGCGGACGAACAGATTAGAATGAGCGAACCGCTGTTTGCGGCGGAGGAAAACATCGTCATGGGCAATGCCCCCCTGTTTCATATTCTGGGTCAGACCTGCAGCCTGGCAACCCTTTTAACCGGCGGCACCTTAATCCTTCAGCCGCGCATCAATCTGGACGCTAATTTTGATGCGATCCAGCGCTTTGGCGCCAAAACCATGATCGGGGTCCCGGCCCTCTATCGCATGATGCTGGAGCATGTCCGCTTGGATCAGTATGATTTGAGCTCACTTCAATACTGTTTCAGCGGCGGTGACGTGCTGCCGGTGGAGGTGGGTAAACGCTGGCAGGAAAAATTCGGTATTCCGATTTATCAGGGATACGGTGCCACGGAGACCTGTGGCGGTGTTGCCATGTGTCCGACCGATATGGCAAACCCGCCCAAAAGCGTGGGCCGCATCGTCAACAGCAAAAAAATAAGAATTGTCAACCCCGTCAACCTGGAGCCCGTTGCAACGGGAGATCCCGGAGAACTGCTGGTATCTTCCCCTTACATGGTTTCAAGCTATCTGAACAAACCCGAGGAAACCGCAGAAGCCTTTGTCGAACTGGAGGGTGAAAAATGGTATCGAACCGCCGATATCATGTCCATGGATCAGGATGGTAACCTCTACTTTGTAGACCGTACCGTGGACACCATCAAACACAAAGGCTACCGGGTGTCGGCCTCGGAAATCGAATCCGTGCTGCAGGAACACCCGGCCGTTATCGCTGCCTGCGCGGTGGGGTTGCCGGATGAAAAGGTGGGGGAACGCATCAAAGCGTACGTGGTGCTCAAAGAAGACATCAAGGGCATCACCGGCTACGAGCTCATCAAATGGTGCCGCCGCACCCTGGTCTCCTACAAAGTTCCCCATTATATCGAATTCAGGGACATGTTGCCAAAATCCAAAGTGGGCAAACTGTTGCGGAGGGAGATCCGCAGCGAGGAGCAGCGCCGGAAAGAAACATAATTAATCCGCCCTGATAAATAATAAACTCAGGTTTGTATATTTTTCCTTGAACAATGGAATTTGTAGTCTTATCGAAGTCTCAGCGGATTAATTATTTTATGCTGTGCATTTTTTTTTATGATTTTTATCTTTTTATTTCATTTCAGATACTTATATAATAAATAAGTTGAAATTGAGCAAATGTAAATCAAGAACACATCCTTCCTCCTGCACTAATTACCAATAACAAATAACGAATAACCATTTTCCCCAAATTAATTTTGACAAAAGCAACGCTTTGCCCTATTATGCCGGATTTAAATTGAGAGCATAGCAATTTCTATTTTGGGAACACGGATAAACACGGAACACCGGAATATTAAAAGCTATAAGAAACCAAATCGGTGAGTAATTTAAAAAAATACAATGCCGTAATCCGTTGAATATTCAATCAGTTAAAGAATTAACCTTGAGGCTCTAAAAGAGGCAATATTGACGAACTTTATTTTGGTTGTAGAACCGAGAACTTAGGGGCTTCGCCCCAATTGGAATGTTGGAATTCTGGAATAATGGGCACGCAGTGAAGCTTTTTTGCGCTATCATGGGTGTGGGATAATGAAATGGTGGGTTTGAAGAATCAAAAGAATAAAATTGTAATGATTTTCTCGTAATAGTGGTTTTCTGGGGCGAAAGCAGAAAATATAGATACAACATTTTTTGTAGAATAGACCTTTTTCTGCTTTTCATACCCAGTCTTCTCTCCGAGGCGTAGGCGCTACGAGCCGGAGGCCAAAATTCCACTATTCCATCATTCCATGCGGCTTACCCTAAGAATGGCCGTAAAAAGCACTGTGATTCTCTCCGAGGCGTAGGCTCTATGAGACGCGGGCTCTACGAGCCGGAGGCCAATAAATTGCAGCAATTCCGATACATTAAATTACGGAGGTGAAATATGGCGGAATGTCCTGTTTGTGGGGCCAACATTACCCTGGCTGCCGATACCGAAGAAGGGGAAATCATTGCCTGCGATGACTGCGGGTCCGAACTTGAAGTGACCGGCAAAGACAGTCTCCAGGAAGCACCCCAGGAGGAGGAAGACTGGGGCGAGTAATTATCTGGAGGAGGCGACCAGCTTCCACCAACTCATTTTTTTATTTCCATCCTGCCGCCGTGCTGCCGAGGGCGGGATGGATTTTTTTTGCTTGATTTGGCCCAGTGCGTGTGCATAGAGGTGATTCTGCAGATTACACTGTTCAGGTATCAGCGCAGCCGCCGGCCCAAAAAATGGACGCTATAGTCGAAAAAGAAACCCTGAAAAAACGAATATCGGTTCAGCGATTCGCTTTTTAACTTTGTGTAGTTTCATAAGGTTTCAGCGCTCTCCATCTATGTTCCTGACACCTTACGTTCCTTACAACATGTTATCAGATAAAACCCGATAAGGGCCTAACAGGCCAACGGAGTATCACATGAAAGTAGGTTTTTTACATTCCATCATCAGAAAAGAAGAAAAGTTACTTTTGGCAGAACTCAGGGACCGTAAGGATATCGAATTGGTCAAGATAGACGACCGGCAGCAGTTCTTTGATCTCCACAAAAACAGCTTTGACATTGATGTGCTGATGGAACGCTGTATCAACCACTCCCGGGCAGTGCACACACTTAAAATCTTCCAGGACCACGGTGTGCCGACCGTAAACATCCCCGAAGTGGCGGAAGTCTGCGGCAGCAAGTTTCTCACCACCCAGGCCCTGATAAAAGCAGGCATCCAAACACCCCGCTGTTTTCTGGCATTCACCCCGGAGTCGGCCCTGGAAGCCATGGACCAGCTCGGATACCCCTGCGTGATCAAGCCCACCACGGGATCCTGGGGACGGCTCATATCCAAAGTAAATGACAGGGATGCGGCCGAAGCCATCCTGGAGCATAAACAGATCCTGGGGAGCTACCACCATTCCATATTTTACATCCAGGAATATGTGGATAAAAAAGGCAAGGATATACGCAGCTTCGTTGTGGGGGATAAATGCATTGCAGCCATCTATCGCCATGCAGATCACTGGATTACGAACACGGCCCGGGGCGGCACGACCACAAATTGCCCCATCACCGATGAACTTCACGAAATCTCAGTGCAGGCCGCTAAAGCCTGCGGCGGCGGTGTCGTGGCAGCCGATGTTTTTGAAACGGACCAGGGATACTCGGTAAACGAGGTCAATTACACTATGGAATTCAGAAACAGTATCGATGTCACCGGTGTTAACATCCCGGGAAAGATCGTGGATTACGTACTGGAGGTAGGACGCAAATGAAAGTAAGTATTGTCGGTGCATCCGGATATGGCGGCGGAGAACTGCTACGGTTGCTGTTGCAGCACCCGCGGATTGAAATTCATCAATGCACTTCGGAAAGATTTGCAGGCAAACCTGTCACCCGCCTGCATCCCAATCTTAGAAAGCGGACAACCCTGAAATTTTGCAGCCTGCAGGATCTAGTAAAAGTGGACCTGCTGTTTACCGCCCTGCCCCACACCCACTGCATGCAGAAGTTTGAAGAATTCACTTCTCTGGTGGACCGCATGATCGACCTGTCGGCTGATTTTAGACTTAAAGATGCCACGGCATACAGCAAATGGTACGGTCTGGACCATGCCCAACCGAACAGGCTGGCTGAATTTGTATACGGAAATGTTGAACTGCACCGGGAAGAAATGAAACAGGCCAAATATATCAGCGGTGCCGGATGCAATGCGACAGCCACCATTCTGCCGCTGTGGCCCCTGTTCAAGCAAGGGGTCGTGGATATCTCCCGACCGGTGATTGCAGAG
>Ga0316194_10003511_pt1 | contig 10931 bp, 8 predicted proteins | sample CroRivsedime1_MG_FD_204936 | JGI IMG/M metagenome (GOLD analysis project Ga0316194, IMG submission 204936) | Coastal sediment microbial communities from Maine, United States - Cross River sediment 1 | ecosystem: Environmental > Aquatic > Marine > Coastal > Sediment | place: USA: Maine... | reverse complement strand
CGGCGTATTATTCTGCATCTGGATCGGCAATAAATAAATAGCCGCACAGAGCAAACACAACAACAATCACACTATTCGGAGTGACTGGTCTCACGACTGGCACCAAGGGGATCACTTTGCCTGAAGTAGTATGGCAGCAGTGCGTTGATCGACTGCAGGACGAATTACCGTCACAACAATTCAACACATGGATACGGCCGCTACAGGCCAGCATGGATGGCCGAAACCTGACCTTGCTGGCTCCCAACCGCTTTATCAAGGATTTTGTATCAGACAAGTTCTCTGAGCGTATTTCAGAGTTAGTGAGAGAGCTGGGGCGCGAAGGTGCTATGGAAGGCGCTATGGATGTTGTACTCCAGATTGGGGTGGGAAACTCCCCAGCCATGGATGCCCGCCCAGTGGAGCGCGCGCCCGCCCCGGCGGATGTGTCCCAGGGGATGCAGCCGGCTATTTCAGGCAGGATAGTCAACGGTAGCGCGGGCTCGGCAGACAGTCGCTCGTATGGGAACAGCCAGCCCAGGGCAGAATCGGTTCGCAAAGTCGAGGTAGCCGGCTCCCTGCAGCACCAGCATCACCTGGTAGAGAACTACACCTTTGACAACTTCATCGAGGGTAAATCCAACCAGCTGGCCCTGGCGGCTTCCAAGCAGGTAGCCCAGAACCCGGGTGACTCCTATAACCCGCTGTTTCTGTACGGTGGTGTGGGCCTTGGTAAGACCCACCTGATGCATGCCGTCGGAAACGCCCTGAAGCAGGAAAACCCCCAGGCCAAGGTGGTTTACCTGCACTCTGAGCGCTTTGTAGCCGATATGGTCAAAGCCCTGCAGCTTAACGCCATCAGTGATTTCAAGCGCTACTACCGCTCAGTGGATGCCCTTCTTATCGATGACATACAGTTCTTCGCGAAAAAAGATCGCTCCCAGGAAGAGTTCTTTCACACCTTCAATGCCTTGCTGGAAGGTGGACAGCAGATGATTCTCACCTGTGACCGCTATCCCAAGGAGATAGACGGGCTTGAGGAGCGGCTGAAATCTCGCTTTGGCTGGGGTCTCACCGTTGCCGTGGAACCGCCGGAGTTGGAAACCCGGGTGGCTATTCTGATGAAAAAGGCCTCCCAGGCACGCATTGACCTGCCTCCGGACGCGGCGTTTTTTATCGCTCAGAAAATTCGCTCTAATGTGCGAGAGCTCGAAGGTGCGCTGAAGAGGGTGATAGCTAGCGCTCACTTCATTGGCAAGCCCATCGATGTAGATCTGGTGAAAGAGAGCCTCAAGGATCTTCTGGCGCTGCAGGACAAGCAGGTCAGCCTTGATAACATTCAGCGCACAGTAGCTGAATATTACAAGATCAAGGTTGCTGACCTGATGTCGCGGCGACGCAGCCGATCCGTGGCCAGGCCACGCCAGGTTGCCATGGCGCTGGCCAAGGAATTGACTAATCACAGCCTGCCTGAAATTGGTGATAGTTTCGGCGGCAGGGACCACACGACAGTTCTTCACGGATGCCGTAAAATCAAGGAACTTCGGGAAATTAACTCCGATATTAGCGAAGATTACAAAAACCTGTTGCGATCGCTCACAACTTGATAACCTTCGTCAGCTAGCCAGATGTCATTCTTGTGGCTGCTTGTTCCGCGCTGCTGGAGCAACAACAATAAACACGATTTGTGGGAAGGAAAAACAGCTATATGAAGTTCACTATTTCGCGGGATGCCCTTCTTAAACCGTTGAATCTCGTGGCCGGAGTGGTCGAGCGCCGGCAGACTTTGCCCATCCTGGCGAACGTATTAATGGTGCTGGATGGAGACCGCCTGGCCCTGACCGGGACTGACCTGGAGGTTGAGCTGGTCGGTCGGGTTCAGCTTGCAGCCGCCGGCGAATCGGGAGAGGTGACCGTTCCCGCCCGGAAGCTGGTCGATATCTGCAAATCACTGCCCGAGGGCAGCGATATCCAATTTACAGCGCAGGACAGTAAAGTCACCGTGAAATCCGGACGTAGCCGTTTCACGCTTGCTACCCTGCCAGCCCGTGAGTTCCCGAATGTTGAAGACAGCATGGGAACGCACCAGTTTACGGTAAAGCAGGGTCAGCTTAAGCGCCTGATTGATCGCACTGCTTTTGCCATGGCTCAGCAGGATGTGAGGTATTACCTTAACGGCATGCTGTGGGAGATAAAGGACAAACTGCTGCGGGTTGTCGCCACTGATGGCCACCGGCTGGCCATGTGCACGCTGCCGGGCAAAATCGATGCCAGTGATGACACGCAGGTTATTTTACCGCGCAAGGGAGTGCTAGAGCTGGCGCGTTTACTGCTGCAGGACGATGCTGATATAGCCATTGTCATTGGCAGTAATCATATTCGCGCAACCACAGATGATTTTACGTTCACTTCCAAGCTAGTTGACGGCAAGTTCCCCGATTATCAGCGCGTATTGCCCCGTTCTCCCGACAAGATAGTATTGGGCTCAAGGCTCGAGCTACGCCAGGCCTTTACTCGCGCCGCCATTCTCTCCAATGAGAAATACCGAGGTGTGCGCCTGAAAGTGACCAAAAACAGCCTGGATATAGTTGCCAACAACCCCGAGCAGGAGGAAGCCGAAGAGGCAGTGGCGGTGGACTATCAGGGGGACGCGCTGGAAGTCGGTTTTAATGTCAGCTACCTGCTGGATGTTTTGGGTGTTCTCAGTGGCGAGCAGGTGAAACTCTCCCTGTCGGACCCCAATAGCAGCGCATTGCTGGAGGAGTCGGATGTTGGTGATTCCCTCTACGTCGTCATGCCCATGCGGCTATAGCAGCCTGGTGGGGGTGTCATCATCCCCACAATTTTTTGTTTTCACAGCAATTCGGGTCCCACAGGCCCTGATATGACCGGGTCAATGTGTCGCTAACCCACCTCCAGATCAACCGCGTGCGGAACCTGAAGCAGGTGAAATTGCAGGATCTTGCCCGCGTGAATGTGTTCTTTGGCCGTAACGGCAGTGGTAAGACCAGTGTCCTGGAGGCCATTCATTTGCTGGGCATGGCCCGCTCGTTTCGCGGCAATAGCGTAAAGTCCCTGATTAGTCATGGCGAGACCAGCTGTGTGGTTTTTGGTGTCGCGCACTCTTCTGGTGTAAGCGATGCGGGTGTCAGTCTAGGTGTTCAGCGAGGCGTCGCCGGAGAGGCACTTATCAAAGTAGCGGGTAGCCCGGTCAAGTCTGTGGCGCGCCTGGTCGAGTACCTGCCGTTACAGGTGATTAACGCCGACAGCTTTGAGTTACTGACGGGATCTCCTGGCGCCAGGCGGCGATATCTCGACTGGGGAGTGTTCCACGTGGAACATCGCTTCCTGGAGCAGTGGCAGAGGTTCCAGCGCTGCATAAAACAGCGAAATAAATTGCTGCGACATGGTAAAATGCGCGAGCAGGAATTGGCAGTGTGGACCAGGGATCTTGCCAGCGCTGGTGCCGCGGTGGGAGATTATCGCCAGGCCTACTTCAAGCAGCTGTTACCTCGCTTCCGAGAGATAGTCGCTCAGCTGGTACCCGCGCTGGTGGACGGACTGGAATTGCGCTATCACCAGGGCTGGGACAGGCAATCGAGCTATGATAAAGCGCTGGAAAGTAGCGCACAGGCGGATATAGAACAAGGCTACACACATGTCGGCCCACAGCGGGCAGATATCAGGGTATTGATAAATGGCCGCCTGGCGGCTGAAACCTTGTCCCGGGGTCAGCAAAAGTTGGTGGTGTGCGGCCTGAAGCTTGCACAGGGGCAGCTGATGTCAGAGCAGGGAAAGGGCTGTTGTACCTACCTGGTGGATGATTTGCCCTCTGAGCTGGATCTGGAGCATAGCAGGCAAGTTAGTCAGTTACTTGCCTCCATGGAGGCCCAGGTGTTTATTACTTGCGTTGACCAGGCGGATATCGCCGCGGTTTGGCCAGAAGACGCGGCCGAAATTGCGATGTTCCACGTGGAACATGGCACAGTTAAACCAGCCAGCGGGATGAGCATCTGATGCCAGGTCGCTGGGACAGTCATATAAATAGAAGCAGTATCGAGAGTTGACCTATGAGTGAAGGCGAACACAATTACGATTCATCCAGTATCAAGGTTCTCAAGGGCCTGGATGCCGTGCGGAAACGGCCGGGTATGTATATTGGGGACACTGATGACGGTACTGGTTTGCACCACATGGTGTTTGAACTGGTGGACAACTCGATAGATGAGGCGCTCGCGGGGCATTGCAGTGAGATCGCCATTGCCATCCACCCGGATGAGTCCGTTACCGTCAGCGACAACGGCCGCGGTATCCCGACCGAAATGCATGAGGAAGGGGTCTCGGCAGCAGAGGTCATCATGACGGTGTTACACGCCGGTGGTAAGTTTGACGACAATACCTACAAGGTGTCCGGTGGTTTGCACGGTGTGGGCGTTTCGGTAGTAAATGCACTGTCCGAAGAGCTGGTACTGACCATTCGCCGTGAAGGGAAGATGTACGAGCAGGTTTATCGCCACGGTGTGCCCGATGCACCCCTGGCTGAAATAGGCCACACTGAAATCACGGGTACCACGGTACGATTCCGGCCCTCTACGAATACTTTCACAAACATTAAGTTCCATTTTGACCAACTAGCCAAACGCCTGCGCGAGCTGGCCTTCCTGAACTCTGGTGTGCGCATCGTGCTCAAGGACGAGCGCAGCGGAAAAGAGGAGACTTTTCAATATGATGGCGGCCTTAAGGCCTTTGTGGACTACCTTAACCTTAACAAATCGCCAGTGAATCGGCCCTTTCACTTCCAATTTGACACTGACGATGGGATAGGTGTCGAAGTGGCACTGCAGTGGAATGATTCATTCCAGGAAAACATCTTCTGTTACACCAATAATATCCCCCAGCGGGATGGCGGCACCCACCTGGCCGGTTTCAGGTCTGCCCTCACCCGTAGCCTGAATGCCTATATCGAAAGAGAAGGCCTGGCCAAGAAGGCCAAGGTCAACACCACCGGAGACGATGCCCGGGAAGGTTTGACTGCGATTGTCTCTGTGAAGGTGCCGGATCCGAAGTTTTCCTCCCAGACCAAGGATAAGTTGGTGTCCTCCGAGGTGAAAACCGCGGTGGAGCAGACCATGAATGCCCAGTTTAATGACTACCTTATGGAAAACCCGGGAGAAGCTAAAGCTGTAGTGGGCAAAATGCTGGACGCAGCCCGGGCGAGAGAGGCGGCCCGCAAGGCGCGGGAGATGACCCGCCGCAAGGGTGCGCTGGATATCGCCGGTCTGCCGGGGAAGCTGGCGGATTGCCAGGAAAAGGATCCGGCGCTGTCGGAGCTCTACCTGGTGGAGGGCGATTCCGCCGGTGGCTCCGCCAAGCAGGGCAGGAATCGCAAGTTCCAGGCTATCCTGCCTCTCAAGGGTAAAATCCTCAACGTGGAAAAAGCCCGTTTTGACAAGATGTTGGGCTCGGCAGAGGTTGGCACCATTGTTACAGCGCTGGGCTGCGGTATCGGTAAGGAGGAGTTCAATGCCGATAAACTACGCTACCACAGCATTATTATCATGACCGATGCGGACGTGGATGGCTCTCACATCCGCACCCTCCTCCTCACCTTCTTCTTCCGCCAGATGCGGGAGCTGCTTGAGCGCGGGCATATCTTCATTGCCCAGCCGCCCCTGTACAAGATTGCCAAGGGCAAACAGCATCAGTACCTGAAAGACGACGAAGCGCTGAATCAGTACCTGACCCAGGGAGCGCTCGATGGCGCCGCTATTTATGTCAACCCCGATGCGCCGCCCATCAATGGCAGCGGCCTCGAAGATCTTGTGACGCAATTTCGCTCAGTGGCGGCAACTATCGATCGCCTCAGCCGCCTGTACGCATCTGAAGTGCTTTGGGAAATGGTGTATGGAGATTCCCTCTCACTTGAGCAGATGCAGGATGAGCAAGCGGTTACAGAGTTCAGCTCGCTGTTAAGTGAGCGCTTACTATCAGTGGCAAGCAAGGGCAGTGCCTACACCGTGGTGGTACGTAAGGACCAGGAGAGACAGCTATTCTTTCCTGTGGTCAAGCTGCTGGCCCATGGGGTTGAGTCGGAAACCGAGTACCATCACGAGTTTTTTGCCTCCGGCGAGTACCGGGCAATCGTGGCGCTGGGAGAGACCATCAACACGCTGATCGAGGAAGACGGTTATTTCAAGCGCGGCGAAAAAACCCTGAACACCCGCAGCTTTGCCGAGGGGCTGGACTGGCTGATGGCCGAGGCTCGCAAAGGTTACAGTATCCAGCGCTACAAGGGCCTGGGTGAAATGAACCCCGAGCAGCTGTGGGAGACAACCATGGACCCCGAAGTGCGCCGCATGCTGAAGGTCAACATCGAAGACGCCATTGCCGCCGACCAGATTTTCACCACACTGATGGGCGACCACGTGGAGCCGCGCCGGGAGTTTATTGAACAAAACGCCCTGTCCGTGGCGAACCTGGATGTTTAGCTGAGAATTGTTGTTGGTTCTCATGCTATTTGAAAATTCCTCACTATAAATGGACAGCCTGCTGCTATAGGGTCAGGTTACGCGCGGTAATTATCTGCGATGGCTTTCCAGACTAGTTCCAGTGTTTCGCTGGCGTGAGGGTCCCGGCATGCGCAACAGATATTGTATTGGATTTTAGTCGCCATACTGATTCGGGCCAGTCTCCCCGATGCTAGTGCGTCCTCCAATTGTTCTTGCGTGCCCGCTGTTATGATATCCGTGGTCGCTGCCAGAGAGACCAGTGTCTGGTAATCGTCGGTTTCTATTTGTGGGCCTCGCGCAGGTGCAGGCGCCCCTGCCGCCTTCAAAGCTTCGTTAAAAGTGGTTTGCCAGTACCGATGAATATGAGGTAAGGCCAGGCGTTTTTGCAGCAGGTCGGCCAGGGTATAGGGTCCCCCGTTGAAGATTGGGTTCCCGGGTCTGGCGACAAATATTACCTCACGTTTTTCCAGAACCATCACTTCAATATCTTCGAATGCTGTGGTGTAGGTCAGGTCGCCTATGAAAAGGTCAATCTCTCCTTCACGCAGTTGTTGAACCGGCTCGCCGTGTGCGGAGACTGTCACCAATGCAGAAGCGTCTGATCGGTCCTCCAATAAGTCCCGAAGTATTGGCAGCAGAACAGTGTGAGTAGCCAGTGGACCGCAGCAGATTCGCAGTGCTTCAGCGGCTTTATCCTGAATTGCTTCAAGTTTGTCATCAAAGGCGATAGCCGCGAGGCTTAACTCTTTGCATGCTTCCAGTAGTTGCTGGCCTTTCGTCGTGGGGATAGTGGCAGTTTTACTCCGTTCAAAGATCTGAAAGCCGCAGCTTTCTTCGGCGCGCTGGACAGTTCGGGTTAGTTTGACTGGCGAGATACCCAATGTAGCGGCGGTGCTTTTGAAATTGCCGATTGACGCCAGCGAGATCAGTGCGTTCAGAGTGAGCTTGGAAAGCATTTGCCAACCTAACGTTTCAATATTTGAAACAGATAATACATAAAATGAATCTGTATTGCGCTAGCCAAGTGACCGCAGCATACTTCAGGTCTTTTGAGCCTCCCTATGTGATTGCATCAATTCAATCGATGGATCTTTATGTCGTCAGCCCTATTTGCAGTATAAGTCGGAACCCCCTGGAAATGATTACCTGTTCTATTCGCTTTCTGTTTGTGGCTACTGTTGCCCTGGTAGTCGCAGGGTGTGGTGGCCCGGAGCCGATTCCGGCAGAGCGTTATATAGAGACTGACCAACTGGTCAGCCAGATCGACGAAAACCTGACTGCCTCCGCCAGCTTGTCAAAAGTGCTGGATATTGATCATTCCCGTCTGGGCCAGCAAGCCGGATCAGCAATGCCACCGGCCAGAGTTCTTATTTTTTCCGATTCGCAACTGGAGTCGGAATTGATAAAACTGAATCCACTGGTCGCACTTGACCTTCCTTTGCGGGTGTTGGCGTTTGAAGATGGACGCGATAGTTCCAGCAAAATCATCTACAACAGTTTCGACTACCTGGTTTCACGCTATCAGCTCGATCCGGGCTCCTCAAATGAGCTCAGGGAGAAGTACAACGAAGGTATGAGCACGGCTATTAATGGCCTTCCGCCGACGGCAGTTACCTCATTCCCCAGCGACGCAATGAGTCCTGACGGAATTATCACGATCGAAAGCCCCTATGGTTATGAAGAAACTATCGAACGGGTAAATGCCGCTATCAACGCGCAGGACGACACCGTGCATTTTGGTGCGGTAGATTTCCAGGCCAACGCGCGTGAGCTGGGCATTGAAATTGCACCCTCCTATTTAATCCTGTTCGGCGGCCCAGCACCCGGTGGCAAGGCGATGGCCGAGGCGCCTACGCTTGGCCTGGATGGTTTTTGTCAGAAGTTTCTGATCTGGGAGGACTCGTCGGGGCGCATCAAGCTCTCTTTTAACGACTTACTGGTGCTCGCCGACCGGCAAGGGGTAAAAAAAGCTGTAGCCCTGCGTGTTATCAATTATCGACTAAGCAAAACTTTTGGTGACGCACTTGCAAGTAAGTAGAGTTAGGCAAAAGAATAAAAAGAGGAAAAAAACATGAGTAAAGAAAGCATATTTCTTTTGGTTGCTGCAGTTGGCCTTACGCCGATAGCACTTGCTTATGGCCTTGTGCCGGCAACAACCGCGCCCATGCTATATGGTGTGGAGATCGATTCAATCAATCTCACTCACATCTTTCGCGCGGTTATGGGGCTGTATCTGGCAATGGTTGTTTTTTGGATCCTGGGTGCAACCAGAGAATCCCTGCGATTTCCCGCCCTGTGTAGCGTGGTGGTATTTATGGGCGGTTTAGCCGTGGGGCGTCTTTTAAGCCTCTTCTTTGATGGCATCCCCGGTATCCTTCTTGTGATTTACCTTCTTCTGGAGGTCGGCTTCGCCCTGGTCGCCTTTAAATTAGCCAACAGCCTGCAGAGCAACTGATTGTTGCTATCAACTAAACCCTTGTACTGCGAATACCCCAGGATATAGCGATGAAAAAAAGAGATACATATTTACGCGTGTTGTCGGTCTGCGTCGCGGCGGTGGCAGCTGTACTCGCCCAAGCCGCGCTTGCCCAACAAGATCAAGCCCAACGCGCCCCGGTGACGGATGAGGAGAGTAAGCGCCCTAACATCGTACTGCTGGTAGGTGACGATATGGGGTTGGGTGATATCGGTCCCTTTGGATCCGAAATTCACACGCCCTCACTGAATATGATGGCCAGGCATGGCGTACGTTTCTCAAACTTTCACGCCAGCCCAGTTTGCTCGATTACGCGCTCACAGTTGCTCACCGGCAATAACAATATCGAAATTGGCCTGGCCAGCTTCGACTATGCGGTCTACCCCGAAGCCAAGGGGAAGCCGGGCTACGAGGGTTACCTGACAGAAAAGGCAGTCACTATTCAGGAGTTACTGCGCGATGCAGGCTACGACACCTACCAGACAGGCAAATGGCATCTGGGTGGGCAGCACGGCGGTCGTGGTCCACATGAGATGGGTTTCAGCCATAGCTATGGCATTCTTGCCGGCGGTTCGAACCACTGGAACAGTGGCGATATGCTCCCCAATATGGCTCATCCGGACTCACAGAAAGCCGCCAAGGCAGGCCAGATTCCCCCCATGATCGACATGCCCTACTTTGAAGACGGCGAGCCTGTAGAGCGCCCTCTGGGTATTTACTCGGACGACCTGTATACAGGCAAAATGCTCGGTTATATGGAACAGTCGCGCCGAGCCGGCAAGCCCTTCTTTGCCTACTTAGCTTTCACCACCGCGCATTTGCCGATCCAGGCGCCAGGGGGTTTGGCCGAACGTTACTATGAGCAGTATCTGGAACTGGGCTGGGATGGCCTCAAGGCCCAGCGTATGCAGCAACTAATCGATGCCGGCATCCTGCCCCAGGACAGTAAATTGCCGACCCAGAATCCCATCACCCGCCCCTGGGACAGCCTCAGTGACGATGAGAAAAAACTTCAAGCCAGGATCTTCGCTACTTATGCCGCGATGATCGAATCACAAGATAGGCACATTGGCCGCGTCATGGATTGGTTACGCGAAACCGGCGAACTGGATAATACGCTCATCATTTATATGACGGATAACGGCCCTGAAGGCACCGATGCCTTTGGTGAGCTGGGCAACCCTGCCCTCAGCGGCTGGATGGAGAAGCACTTCAGCCAGGATATCGCCGATGTGGGGCATGGCAATTCCAATTGGCAGATAGGCATAGAGTGGGCCAATGCCACCACAGGCTCCCTGCAGTGGTGGAAATGGTTTATCAATGAAGGCGGTATTCGGGTGCCATTGATCGTGGTTCCGCCCAAGTCCCATGGCAACAAGTTCGCGCGACAAGGCGAGGTCTCCAACACTTTCCTGTCGGTGAAGGATTTGCCGATGACCATCTTGCAATACGCGGGTGTAAAGCACCCGATGACGCGCTATCAGGATAGGGATATTGTTCCGCCCACAGGAAAAAGCATGGTTAGCTTTTTGGATGGCGAGGCCAAGACCGTGTATGGCCCCGATGACTGGACGGCTTTCGAGCTATTTGGCAATGCCTATGTAGTGCGCGGGGACTACAAAGCCATAAAGGTACGTACTGGCATGTGGGGCGACGGGAAATGGCACTTGTATCACCTGCGCAACGACCCAGCCGAAAGTACACCGCTTGAAGCTGACATGCCCGGCGAGTTGGCCGAGCTTGTAGCAATATATGAAGGCTATGCCGAAAAATGGCAGATACAGGAAGTAAGGGAAGACTGGAATCCTCAGAAGGAACTGGGGCACTAAATCATGGTCCCCCTTTCGGTAACGTCCTGGAAAACTGAGCACTTGGGAGAGTTGCTCAGTTTTCATTTAGCGTGCGTTCCTACAATCAGGAAACCCTCCTCTGTCAGGTGACCGGTGTAGCTTGTCTTAAGCCAGCGC
>Ga0316194_10003510_pt1 | contig 10935 bp, 9 predicted proteins | sample CroRivsedime1_MG_FD_204936 | JGI IMG/M metagenome (GOLD analysis project Ga0316194, IMG submission 204936) | Coastal sediment microbial communities from Maine, United States - Cross River sediment 1 | ecosystem: Environmental > Aquatic > Marine > Coastal > Sediment | place: USA: Maine... | reverse complement strand
TGAATGACACGATTTAAGTCCCCCGACCTGACTTAGTATAAAGAAGCGTTTACATTTCGCTCTACACCGATCAAGACGCGTGATGCTGATGCGTCTTCACGCGCCTGAAGAGTGAGTATCATAACAATTTTTTACAAAAAGAACGGGAATACCCGTTCTTTTTGTAGTTGACCGGTGTGCCTTTACGCTATTTGGCCAATGGTATTTCCGCTGCCAGTTGCAGGTCGATAGCAGCATCCAGTTTATTTTCAATCTGGATGATGCGCATGACTTTTTGCGCGGGCAGGAACTTATTGATATCTTGAGAAAATTTCTGTTTTACTACAACATTCTGCATCTCTATTGAAAAATGATCGGTCAATATTTCACTGGCCTTCTGATCCGTCATGTTTTCGTAGTTTGCTGCAAAATCCTTGATGAGTGCCAATGTCCGGTCGCCATTGGCCCTCATTGCTGCACGGTAGTCATTCCATGCCGGCCAGAAGTTGGCGCTTTCATCGGATGTAAAGTTCACATTGCCCATCAGGATGATCTTGCGATCCGTGTTGGCTGATTGGCGTACCAGCTCTATCTGTTCATCGAGGGCAGTCTGCGCAGAGGCAGCGGTTGAGATTGATAGCAGCAAAAATAAGGAAAATAGGAATTTCATGGTTTCTCCGGGAAGCTTAATGTTTAATTGGAGCGCTATAATAGCAAGTTTGGCCGCTTACGAAGAAACAAACTTGCAAAACAAACCCTTCAAACTTTTCAGTGAATATAAACCGACCGGTGACCAGCCACAGGCCATTCGTGCTTTGACGAACGGCTTACGAGGCGGTATGCAAAACATGACGCTACTGGGTGTCACCGGTTCGGGCAAAACCTTTACCATGGCCAATGTCATCCAGGATTTACAACGTCCAGCCCTGGTAATGGCTCCCAACAAAACACTGGCTGCACAACTTTATGGCGATTTTCGAGGTTATTTTCCGGAAAACGCGGTTGAATATTTTGTTTCTTATTACGATTACTACCAGCCCGAAGCTTATGTGCCTTCCTCGGATACCTATATTGAGAAGGACGCCTCTATCAATGAGCACATCGAACAAATGCGTTTGTCGGCCACCAAGGCTTTGTTGCAGCGGCGGGACACGATCATCGTATCCACGGTTTCCTCCATCTATGGTCTGGGGGATCCGACACAATACCTGAGCATGGTGCTGCATTTGTCCGTTGGCGAGATCATCAACCAACGCGATATCCTGCGGCGCCTGGCCGAGATGCAGTACAGCCGGAATGATATGGAGCTACGCAGGGGAACCTACCGCGTACGGGGTGAGCTTATCGATATCTTCCCCGGTGATGAGGAAATTAGCGCGATACGGGTGGAGTTGTTCGATGAAGAGGTCGAATCCATTTCCCAGTTCGATCCGCTGACCGGTGAGGTGGTGAATAAACTGCAGCGGGTGACGGTTTTCCCAAAGTCCCATTATGTGACACCACGGCAAACGGTGATCGATGCGGTTGCAGCGATCAGCGAAGAGCTGAAAGCGCGTCTTGCCTACCAGCGGGACAACCAGCAGCTGGTTGAAGCTCAACGCCTGGAGCAACGCACACGCTATGACTTGGAAATGATGCTGGAGCTAGGCTACTGCAATGGTGTTGAAAACTATTCGCGGCACCTGACCGGGCGCGGGCCCGGTGAGTCACCACCGACTTTATATGACTACATGCCGGATGATTCATTGCTGATCCTGGATGAAAGCCACGTGATGGTTCCGCAATTGGGCGGTATGTATAAAGGCGACCGGTCGCGTAAGGAAAACCTCGTAACTTACGGGTTCAGGTTGCCTTCCGCCCTGGATAACCGGCCACTCAGGTTTGACGAATGGGAGCAAAGGGCTCCTCAGACGATATTTATTTCGGCCACACCCCGGCCCTATGAACTGGAGCGTTCGGAGGAGATCGTCGAGCTGGTCGTCCGTCCAACCGGTTTGATTGACCCGGAAGTTGAGATCCGCCCGGTAGCGGGCCAGGTCGATGATGTGCTATCCGAAATCACACTGCGAACCGCCGTTGGTGAGCGCGTGCTGATTACCACCTTAACCAAGCGAATGGCTGAAAACCTGACCGAATACCTGGCTGATCATGGTGTGAAGGTGAGATACCTGCACTCTGATATAGAGACCGTTGAGCGTGTGGAAATTATTCGCGATCTGCGTCTGGGTGAGTTTGATGTGCTGGTAGGTATTAACCTGCTCCGGGAGGGGCTGGATATGCCGGAGGTTTCGCTGGTGGCCATTCTGGATGCAGACCGCGAGGGTTTTTTGCGTTCCGAATCTTCGTTGATCCAGACCATCGGCAGGGCTGCCCGTAACGTCAAGGGCAAGGCCATTCTTTATGCCGACAAGATGACGGGTTCAATGCAGCGGGCGATCGCGGAGACAGACCGCCGCCGCAATGTTCAGAGGGAGTACAACAAAGCGCACGGCATTACCCCGAAAAGCATCATAAAAGCGGTTAGTGACTACATGGAGGATGCGCGATCATTAACACCCGCGGAACGAGATCAGCAGCGAAAAGTCGCTGAGACCGCGGCGCAATATCAGCATATGCGGCCTGCCGAATTGGGCAAAACCATTGCCCAGATGGAAAAACAGATGATCAACCATGCCCAAATGCTTGAATTTGAGGAGGCGGCGGAGATGCGCGATCAAATCAAACAATTGAAAGAGCAGGTTTTAAAAACGTAGGGTGCATTACCCGTAACGCACCCTACGGTTCGACATCCAGCCATACGAGGTGGTGGTCCGAGACGTCGGTTAGCTCATGCCCAAGCTGGTCTGAAGCTGGCCAGAACACGCCGCATCCAGCTACTTTCAGGTTTTTGGACGGCAGTACGTAATCAATCCGCATATTGCCGGTATATTTGTCATTGAAATCCCCGGTATCGGCAGCAGGGTTGCCCCGATGTTCGAGATTTTTCCCGCCCTGTTCACGGCTTGCTTCTTCAGCACCCTCACTAAGCGGCACACAACTGGCATTGATCTTCGGATGCCCCAGCAACTGCAAAATGGCCCTGCCGCTGGAGTCGCCGTCGTCAGGGTCTGCGTTCAAATCGCCGGCGATGACAAATTGCGATCCGTCCGGCAGACCGCCTTTTACACCGGCGTCGTCATAAATATAGCCTGAATGCCGCGAATCCACGTAATCGGCCCACAGCCTGATTTCATCGTAATTACGGGCGCCATTTCTGTCTTCCGGACCGTCAAAAACCGGCGGGGTCGGATGACTGACAAGAAAGTTAACGGTACGCCCGTCTATATCCACGTTGATATCCCAGTGATTTTTTGAACTGAGGCGGAGTTCTTTCCTGATTTCTTCCGGGTACCAGCTGGAGCCATCAGGATTCAATGGCATTAACGCACCCGGCATATCAATCCACCTGAACAGGCGGAAGCTTCGCTCCAGTTTCAGCGGAAAACGGGACAGAACCATCATCCCGTATTGCCCCGGAAACTTACCAAAACCCCAGGCATCTTCGGGCTCTCCCGGGGTGCCATTACCATTCAGATCCATTCCGCTATTCAATCCGGTATTGACCGCACCATTCAGGGCGTGGGGAAAGCTGATGGGCTCGTTACCGAATTGCGGCGTATCAAGGTAGTTTTTGATGAATAAAACAGCTGAGTCGAGCTCATAGTAGTCAAATTCGTTGAGCAGCAGTACATCCGGTCTGACCTTTTGAATGACAGCGGCGACCTTTTTGAGCGCTTCATCGTCCCCCGACTTAAGGCGCTGATACAACTCACCTTCCGATTGAAGCCCCATGGCGATATTGAATGTCGCAAAGCGAATTTTCCGGCCACTGTCATCAATAGCCAGTGCCGGTTGTGACAGTGCGATACTGCAGAGCAACAAAAAAAGAAATTGAGCCGGGCGCATAGGATTTACTTGCCTTAAAAGCCGGTATGATAATACAAACAGGTGATGGTAATTAAGGAACTGGGTTCATGACATTTATCAAGGTGGTCTCACCACAGCAGGCAGGCGGCCGGTTAAAGAAGATATATGAACGCGTCAAGGCACCGGATGGGCAGGTGGACAACGTTTTGCAGGCGCACGGCCTGCGACCGCATACACTCGAAGGCCATATGGCGATTTACAAGGCGGTATTGCATCACAGCAGTAACAGTCTAGCGGAATGGTACCTCGAGGCTATCGGCGTGTTGGTCAGCCGGCTCAACGGTTGTACCTATTGTGCATCTCATCATGCCGAGGGAATGAAGCGGTTGCTGAAAGCGGAATCCCTGGATTTTAATGCTTACCTCCTTGCACTGGAGGGGAGTGAACCCGCTGAGCCTTTCACGCTGAGGGAGCAAAAGGGACTGGCCTATGCGCGTAAGCTGACTAAAACACCCGGACAAATTGAGGCAAATGATATTGAATCAATGCGCGATGCGGGTTTTAACGATGGTGAAATCCTGGAAATAAACCAGGTGAGTGCCTACTTTGCCTACGCCAACCGCACGGTTTCCGGTTTGGGAGTCAATACCGATGGTGAAGTGCTGGGTCAGTCACCCGAGACAGGCGATGACGATAGTGGCTGGTCACATTCCGGGGGTAGCACCGCTCCGCTCAAATCATAATTATCCGGCCCCAGTGCCTGTTGAATCTGTCTTAAGGCGTCATCGATGGATCTCCAGAGAAGATCGGCTTGCTCAGGATTGAACTCACGGACATTCCTGTCTTCCCCCGTATAGCGCCATGCATGAACGGGGACATTCAGTGCAGAAAAGGTTTCTTTAACCGCATCCAGGTTTTTTTGCTTGTCATCGACCATGACAATAACACCGGGCATGCGGGTACCGGTTTTCTGTAAAAGCGAAGACAACATTTGACCCTTGTGTTGACCGGCGGTCATGAATACACCGTCTTCATAAAGTGAGGAGCGTCCGTCCTCAACCGGTATAAAAAGTTCGTCATAACCACCGGCAGGACCGATGGCAGCGTAGCTGAAATTAAATTTATTGCGTCGCAACTCACGAAACGTCTGCAGCCGAAAATCCGGTCCCCGTGAGGTCAGGGAAATCACCGCCACGCCCTGGTCCTGGATCGCTTTGACCTGTTCTGACCCGTTTTCCTGTGTCGGTCGCATGGCGCTGGCAAAATAAAGGGCACCCTGTACGGCGAAACGGTTGCCGACATTCTGCGGACTGCACTGACTGTCCTCGCTGAGTTCTTTTTGCCATTCATACCACTGATCCGAGCCCAGTCCCTGTTCCATGGCCAGGATGGTATTGTCGATATCAAACACCACCAGTATGTTCTCTTTGCTGGTCTTTTCCGTGAGTTTTACAGTGTCGGCGGTGACATCCGCCAGATCGGCAGTTTCGTAGTCCCGGGCCTGAATTATCCCGTCCGGGTGCTCCGAATGAGGGTTGGTCGTGCAGGAGGCCAGCGAAAGCAACGCAATCAGACTGAGTAAGCTGGAGGTCGTGAGTATATTTCGCATGGCGGGTATGTTACGTCATTCCGGTCTCAGATCGCCATGTAAAAAATTGCGACAGGCAACGCGGTCGATATACTGTCTCAACTACCCTGGTGTTTGCCACCGAAGTGCTTATGCAACGCACATCGCGCCGAATAAAAGTAGTAAAATTGCCGCTGGTTCAGAATCACGGAAATTGGAATTCACCTAAATGAAAATCTCAATCATTGGTAGTGGTTATGTAGGTCTGGTCAGTGGGGCAGGGTTAGCGGAAGCCGGTCATAACGTTTTATGTATGGATCTCGATGCAGATCGAATCGCAAACCTGCGCCAGGGAAAATCACCCATTTACGAACCCGGCCTTGACGAAATGCTGGTCGGTAATGCCGAACGTGGCCACCTGGCTTTTACCACGTCTCTTGAAGAGGCCGTCGACCATGCACAGGCATTATTGATCGCTGTTGGTACACCGCCTTCAGAAGACGGTTCTGCCGACCTCGGTCATGTTCTGGCCGTGGCCAGCGGTATCGGAGAAACCCTGTCGAAGCACTTGTTGGTTATTGTGAAGTCAACGGTACCCGTAGGCACCTGTGACCGTGTGCGTGCAGCTATCCAGGAACAACTTGACAGGCGGGGTGAAAAGACAGACTTCAGCGTTGCATCCAATCCGGAGTTTTTAGCCGAAGGCGGAGCCATCAAGGACTTCATGCAACCCAACCGGATCGTGTGCGGTATAGAAAATAGACAAAGCGAAGAGTTGCTTAGGGAGATGTACGCCCCCTTCAACCGCAATCATGAAAAGATGCTCTTTATGGATGTACATTCGTCCGAACTGACCAAGTACAGTGCCAATGCCATGCTGGCGACCAAGATCAGCCTGATGAATGAGCTCGCCAATATTGCCGAGAGGGTAGGTGCGGATATTGAGCATGTGCGCCAGGGTATCGGTTCGGATCCGCGTATTGGTTATGCCTTTATATATGCGGGTCCGGGATATGGTGGTTCGTGTTTTCCAAAGGACGTGAGGGCTCTGAGCCATACCGCTAAAGAATACGGGTTCGAAGCGAAAATACTGGATGCCGTGGAATACGTGAACTTGAATCAGAAAACCCACCTGTTTGAAATGCTCAACAAGGGATTCAACGGTGAATTGGCTGGTAAGTGTATCGCCGTCTGGGGCTTGTCCTTTAAACCCAATACCGATGATATGCGCGAGGCGCCCAGTCGTGTGCTGATTGACGCATTGCTGGAAGCGGGTGCGAGCATACGTGCACATGACCCGGAGGCCATGGAAGTAGCCTTACAAATCTACGGGGATAACGAGAACTTTTCAGTGCATGACGACCAATACGACGCAGCAACGGGTGCCGATGCACTGGTGCTGGTCACCGAGTGGAAACTCTACTGGATACCCGACTATAGAAAACTGGCCAGCGGCATGCGCCAGAAAGTACTGGTTGATGGCAGGAATATCTGGCCGCAGGATAAAGCGCTGAAGCATGGTTTCACCTGCCATGCGATCGGGCGGCCATCGGTGGGGTAATGTCGTAATAATAAGCCCCGTTTTTTGCGGGGCTTCATGCCGGGCCGGATAAAGTATCACGCGCACCTCAGCTGAGCATTTTTTAGCAAAAGATGTGCTCACTATGCAATTCGTATTAATATAATCTGTTAAGCTACTAATGTTATTACCCCGATTTCCCACACCGGAGCACATCCTAGTTCGACTTAATGCTGAAATGCGATTGTTCCAAACAAGTTACAAACCTTCAAAGGAGAAGTAAATAATGAAACTCAGAATACTAGCAGTTATGACAGTCTTTTTGACCCTGGCTGGCACGTCGGCCTTCGCGGCCGCTACCGAAGGGGAATGTAGAGCGTCGTTTGACAAGTTCAAGGATCTCGGAAACGTTCCCGACTTGCTGGCTGAAACCTACGGTTATGCCGTGCTGCCAACCATTGGCAAGGGCGGCATTGGTATCGGCGGTGCCGGTGGTACAGGTTGTGTCTTTGCCGGTGGCAAGCATACCGGTAACATTTCCATGGGTCAGGTTACTATTGGTTTTCAGCTGGGTGGACAGGCCTATAGCCAGTTGATCCTGTTCCAGAATAAAGATACCTATAATGAATTTATCGAGGGTAATTTCGAGTTCGGTGCTGATGCCACGGCGGTGGCATTGACCTATGGTGCCCAGGCAGGTGCAACGACCAAGGGCGCATCGGCCAGTGCCGGCGACACCAAGGGTGCCGGAGCATGGAAACGCGGTATGGCGGTGTACACGATAGCCGGGGGTGGCCTGATGTACGAAGCGTCGATCGGTGGTCAGAAATTCAAATATAAACCCTTAGGGGACTAAACCCGGTTCCCGGTTCGCTGCGGCAGCTTGGCTACCGCAGTTCTGGACTTTTCCATAGGACTTTCAGGGATACGCCATTAAAATTTTGCAGTGCTTTGTGGACCAGGCTGTGATTAATAAAATGGGTTAACTCAGGGTGCCATGGTTTTGAATTAAAAAGCCCCGCTTTTGGCGGGGCTTTTTTTGGATTTGGCGGAGAGAGAGACCGCCAGATAGTAGTCCAATAAAATCCCCTATCATCCAAATCTATATTAAATAACAATATGTTACATAACCTCCCTATCCAAACTAGTCCTATACAATCTTGCTAAATCCGATTATAATTTGATAGTCATTTTGATAGTGTAGTAAATAGTATGGCACGCCAACAAAATCGCCTTTCAGCATTGCAAGTCACCAAAATCACAAAACCGGGTCTGTATGGTGATGGTGGTGGCTTGACTCTCCAGGTCACCAAGACGGGTTCGAAGTCGTGGCTTTTTCGTTTCATGATTGCGGGTAAGCCGTATGGGATGGGACTGGGGCCGACACATACTGTAAGTTTGGCCGAAGCGCGGCAGAAGGCCTTGGAAGCGCGAAAACTACTTCTCGATGGTATCAATCCTCTGGAGGCTAAGAAGGAGAGTCAGATTGCTGCGGCATTGGCAAGAGCCAAGACGATGACATTTGACCAGTGCGCAAAGGCGTATATCCTGGCGCACAAGGCGGGATGGAAAAACGCCAAACACGCTCAACAATGGACCAACACACTTAACACTTACGCCAGTCCAGTGTTTGGGCATTTACCCGTGGCTGAGATCGATACCGGCTTGGTTGTGAAATGTCTGGCACCAATATGGGAGAGCAAAACTGAAACAGCTAGTCGTGTGCGCGGCCGTATTCAGTCGGTGCTGGGCTGGGCCACCACCAGCGGCTACCGAACCGGCGAGAATCCAGCACGCTGGAAGGATCATCTTGAAAACCTACTGGCGACAATCAGCCGGTCCAGCCGGGTTAAGAATCATCCATCGCTACCGTGGCTCCGTATGGGTGCATTCATGGCTGCACTGCGAGCGCGCAAGGGTGTGTCTGCCCGGGCGGTCGAGTTCGCTGTCCTAACCGCGTCTCGATCGGGGGAGGTGCGTGGCGCTCAATGGTCTGAGTTCGATACGGTTGGCAAGATATGGACGATACCCGCCGAGCGCATGAAAGCCAAACGTGAGCACCAGATCCCACTGAGTAATGCGACTCTGGCCTTGCTGGAGATCTTGCCGAAGGATGGCGAGGTTGTGTTTGCTGGTACGAAGGGTCAGCCCTTGTCGGATATGTCGCTGACCGCAGTGATCCGACGTATGAATAGCGGCGAGAGGCCTCTTTGGGTCGACACCGACGGCAAAGGCATTACTGTTCATGGATTCCGCAGCAGTTTCCGCATGTGGGCGGCCGAGACCACCAATTTCCCAAGGGAGGTCGCGGAGCACGCACTGGCGCACCAATTGCCGGATGCTGTCGAGCGCGCCTATCAGCGCGGTTCCCAGTTCGTCAAACGTGCAGCGTTGATGACTGAGTGGTCTGTATATTGTGATACGGTGCCGACCGATGCAGTGGTTAAACCAATCCGTGGTGCGGCATAGTTGAGAAGGAGTTGTTGCAGGTAATGAACATGGCTTTGTTCTTGATCCCAATCCGTGACAACTCGACAGGCCATTACCCGCCGGGTTAGCGAAGCCTAGCATCTAAGTTATCCGTGTCAGCGGGCATGGGCCGATCCCCGGAAAATGTATTGTAAAAGTGTTGTGCTGTATTGTAATGTCAGATGCAATCTCGAAGAATTAATGTTTCCCGCTGAAGGAGCACGTGCATGGCCCGTCACTATTCTGTAAGAGACTTCTTCCGGCAGATGCCAAATGCCCTACTTGCCCGTTATTTCACAGCAAGAGAACTGTTCAACGATCTGGACTTTACCGCTATGAAAGAGGGTAAGCCGGATGAGTTGTTTTCTTCCTGGTTGGAATTGCCCGACACCAAGCGCAACGAGATGGATTCGGAGTTCCGGGAGATTTTTGAGATGAGTTGTGAAAAGGGTTTCCGGGCAGTTATTGACGAGGCAGCATGGCATCTGGTGAGCGATCCGCAAGCATACACGGCATTCGTTGAGAAGTTCTCGGCACTGTCCAATCATTTCGAGCGGGCGATGGTGGCTTTCCTTGATCACAATGCTTTCTGGAAAGGTGCGACCCTCTTCTTCCACGCCGACAACCTGCCTTACTGGAGAAAACGCAAGAATCTGCCTAAGCGACCAGCAGCGGTGGACGACGCGAGCCTTAACGAACTTGCTCACCTAATCCGCAACTTCTTTCACCGTACTGAGGGACGGGGCAAGAATTGTGTGGTGGAGCCTTTTCGCCGTGGCGACCTCGACTACTTCTTTACCTACCCTGAGGACTACTCGCAGCAGAGTATTGAATGGGTAGATGGTGAGTTTGGCCGCAGGCCACACAACCCGGCCTTTGAGGTGATCTACGTATACTCGCATAAAGAAGGCTCTCTGGATCTGAATTTTCGCGGCTCGTACAAAGCCATCGAACCCTTACAGGGGATGTTCGCAACAGCGATCCTCAAACTGAAGGATCTGCCCCCCGATCCGAAAGACGGACGCATCTATGATCTAAATCCGCTTCGTAAGAAGGACTTCAATTTTGTCTATACGGTGGGTAGCATTATCCAGGACGTAGCGGTAAAGAAACTGCGACTGTCATCAAAGGTTAAAAAGGGTGACCGAATCACTTTGGAAGCCGATGCCACTAATAAATCTGATTCAGTCTATGAATTACTGGACAAGATCGGTAAGTCCGTGCCGTTGCATTTGTACAACATCACCCAAGTGGAGCTAACAGTATCGGTCGCGGCTGAAGACGGGAAGCCGGCTCGGAAAGTGCCGATACGCATCACTCATCCAAATTCCTGCTCGCTAAAGTACGACGAGCGCGACCTTAAACTGCGCGATATGTTAAATGCCTCGGGGATCGAGCCCAAGGAACCAGCACCAGAGGCGGACATACCAGAGGCATGACGCCGCAAGCTGCGCTGATCGGGTTGCTGGCGCGCTTGGGCGCGGGACAAGATGCT
>Ga0316194_10003508_pt1 | contig 10936 bp, 11 predicted proteins | sample CroRivsedime1_MG_FD_204936 | JGI IMG/M metagenome (GOLD analysis project Ga0316194, IMG submission 204936) | Coastal sediment microbial communities from Maine, United States - Cross River sediment 1 | ecosystem: Environmental > Aquatic > Marine > Coastal > Sediment | place: USA: Maine... | reverse complement strand
TCCAGGACATGATCGTTTTCATCCAGTTGTAATTTCTGACAGATCCTGTCCAGCTTGGCTATGCTGGCCTGTTCCATGGTCATATCCTGATGTTCGAATATGCCACTGGAATACATCATGGTCGGATCCAGGAACTGTTCGAACATATCGTTGCCGAGATCATAGTGAGCCCCTATGTTTTTTCTGCTGCCTGACAGCGAGTTGCGATGCAGGAAGTGAAAGGCCTTATGTAATGGCAGCATCATTTTACCGAAGCCACCATCGATGGAGTTCAATACATGCTCATTTCTCAGGATGATGCGTACCAGGTCGGTCAGTTCGTGACAGTCCCAACTCCTTGCCATATAGGCTTCACCCGATCCGACCGTGCCACCAAAAATGATATCACTGTAAAAGCTGGCTTCGTGGACGATGACTGTTGCATGTGCAGTAAAATCAGTATCGTTTTGACCGAATACATATTCGTTATGGCCTTCTTTCAGCGTAATCCGGCCATGCGTTATTTCACTGAACTTTGACAGGAGTATTCTTTTTGCAAACTGATCGATCCAACGATAAGTTGATGTTGAATCCTGTGACCTGGTAAGTGCGATTGTATTCGACTTCATGCTGATTTCACCGACTCTGGTGCCTCGACTTTTGGGTGGTTGACAAAGGGTATTCTTTTTAGCCATATCAATAGTGCCTGGTAATAGATGGCCATCACGATTTTCATGGTCATGAACGGGAACTGTATCAGAGCCATCGCCAGGTTTTTCCCCGTGATCTGACGTTGCTTAAGTTTTAGTGTTGCATCAAAAACTTTTTCATCATGCTGGTAGTTCTCCATGTGCACCGACAATGCCTCACCGGGTGTTGAAAAACGCCAGTCGTATTGCATATCCATGGGCATAAATGGCGAGACATGAAAACGTTTATTTTCGAAATAACGATGCAGCCTATTGTCAGTCTTATCGTTTTTGGACTGGTTGTTCTCGGCGTCCATTACGTAACAGTACTGTTCGCCCCATGGTGTGTTGTTGACCTCGGCAACGATGAATTCGAGCTTGTCATCGTTTACGTCGTAACAGTAATAAAAACTTACCGGGTTAAACCTGAATCCAAAATAGCCCAGATGGGTCAGTAAACGGATAGGACCCTGGGGACGGCGACCTGTTTCGTCTTCTATGTGATCTCGCACACTGCTATCCAGTGATTTACTTTTATCACCGAGATGGTCTCTGCGGCGAAACGTCGCGATATTTGCTTTTTCGATAGACCATAACCAGAAGCGATCAAAAACAGATGGCAGCTCTGAGAGATCAAGGTACACCAGGAACAGCTTGTAACTGAACTGGTGTGACTTCGGGGTGAAGCGGCGGTGTCTAACTTGCCCAACGTAGAGACAGCTTTTCTTCATTGCTGATGTCCTGTTTGAAATGTGATATGGCATTCAATGCACTGACGACACCATCTTCATGGAAACCGTTGCGCCAGTAAGCACCACAGAAGTAAGTTCTGCTGGTGCCATCGATCAGGCGGTGGTTTTCCTGTGCGATGATACTCTTCGGTGTGAATATCGGATGATCGTACTGGATAGTCTTTAATATTTTCCCCTCATCGATCTGGTCGGTATAATTGAGTGTTACGCAGTAGGTATTATCCGTTTTTAGACCCTGCAGGATATTCATGTTGTAGGTTAATGCAACGTTAGACCTGGCATCTGTCGGTATATGATAGTTCCATGATGCCCAGGCTTTTTTTCTCAGCGGCAGCAGCGATCTATCGGTATGCAGCACGGCTTCATTTTCCTGATACTCGATAGCTGATAATGTATCACGTTCCAGGGTGGAAGGGTGCTGCAGCATATTCAATGCCTGGTCGCTGTGAGAAGCGATAAAGACATAATCAAATCGCTCCACACCATGGCTCTGTGTATGTATCTCAACATGGTCATCATGGCGAACGATCTTCTCGACAGGGCAATCGGTTCGTATCCTGTCTTCGAAACCGCTGATAAGTTTTTTCACATAACTGTTAGAACCGCCCTTGATCACATACCACTGTGGTCGGTCATTAACACTGAGCAGGCCATGGTTCAGGAAAAACCTGAAGAAGAAGCGGGCAGGGAAGCTGAACATATCCTGCGGGTTTGTCGACCAGATAGCTGCACCCATGGGAACGATATATTTGTTGATGAAAATTTCGCTGTACTTACCGTTATGCAGGAAGTCGCCGAGGCTCTGATCGCTGTGTGTGTCGTTGATAGCTTCAGTTGCTTCGCGGTTAAAACGTAAGATGTCTGAAATCATCCTGTAGAACACGGGGCTGAACAGGTTGCTGCGCTGGGCGAACAGCGTATTCAGGTTGTTGCCATTATATTCGAGCCCGGTGTTTTCGCATTTGACGCTGAAGCTCATCTCGGTCTTCTGTATATCGACGTCGAGTTCTTCAAGCAGTTTGATGAAGTTGGGGTAGGTCCTGTCGTTCAACACGATAAAGCCGGTGTCTATATTCAAGTCTCCTGCCGCATCATCGATCGAATGGGTATGCGTGTGTCCGCCGATATGACTATTCTGTTCGAATAACGTGATATCGTGTTCTTTGTTCAGGTGATAGGCGGCAACGTTACCCGCGATGCCGCTGCCGATGATCGCGATCTTCATTGCTTATTCTCCTCGTACTGGCCGTTGCCGGTTTCTGTTCCTTCTGTCCATACCTGGGGTACTTTCTGTACTTTGCTTATGTCGTAACCCTGGTCTTCGATAAATGCAAGCAGTGATGCGTAACTGCTTTCATCTATACTGGACCCACGCGACATCAGCCAGACATAGTCTCGTTTTGTGCGTCCGATGATGGTGGTCTCATAGTTTTCATCGAGATAGATGACACGGTACTCTGCTTTAAAAGGCCAGATGAACTGCATATCCCATAACGCGTTTGATTGTTCATCGACGATGAAACCTGTCGGCTCATACTTTTTCAGTTCGCCATCCGGTGAGCCATCATGGAAGGTGAACGTCGTTGCGATACTGCCATCATCGTTCATCGCGTACGTCTCAATGGCGTTGTGTGCATCTGTTTCGATAAACGTCGGTATATTGGCAATGACATACCAGTCGCCCATGAATCTATCGAGGTCGACAAAATCGACAGTATTTATCGGTTTCAAGTTCTGGCTCCCGCATGCGCTCAGTAGCATCGTCAGTGATAGCATTATCATTTTTTTCATTTTTCTATAATCCATTTTTATGGCATCGCGTATCTGACGACACGCCCACCTTCTGTGAGTGATTCTAGCGCTAACCAGTTATCATCAGCTGAATACCAGAGATCGATCTGTAAATTTTCTCCTAGTAGACGGTAATGTCTGGCTTCTGTCTCTTTGCCTCTGTGTATCATGGTCTCGTTGCCGATGAACTGGCTTTCTACTTCGATCATTTCACCGGTCTGTGAATTCAGCAGCCTGGTCTCGTTGAGGAAATCAGGGTCCCAGTAGGCAAAGGTCTTCACACAGGACAGATAGGCGCTCTTCTTCTCCAGGGTATTTACGATGAATTCGTCGTTATCCACTTTTCCGGAAACATTATATCTATCACCGTTATCATTGGTTACGGCATTGATGCTTTCCAGGCACTGGCCACGCCAGTGTTCGACGTTGTCATGTTCATAGCTGTATGCATTGAAAAACAGGAACTTGACATCGAAGCGCGCGCTGCTGTAGATCTCCTGACGATTCTCTTTTTGTAACATCGAGAAGTTATGGAAACCTATCTCATCTCCATCCAGGTAGACTTTGAAGTCCCAGCTTTTATCTGTGCTGCCAGAGATACTGCTAGCGGCGTGGACCAGGTTAAAGATACTTAGCATCAGCAGTAGGGCGGCCTGGTAAAGGCCATGTCTATGACTGCTGATAACGGTATTAATCTGTTGATAGTTTTTTTTCATAACGATTAAACCCTGACTCATAATTGGAGAAATTTTTTTGGAAACCATGGGAAGAATGCGTTGGTCGATTTGCGATAATCGGCATACTCCGGGCGTCTCTCAGAGATAGTGCTCTCCAGCAGGCTTACACCGGATACTTTTAATAACAGTATCGACATTAACAGTGGAGATACGATGCTCCACCAGTAACCAGAAGCGACTGCAAACAGGAAGAATGCCCACCAGATGCAGAATTCGCCGAAGTAGTTGGGGTGGCGGCTGTATCGCCAGAGGCCGGTATTCAGTACTTTTCCACGGTTTTTTTCCGATGCCTTAAAACGGGCAAGTTGCATGTCGCTGACGGCTTCAAAAAGCATACCGAAAGTCCAGAGAGCGAACGCAAGGTAGTCCAGTCTGTTGATAGCGGTCTCACTGGAGAAGATGCTCATCAGTGGCAACGCAACGATCAAAGCCAGGAAGGCCTGTAACAGGAAGACGATATAGAGACTCTTAAACTCGAAGTTAGGCTGGTTGTTCTTTCTTATCTCCTGGTAACGGCTGTCTTCTTCCTGGCCCCAGTTTCGCCACGTGATATGAACGGCCAGCCGTATAGCCCATGCTGCAAGCATTATAGTAATAATAGTATGTCTCTCGGTTATTCTAGCGTCGCTAAAAAACAGGAAACACATGCCGGCGGCAAGTATCAGCAGCGACCAGAAGCTGTCTACTATCCCTACGTCATGTTTTATCCGGCTGACTATCCACAACGCGAAGGCAATGATGAACAGTACTACCAGGGTATATGAAAAAGTGTTTATATCAAACATGCTGAGGGTTCTCGTTAAGATTACCTTTTATCGGTGATGTGTTGTAGCCATCCAGTTTCAGAGACATCACGACCAGCACAGGAAGCAATACTGCCCATGCCATTGCGATGATGGCAAGCGAGATGGTTATATCGTCATAGCTAACTGCGCCGAGACGGTTACCGGCGTAGTAGGCAAGAGGCGCAAACAGGGCACCGATAATCGCTACCACTAGCGGGGCAAGGCCCTTCATCCAGCGCATCGACAGGTTAAGGGTGGTAGCGAACAATGGCCACATCAAGATCATCCACAGCGGCGCCATGAAATCGAGTACCTGGCCATGACTATACCGGGCGATGCCCTGTGCTGTGATGATGGATTCAAAGACCAAACCGATTATCAACGCCAGTAATAACAGGCGGCCCTCCTTTACTGCATCGGGGGCTCGATAACAATGGTATGCAATAATTGCCAGCGCTATCAGGCTGCCGAGCAGGGCCTGATCATATGCCCCGCCGAGCACACAGGCAAACCAGCCGAGCTGAAACAGGAGAAAGTTGATAATCATAGATTTGTTCATCGCTATTTCCTGTCTATCGCTTGGAGAACAGGTAGTGTGATACGTACCATTCCTGCCCGTTGTTATATGCAAAAAGTTCGGCACAGGCCATGAAAAACATACGCCATCTCATCCACCATTTCTGGGCCTGATCTGCACCGTATGTCTTCTCTAATATCGGCCACACTGCCTGTTTGTTCTTATCCATGTTAGAAAGCCACGCGTTTGAGGTTTTTTCATAATGTTCACCCTGCCAGCGCCATTGCCTTTCCAGTGTGAGGTCCTGTTGAAAGTGCAGGGGCAGGTCGTCGCTCGGCATCATGCCGCCGCTAAAGAAGTGGCGGCTCATCCAGTCGCTCTCATCGAGCTCCAGGAACAGGTAAGGCACAGCACGGTTGACGAATATATGTTTGAAAAACAGTCCGTCCTGTTTGAGCCAGTGGTTTATGTTCTTGTAGAGGGTTTGCCAGTTACGCATGTGTTCGAACATCTCGACTGAAACGATGCGATCGTATTTTTCGTCGATATCGAAATCATTCATATCGCAGGTTATGATTCTCAGGTTCTTAATGCCACGTTCAGATGCAGCAGCTTCGATATGTTCGCGTTGTGAGTTTGAATTGGATACAGCAGTGATAATGCTCTCAGGATAGTTTTCAGCCATCCACAAACTGAGTGATCCCCAGCCGCAACCTAACTCCAGGATGTCCTGGCCATTTTCAATTCTTGCATGCTGACATGTCTCGATTAATGCGTTCTTTTCTGCATCGTCAAGAGAAGATGTATTTTCCGACCAGTAGCAGCAGCTGTACTTTCTATATTTGCCAAGTACGAGATCAAAAAATTCAGCGGGTACTTCATAGTGCTGGTCATTTGCTTTGTCAGGAACAAGTGCTATCGGGGATGCCTTCATACTCTGTATGAAAGAGTCTTCCTCGTCAGCCATGGCTTCACAGTCATTGTGCTGAATCTCGATAAGACGTTCTGCAAGCAGGCGGTTTATACCAAGTCGTATGACCCTGTCCGGTACGTAACCCTGTTCGCTCCATTGCAGTGCTGTTTGTGCTGTGATTGGCATTATTACCTCGATATCTGTTGTGTGAAATTAATTATACACAAATTACACAAAAGGTGTACAATAATTCTACAATTATTTCTGACTATATCAATATAGTTTTTGTGTAACACCTGGTTGATAATTAATATATTTATATAAAACAATAAGTTGAATTATATAACTAAATTTATTTATCCATTTTATACAGTTAAATTAGTTGTACATAAAGTTGTACAGCTTTGATTCTGGACCTGGTGGTGTGAAATGGATGTCAAAAATCAGTGAAATTTTTGTGAAGATTAAAATCAGGCTTAAACGCCGGGGGTGATTGATGAAACAGGATATGACAGTACAGCAAAAACAGCTGTTTGACACGGTCATCGTACTCGATGACAGCGCTTGCTGGGTATGGCAGGGACAGGTATCAAACAGCGGTTATGGTCGCCTGAAACAGGTGCAGGCTGATAACACAGTGCAGATGGTCAGTGCCCAGTCGGCAAGCTATCGAGCATTTGTCGATCCGATTCCTGATGGTTGCCTGGTGAAACAACATTGCGGTAACCGTCTGTGTATAAACCCTGCGCATCTTGAATTGATGAAAGTCTAATGAGGCAAGTATATGACTAAGAATAACTCTGATATAGAGAAGAAAATTAAAATGAAAGGCGAAAGGTTGCCCTGCAGAGGATGTACCCGCTCATGCAGGAACTATGATCGATGTGACGGTAAACCATGGCGGACTATCTTCACCTCATCCTTAAAGTGAACTTTGCTATATAGCGATAATCTAGTAATGAATTATTCAAGCGCATAGTGATTAAAGCGATATTTAAGTGAATATTTCAAGAACAATATTTTTCAGTGGGCTCATATTTCTATATAGCTCTAAGATCATTGCTGCCGATATAACAGTACGCATCGATAATCCGCCAGAATCAGGTTCGGTTGCCCTGGTATTGTTTGATTCAGCCAATACCTTTGGTGATCTGCGTGATCCATTCCGGGTTGATATACACCAGCTGGACGGTCGTGACGAATACCTCATCGACGATGTCGAGCCTGGCGAATACGCACTGATGGTTTACTTCGATGAGAATGGCAACAAGCGTATGGATAAGAATTTTATCGGTATACCAAAAGAACCTCTCGGTTTTTCTAACCGCTACCGTCCCAAGGGTCCACCGGCATATGAGCGTGCTGCATTTACGATAGGGCAGGCGGAGTCACGCTCTTTTGATGTGGAGCTTTATCGGCCACTGGGCAAGTTTGGCCGTATCGGTCTGGGTGCCGGTATCATCTTCAGAAGCAGTCCCTATCGTGATTACAACGGTGCTGTGTCCCAGGTTATCCCGGCGATTACATACAATGGCGATCGTCTGCAGATCTTCGGGCCAAAGGTTGTGTTTGGCCTTGCAGGCAGTGGCAAGCTGAGACTTGCCGCAACCGGACGTTATCGAATAGGCGTTTACGATGAGGATGATAGTGACTTTCTGCAGGGCATGGGTGATCGCGAAGACACTTTTATGGCAGGACTGGCAATACAGGCAGAGTTGCCCGGTGGTATCGATCTATCAGCAAGTTATGAACATGATGTTCTGGACAGGATCGGCGGCGGAGAAGCGCGTTTGGAATTTGGTAAATCACTGCAGGCGGGTGTATTCAGATTTTTCCCTGCCATCGCTTTTAACTGGACCAGCTCTGAATTGAGCAATCATGATTTTGGTGTACCAGATAGTCAGGCAACCGCTGAAAGACCCGCTTATTATCTCGATGATGTCTATAGTGTCGAAGCAGGTCTTGGGTTTTTTATCGAGATCACCAGGGACTGGCTGGTCATAATGAACGTCGCGGCTGAGTCGCTAAGCAATGACGTGACTGCGAGCCCGATAGTGAGCGAAGACTATGTCATCAAGGGTTTTGCTGCGGTTAATTATGTGTTTTAGCAATTTACACTGAAGTTGCTGTCATACCGGGTCTGGCGAGCGGAGCTAAAGCTGATATAAAAAATATTGCCCTGTCTATGGTGGTGCTATTTCTTCGCTAAGGCTGATCAGTCCTGTCGTGTTCTACATATATTAATTTGCTGGTATCAAAACCGAGTTCCTGTGAACGTTTTACAAACTGCTGTGTGACTTTCTCGTCAACCTGTGGTGTTCTGGCTAACAGCCAGAGGTAAGAAGTATCGGGGCCTGAAACGAAAGCGTACTGGTAGTCTTTCTTCTCTAATTCAAAGACGATATAGGAGCCATAAAACGGGCCGAAGAATGAGACTTTAAGATGGCCGCTATCCGTCTCGTCTACGAAGAAAGCTTTGCCTTCTGCCTGTTGCCATTCGTTATCTTCTTTTGAAAACCCGCTGTTGATGACCTTCACGCCGCCATCATCGCGTAATGAGTATTCTGCAGTGATATTGCTCAGGCCGCGCTCGAAAGAATGGTCAAGCCGTGCGATCTCGTACCATTTGCCCAGGTATCTATCGAGTTCGAAGTCTTTTACCGCGACCACACCATCAGGTTTGCCGGTGCATGCGGTCAGGATGAGCAGCAGGACTGATAGTGCAGATATTTTCGTTTTAATCATCGTTGATCACTTCCGGTGGTCTAATTTTTTTTGTTCAATAAACGGCTCAATGTCTCTGTAAGGTCACTATCGGCGAATGTGTATCCAGCTGCTTTCAATCTGGTGGTAGCTACCCTGCTGCTCGATAATAACAGGGCATCCGCCATTTCGCCAAACATCATCCGTGCCATGAATGCCGGTAACGGCGACACTGTCGGGCGACGCAGGACCTTACCCAGGCTCTTAGTGAAGCTGTAGTTCGTTACCGGGTTTGGTGCGACCAGGTTGTATGGCCCCGCCATCTCATTATTGGCGAGCATGGTATCGATAACACCGACGACATCATCGATACTGATCCAGCTCATATACTGCTGTCCATTACCGACCACACCGCCAAGTCCCATGCTAAATGGAAACAGCATCTTTTGTAATACGCCGCCTTCAGGACTTAAAACGATACCCGTGCGTATGTGGATAGTTCTGATGCCGGCATCTTCAGCTGCCTGTGTTGCGTCTTCCCACTGTGTTGCTATATCACTGAGAAAACCTGTACCCCTGGGTGAATCTTCATCAACTATGTTATCGCCGGTATCACCATAAAAACCGATCGCTGATCCAGAGATGAGCAGTTCCGGTCTGTGTTCCAGCTGCGAGATAGTTTCTGCAAGTAAGCGGGTACCGTGGACCCGGCTGTTTAAGATGCTGTCTTTCTTCTTCTGGCTCCAGCGGGAATCAGCGATATTCTCACCGGCGAGATGAATGACCGCGTCAAGTTTTATCTCGTCATCGAGATGGATCTGATCTTTATCTGGATTCCAGTAATGTGATTTCTCGGTCGATGGGTTTCTATATAACGGGTATATAGTATGTCCCAGTGTTTGCAGGTGCCGGGTCAGGGCAGTGCCGATCAATCCTGTTGAGCCGGTCAGTAATATGTTCATGATTTAATCTCGGGTTTATTCTCTATTAGCCCAGACCACGTATATCGGATCTGAAAGCGGTATGTTGTGTTTGTCATCGACAGGTCGTGGTAAACCGCGAAGTGAATAGGTGTTGATGTCGCCGAAATGAGCAGACGCTATAAAGTGTTCCATCACCAGTCCTATACGTTCAAAATCATGCAGGTTGTTCCATACCTGCACCGCTTTGCTAGGGAACCAGCGGTTAGAAAAGCTGATGATGAATCGACCGCCCGGCCGCAATATGCGGGCGACTTCATCAAATAAAATAGATGGCTGCGTGATGTATTCGATAGACAGGCTGCAGACGACGCTGTCAAAGCTGGCATCATCGAAAGGCAGTCGCTGATCCTGGTTGATATCGTGGATGACTCTCTCGTCGAGCAGAGGATTCGCTTCCAGCTCTTCTTTATTTAATCCCAGCCCGGTTATTTTTTTTATATCGAGTCGTTCATCGATATGAGAGTTGATGCTAGACATCAGGTCTAATATCTCACCTGCAGCGGGTATGAGGTCATTATAAACAGACTTCAGTTGCGCCTGGGCGGTTTCATCCAGGTGATTGATGTGCCTGGGTCGGGAATAAAACTCACTATCGATGGTATCATCGGCTCGCGAGTAAGGGTCTTCGCTAAAGAAATCGGTCGCTCTGTCAGCATAGCGTAACTGCATGCCGGGCCCGGTCAGAAAATCAGGTATATGTTTGCTGAGCAGTGTCTGTGCTTCATGATCCGTTTCATATCTCTCCAGGGTAACACTGGTGTTGTAGTTACATAATGCGTGGCTGGTATTGACCAGTAATTCCTCGTACATCAGCTCGACGACGCGAAGCGGCACCATAAGCTTATTTGTTTTCAACCGGTCCGAGTTGAACAGGGTCGCCGGGTAGAAACGCCCGATCCGTGGCTCGATATTTATATTGTGGCCAGGGTGCCTGATGAAATCGTCCAGTGCTACCGGCACCGTCTGTACCTGGTTATCATTATTGAATAATTTTCCTTTTATGTAATCATATGTTCTGGCATATGTTCCAGTATATCCCCCATCATTGACTTCGGATGACCCATCTGCAAAAGCCTTTAAATCATTA
>Ga0316194_10003507_pt1 | contig 10938 bp, 12 predicted proteins | sample CroRivsedime1_MG_FD_204936 | JGI IMG/M metagenome (GOLD analysis project Ga0316194, IMG submission 204936) | Coastal sediment microbial communities from Maine, United States - Cross River sediment 1 | ecosystem: Environmental > Aquatic > Marine > Coastal > Sediment | place: USA: Maine... | reverse complement strand
TATTTTCACCTCAGATACATTATGCTGTAACTGTAGCAGGATAATACGACATCAGATTTCTTGCTCTTCAAACGTCAGCCCGTTATCCCGTATGCCCGTTGACCGGTTAATGTATAGCATCACCTCAAATCGGCAAAGAGGCAAACCGGTCACCGGCTCAACCGGCAGACGGGCAAACCCTACTTATTGGCATACTGCACTGCCCGTGTTTCCCGTATCACCGTTACCTTTATCTGACCAGGAAAAGTCAGGGATTCTTCAATCTTCTTGACAACATCCCGGCTAAGCAGGATGGATTCTTCATCGGAAATCTGGTTGCTTTCAACGATCACCCGCAACTCCCGACCGGCCTGAATGGCATAGGTATTGGCAACACCTTTGAAAGAATTCGCTATATTTTCAAGGTCCTCCAACCGCTTTATATAATTTTCCAGCAACTCCTTACGCGCACCGGGTCTTGCACCGGAGAGCCCGTCCGAAGCCTGGACCAGCAATGCATAAACAGAGTTCGGCGGCACATCCTCATGATGGGCGGCAACGGCATGAACGATTTGGGGAGATTCGCCAAATTTTTTTGCAAGCCGGGAGCCGATAAGGGCATGGGGCCCTTCGACCTCGTGATCAACCGCCTTTCCGATATCATGCAACAGCCCCATCCGTCTTGCCAGTTTAAGATTTAGTCCCAATTCCGAGGCCATTATGCCGGACAAGAAGCCCACTTCAACGGAATGCTGCAAGACATTTTGGGCATAACTGGTTCGAAACTTTAATTGTCCGATGTATTTAATTAATTCATTGTGAATACCGTGGACACCCAGGTCAAAAGCAGCTTGTTCGCCGGCTTCTTTTATCGCAGTATCGACCTCTTTGCCTACCTTTTTGACGATGTCCTCTATGCGCGCCGGGTGAATCCTGCCGTCAGATATTAATCGCATCAGTGAAATACGTGCCACCTCACGACGGACCGGATTAAATCCGGACAGAATGACTGCCTCGGGAGTATCGTCGATGATTAGATCAATACCGGTAGCGGCCTCAAGTGCACGGATATTTCGCCCTTCTCGTCCGATAATTCTACCCTTCATCTCATCACTGGGCAATTGAACCACCGACACGGTTCTTTCTGCTACAAAATCACCGGCATATCGCTGAATAGCAGTGGCAAGGATCTTCTTTGCTTTTTTGTCCGCCTGTTCTTTGGTTTCACTCTCTATCCGCTTTATAAGTTTAGCGCCTTCGTAGCGGGCTTCATTTTCCATGGCCCGAATCAGAAGTTCCTTGGCCTGGCCAACCGTTAAACCGGATATCTTTTCAAGCTGCTGTTTTTGCTCTTCAAGCAGTTCATCGTACTCCAGTTCCTTGCGCTCAAGCTTTCCCTCTCTTTTGGTCAGATGCCTTTCTTTGTGAAGAAACTCGCGGTCCCGACGTTCCAACTGTTCAATTTTGTGATCAATATTTTCTTCTTTCTGCATCAACCGGGTTTCTCTTTTTTTCAGCTCCGCCCGGGTCTCGCTGGTTTCAGCATCGAATTCGCTTTTTAATTTAAAAAGCCTGTCTTTTACCTCCAAATCGGCTTCCTTTAATAAGGTCGCCGCCTTTTTTTCAGATTCTTCGATACATCGATCAGCTTCTGCTTCAGCCGCCCTTATCTTTTGGGAGGCAATTTTGCTCTGTATCAAATAAGCGATCAGCAAACCGGCAAAAAAGCAGAAAATGCCGATGAATACAACATATTCATTCATTATATCTCTCCCCGGTTATCAAAGATTTGAAGTAACAGCTTTGATCACCAATTTGCTTATGTCAGTCAATAATGCGTTAATCGGGGATAAGGTATCTATGGGCTAACTATGAGGGTAGCACAGCCGAGTGGACTCAATCATCCGATGATATCCGGGAAAGGGAGAACCCCCACCGCAATGCCGTGTTGTCAGGTCTTTGAACCTGGGGTTCAAAGTGGGCACCGTTTAGCTTCTTTAGGCTTTTCTGAAGAACAGAACATGCACACCGAAACCAGGGAAGGTTCCCGTTTTAATTGCTGTTGGGTCAAAGAATGTCTTCCAATCACGAGCATGGCAGGGGCAACAATATTTTCTGTAATGCAAAAGAGTAACCTTCGCCTATAGTATTTATCCCGGAAAGACCACTGAAATGGTCGGCTCGGTTAAGTCAGAATAGGCTACAGGAAAAGCGTTGGTTATTTACGGATCGCATATGTCCGAATTCAATAATAAAACGTTACCATTCACTGCACGCTGTCATCCAAGGTACCAATCAGTTTCGTCGTCTGTTGTGCAACATCATGCAACAATTTAGAGTGATTCCTTTTCAATTCCATATTTTCATTGGCAATATTCAGGGCAGCTAATATTAAAATTTTTTGTCTCGAAATATTTGATGATGGATCGATTTGCTGACTTTCAACCCGAGCCACTTCCTTGGCCAAAAGATCAGCAACCTCCTTTGCTCTGGTAACATCCGAATCAGCTTTAAACGTATGCGGTTGTCCAAAAAGCTCTATGGTTACAATCTGTTCCAATAGCTATTGAAATTTACCTTTCCCATCCTATACCTTACCGGCCTTAGGCATTACAAATCTGCAATATCATCAAGTCTGGCCAGCAAACCGTCGATTTTTGATCGGATCAAGGCCTTTTCCTCAGCGTAATTATTTTCCGCCTCAACCTTACCTTGAATCTCCTCCTCTAAACTATTTAATTTATTTTTGAGTTCTGAATTGGCTGCCGCTTGGGCTTTACAATTTTCAATTAAATTTGAAACTTTATGTTCTATCTCCCCAAACTGTTTTAATATGAAATCATTGTCCACTTTTGTTACCTCATTATAATTTTTATTCAATATAGTCTGTAATATATCAAAAAGTCAAGATATATTCCGCATCCGTTTTTTCATGATCTTGTCCGCTTCTGCCAAATCCCGACAGTTGTTGACACCCAGAAATTGGTGATAATCGGCAGCGACCATAAGACCCATTTTCTTTTTTTCTGTATGCCCGATGGCCATGATATCGGTCAGATACAATTCTTCCTGAACATTGTTTGATTGAATTTTAGGTAGTGCATCCTGCAAAAACTTTTTGTTGATACAGTAAATACCCGCATTAATCAGCTTTATTTTTTTTTGCTCGGCGGTAGCATCTTTTTCTTCTATTATTCCAAAAGGTTGTCCGTTATCATTCCGTAAAATCCGGCCATATCCATAAGGATTTTTCAACTCCACGGCTAAAAGAGAAATATCGCGATAACATGCCAAATGATCCTCGACAAGCCCCGTTATAGTTTCAGGTAATATAAGCGGCACATCACCGGACAGGATTACGACTTCATCGCAATGATCGGGGATACAAGGCAAAGCACACAAGACCGCATGCGCCGTCCCGAGCTGCTTCTCTTGATAGGCAAAATGTAATTGCGCGATTTCGGATATGATTTCCCGTACTTTTTGCGCCTGATGGCCGACCACCACGATGATGTCATCACCGGCCGCTTTTTGAGCAACTTCGACCACATAGAGAATCATGGGTCTCTCAGCAACTTCATGAAGCACCTTGGCCTTATCCGATTTCATGCGGGTTCCCAGTCCGGCGGCGAGAATGACAACAGAAATATTTTTTCTCATCGATTTAGCCTGCTTTTTCTTTTTGGTAAACTTTGTAATTATTCATTCATTTCCATAAACTGTTTCCCGGTGCATGAAAAAGGGTAAACCAGAAAATTGGTTTACCCTGAATTATACATAATCCCTTTTTGGTGTAAACGCGGAAAATACGTTTTCCGGAAAAAAATACCGGATATTATCAACGGAGCCCAGCGAGATTTATCCGCACAACCGCCCGTTCAAGGGCCGCTTTTGCACGGTCGGCATCGATCTCTTCCCTGATGCGGGCTTCTTCAAGCCGCTTTTCTGCCCGTTCCTGGGCGGCTTTGGCCCGATCCAGGTCAATATCTTCTCTCCTTTCAGCCGATTCCGCCAAAACCGTTACCTTGTTCGGCAGCGCTTCGGCAAATCCGCCGTTGACAAAGACATACCGCTCAGTTCCCTGTACGTCGGTAAAACGGACAATCCCGGTCTTTAGCGTGGTCAAAAAAGGAGTGTGCCCAATGAGGACACCGAATTCACCAAGTGACCCCGGAGCCATGACGATTTTCGCCTCTTCGTTTACGACCGCCTTATCAGGTGTAACGATTTCCAGTTTAATGTTATCAGCCATGTCTACACCTCTTATTTAGTCTGCTTCAGCCATCGTCTTGGCTCTTTCCACCACTTCCTCGATGCCCCCGACCATGTAGAATGCCTGCTCCGGTAGATCGTCGTGTTTGCCCTCAACGATCTCCTTGAAACCTCTGATCGTGTCCTCGATTTTCACATAAGATCCGGGTGTGTTGGTAAAAACTTCAGCAACGTGAAATGGCTGCGACAGAAAACGCTGAATCTTTCTGGCACGACTCACCGTAATTTTGTCGGCGTCATCCAATTCATCAATTCCCAAAATGGCAATGATATCCTGAAGTTCCGTATACTTTTGCAGAATTCTCTGCACCTGGCGTGAGACTTGATAATGCTCATCGCCGATATAGGCGGCATCCAAAATTCTGGATGTGGAATCCAGCGGGTCCACTGAAGGGTAGATGCCAAGTTCAACCAGCTTGCGGGAAAGAACCACTGTACCGTCCAGATGTGCAAATGTCGTTGCCGGGGCCGGGTCTGTTAGGTCGTCGGCGGGTACATACACACATTGAACGGCTGTAATTGAGCCTTTGTCGGTTGAGGTAATCCGTTCCTGAAGCTCACCCAGGTCCACCGCCAGCGTCGGCTGGTAACCTACGGCAGACGGCATACGTCCCAGCAAGGCCGAAACCTCGGAACCTGCCTGGGTAAAACGGAAAATATTATCAATAAAAATAAGTACATCCTGTCCTTCTTCATCCCTGTAATACTCAGCGGCGGTCAGGGCGGAAAGTGCAACCCGAGCCCTTGCTCCCGGAGGTTCGGTCATCTGCCCGTAAATCAGTGCTGCCTTGGGAAGTACACCGGCATCCTTCATTTCATGATAGAGGTCATTGCCCTCGCGGGTGCGTTCGCCAACCCCTGCGAATACCGAGATACCGCCGTGCTGCATGGCAATATTGTGAACCATTTCCATCATAATAACCGTTTTACCGACGCCAGCCCCGCCGAAGAGGCCCATTTTCCCGCCTCTTGGAAACGGAACAAGCAGATCGATAACCTTGATGCCGGTCTCAAGAACCCGCACCGTCGTATCCTGCTCGGTAAATGACGGCGCTTCGCGGTGGATCGGCATCATCTTTTCCTGGCTCACGGGACCGAGCCCGTCAACGGGTCTGCCAACAACATTGAGAACACGCCCCAGGCCTGCCGCCCCAACAGGCATCATGATCGGCTTGCCGGTATCCTTGACCTCTTGTCCTCTCATCAGACCGTCGGTAACATCCATGGCGATGGTTCTGACCACATTGTCCCCAAGATGCTGGGCGACTTCAACGACAAGGTTGCCCTCTTCATCGCTAATAGCAGGGTTGCTGATCGTCAGTGCCGTATAGATGAAAGGCAGATTACCCTGTTCGAATTCCACATCCACCACAGGACCCAGGACTTGAATAATTTTACCAATGTTTTCTCCCATTGAAAGACCTCCAGATTGATTATTTGTTATTCGTTATTTGTTATTCGTATAGGAATTGCCACATCACCCGGAAACCAGATCGAATAGCAAATAACAATTAACTACTAACTATTAACTATCCCCTAAGCGCTTCAGCACCGCCGACGATGTCCATCAGTTCTGCAGTAATGGCTGCTTGTCTGGCCTTGTTATATACCAGTGTCAAATTCTCGATCAAATCATTACATGCATTGGTTGCATTGTTCATGGCGGTCATCCGGGCGGCATGTTCGCTGGTGGAAGTTTCCAGCAGTGAACTGTGCAGTGTTACATGAACACTTTTTGGCAGCAACTCCCCCAAAAGGCTGTCTGCTGAAGGTTCACAAATGTGTTCAGCCAGGTACCCTTCACCTTCACCTTCCGCTTCATCTTCAGCAATTTCAATCGGTGGTATCGGCAGCAGCTGTTTTAGGGTGGGGACCTGTCTGCCCATGCTTAAGAATTCGGAATAGACGACATAGACTTCGTCAAAGTCTCCGCTCAGATAGCTTTCCACTAATTTGCGTCCTGCATTGGCAGCCACATTGAAGCCAAAATTAGTTCCGACGACGCCGATATGTTCATCTACTCTATGTATTTTCTTCTTGCGACACCAGTCTCGGCCCTTTTTGCCAAAATTAGTAAAGGATATCGCAATGCCATCACCGGATTTATCTTCTATGAAGGAAGCGGCCTTTTCAATCAGGTTCACATTGAAGCCGCCACACAATCCCCGGTCCGAGGTACATAAGACCACATGAATTTTCTTTACTTCCTCCCGGGGCACCAGCAAGGGGCTGGCATCCTGACTTGATTTCTGGGCTAGACTTCCCAATACCTCTGAAAATTTTTCAGCATAAGGGCGAAAATTTTCCATATTTGTCTGGGCGCCCCGCAATCTTGAGGTTGCCACCATATTCATGGCCTTGGTGATCTGCTTTGTCTTCTTAACCGCAGCAATTTTATTCTGGACATCCTTTAGACTTGCCATATAAACCTCAGGTTATTTGTTAGTGGTTACTGGTTGTTCGATGGACATGCGAACTGTTAACTAATAACTTTTAATTTATAACAAATAACTATTTGATCGTATCTTTAAACTCATCACCGTATGCCTTGATGGCTTCGGCCATTACCTTGTCCAGATCGTCCGAAATTTCTTCCTTTTCCTTCAGTTCAGAAAAAATTTGAGGATGCCTATCTTCGATGAATGTGTAAAGCCCAGCCTCGTATTTTTCAAGGACATCAACTGGAAACCCATCGAGATGACCCTTTGTACCCGCGTATAGGATCGCGACTTGTTTTTCCATGGATAGCGGCTGAAATTGCGGTTGTTTGAGGATTTCAACCAGCCTTGCCCCGCGCGTCAACTGCCTCTGGGTGGCCGCATCCAGATCGCTGCCAAAAGCCGCGAATGCTTCCAATTCACGAAATTGGGCCAAATCCAGACGCAAGGTGCCGGCCACTTGTTTCATGGCTTTTACCTGGGCGGCGCCGCCGACCCGCGAAACCGACAGACCGACATTGATGGCAGGCCTGACACCGGCGAAAAACAGGGAGGGCTCCAGATAAATCTGGCCGTCTGTAATGGAAATCACATTGGTCGGAATAAAGGCGGAGACATCTCCGGCCTGGGTTTCGATGATGGGAAGCGCTGTCAGGGACCCTGCGCCGAGTTCGTCATTCATCTTTGCCGCCCGCTCGAGAAGGCGTGAATGGTTATAGAAAATATCTCCGGGGTAGGCTTCACGCCCGGGGGGGCGTCTCAGCAGAAGTGAGATCTGCCGGTAAGCAGCTGCCTGTTTTGATAGATCGTCATAGATAATCAGTGCATGCTGGCCTTTATTGCGGAAGTATTCTCCCATGGCGCAGCCGGCAAAGGGCGCAAGATACTGCAGAGTGGCCGGATCACTGGCACAAGCGGCTACGATGGTTGTATATTCCATGGCACCGTGTTTTTCCAGCACGCTGTATACCTGGGCCACAGTTGATTTTTTCTGCCCGCAGGCCACATAAATACAGTAAACGTCCGTATCTTTCTGGGCCAAAATAGCATCAACGGCAACGGCGGTTTTACCGATCTGACGATCACCGATGATCAGTTCCCGTTGTCCGCGTCCCACCGGCGTCATGGCATCAATCGCTTTGAGACCCGTATAACAGGGCTCATGAACGCCCTTGCGCTGGATAACGCCCGGCGCGACCATTTCAACCCGGCTGAACTCCTTGGCGTCGATTGGGCCCTTTCCGTCCAGCGGTTCTCCGACTGTGGAGACCACCCGGCCGAGAACCGCTTCACCCACCGGAACTTCAGCAATTCGACCGGTTCGTTTGACCATATCGCCTTCCTTGATGTGGATATCCTCACCCATAACGGCAACGCCCACATTATCCTCTTCAAGGTTCAGTACCAGCCCCAGGATGCCGCCGGGAAATTCCACAAGCTCATTTGCCATGGCTTTTTCCAAACCATACATACGGGCAATGCCGTCTCCGACAGACAAAACGACACCGGTTTCACTCAGTTCGATTTTCTTGTCATAGTCCGTAATCTGTTCTTTAATAATTTGACTGATTTCTTCTGCTCTTAGTTCCATTACACACCTTCACCCTTTTTTAATGATTCTCTCATATTGAGTAATTGTGTTTTGATACTCCCATCCAGAACAAGATCGCCGATTCGAGTAACAATCCCGCCAATGAGGCTTATATCCTGTTCAACTTCCAGAATGATATCTTTAGCTGTCTTTTCAGACAGGGTTTTACGAATTTTTTCAACGGTTTCCGATGAAAGTACGGTGGCCGAAACCAGACTGGCCCGTGCGATGCCTTTTAATTCATCGGCGAGTTTCTGGTAAAAGTCATTGATACTGCTCAGATAAATAAAGCGCCCTTTCTCAAACAAAAGGACTAAAAAGGATTTCATGATAGCGGAAAGAGCAACCTTTTCGACAATGGTCTCCAAAACCTTTTTGCGCCCGGCGGCATTGTAAAGGGGGTTGTTGATGGCCCGCTCGAGCGATTTTTCTTTTTCAATCAATTCACTGAACTCTGCAAGCTCTTTGCGATACGTTTCAGTTTGACCGTCTTCTTTTCCGATCAGCAATAGTGCTTTGGCGTAACGCCGTGGAATCGCCAAATTTTTCATCCTGCCTCCACCTTCCTCAAATATTCATCCACCAATCTGTCCTGATCTTCTCCCGAAATTTTACCTTTTAAAATTTCCTCGGCCTTGGCCAGCGATGTTTCGAAAATTTCTTCCTGCAATTTTAATTTTGCCTGTTTGAATTCATGCTCGATATTTCGCCGAGCCTGGATCTGGAGCTTTTCAGCTGCTGATTCAGCCTCCTTTAAAATTCTCGCTTTGGCCTCATATCCCTGCTTGATATAATCCTCAACAATCTTCTCTGACTCTTTTTCCAGCCTGGATAGTTTCTCATTATATTCAGCCAGCTGCTTTTCAGCTTCGGTCTTGCGCGCTTCCAGGTCTTCCAGCTGATCTTTAATGCCCTTGATACGGGCACCGAGTGCCTGGGACAGCGGTTTGCGTAAAACAAAAACAAGCGCAACCGCTAAAACCGTAAAATTCATCACTCGAAACCAATCGGTTGAGGTCCACCCCTTTGCGCCGGAGTCTTCACCGGATGCACTCAGGGCTGTTAGGGGCCCAAAACCGAAAAAAAATAAAAAAATTAACAAAATTACCGCTGAGTTTTTCTTAAAATGATGCGGGCGACCAAAACCGGAAACCTTCATTAAACAGCCCTCCCCAGAATTTTTTGACTGATTTGGTTGGCAAAATCATCAATTTCTGATTGTAAGCTTTTTCTGGCAACCTCGGCGTCCTTTTTTATTTGATCACGGATTTGGGTTAACCCCGCCTGGGCTTTGCGATTTATTTCAGCGATAATCGATTTTTCCTCATCAGCCGCTTGCTGCAATAAGGCATCTTTCTCCTTAAAGCCCCTTGCTCGCGCTTCTTTTATACCTGCGGTAAAGGCATCATCTTTTTCTCTGACATCGTTGTTGGAGGTCTCGATGGCAAGCTCAAGGCCGTCTATTTTTTCTTTTCGCTGGATCAAAATTTTTCGTATGGGTCTGTACAGCAGTATGTTCAGCACCCATATGGTAAAAAGAAAATTGACAATTTGAAGGATAATTGACCCGTCGGGAGTGACCGTCACCCCTCCACCACCACCGCCCGACTCTCCGGATGATCCCAGCACGATTTGGGGAAAAACAAGGCAAATCAGCGCAAGCATGACAAAGATCGGAAACCCTTTCCGGTAAACACCAGAAATCCTCATAAAAAACCTCCGTCTACCAGTTCACGGCAACTACTTCATTTGTTTCACAAATTCACCCCTATGGGTATAAACTCAACTGCGGCGGTCTATACCATCAGCCATGATTAGTTGTCAAAGGTTTTTTGAATATTTTTTAAATCATTCTTTTTCTTTTGATTCGGCAGCCACAGGTTGGCTTTTGGGAAAAAGAGATGATTTGATCGCAGACTCCGTATCGGGCTTCATCACACAATTTCCATTAAAAATACCGCCCGGCTCGATAGAAACGATCGGAGACTGGATATCGCCGCCGAGACGTCCGGGGGGATAAACTTCGATACGTTCCTTGGCATCAATGGACCCGTTGACCTCACCCATCACAACAGCCACATTAACGGATATCTCGGCGTTGACAACCCCCTTTTCACCGACGACAACCGTACCTCCGTTGCTGGAGATGTTTCCCTTCACCCTGCCGTCAACCCGGATGGTGCCTTTAAACTCAATGTCTCCGTCAAAGCTGGCATCCGCACCGATAAAAGTTGATATTCGATCCGTATTTTTTTCTTTTTTCATTTTTATTGCCTATCCTCCACAAAAAAATCCGATTAACGCGTTCTAAGCTTTTTACGAGACTATGCCGGAAAAAGTGGCCCCTGCGGGGCAGCAGGGGCCCCGGCTATTTAGCGACACAAAGTATAGGTGTCAGGTTTCGGGTGTCAGGAAGGCGAGTCGCTAAATACTTGTATGAAACTGCATTAAAAAAGTTTCTTTTTCGATCAGACTGGACGCTCGCGGCCAGAGGCGGTGCTCGTATGAAACTACGTCAAAATGACGCAGTTTCTTTTCGATTTGACCGGTCGTTTTTTTTTTGGCCGGCAGCTGGGCTGAAACCTGAACACTGAAACCTGAAACCTTAAATCTCTGACAACATGTTGTTAGAAAAGACCCGCTCAGGGCCTAGCCCGC
>Ga0316194_10003505_pt1 | contig 10942 bp, 9 predicted proteins | sample CroRivsedime1_MG_FD_204936 | JGI IMG/M metagenome (GOLD analysis project Ga0316194, IMG submission 204936) | Coastal sediment microbial communities from Maine, United States - Cross River sediment 1 | ecosystem: Environmental > Aquatic > Marine > Coastal > Sediment | place: USA: Maine... | reverse complement strand
TTTGTGATCTGCTCGAACGTGCTCGGCGGCTGCCGCGGCACGACCGGGCCCGCCAACCTCAATCCAGTGACCGGGGTCCCGTACGGCAACGATTTCCCGCTGGTGACCGTCGAGGACATGGTCGACGCGCAGAAGCGGCTGGTCGACCTACTCGGCATCCAACACCTCCGCGCGGTGGTCGGCGGTTCTCTCGGCGCTCACCAGACGCTGTGCTGGGCCACTCGATACCCCGACTACGTACAAACGGCAGTCGTCATTGCCGGCTCGGCGCGGATCACTGCGCAGGCGATCGCGTTCGACGTCGTGGGCCGCAATGCGATCCAAACCGACCCGCACTTCCACGCCGGGCAGTACTACGGCACGCAGGAGTTTCCAGATACAGGCCTCGCGCTCGCGCGGATGCTCGGGCACATCACTTATTTGTCTTCGGACGCGATGACCCGGAAGTTCGACCTCGATCGCCACGCGCCACGCGACATGGTCACCGATTTCGAGAAGCGGTTCTCGGTAGGTTCCTACCTCGCATACCAGGGCGAGCAGTTCGTCGGTCGCTTCGACGCGAATTCGTACGTGACGGTCACCCTCGCGATGGACAACTTCGACATGGGCGACACGCGCGAGAAGCGGCTCGATGCTTTCCGTTCCGCCAAGTGTGATTGGCTGGTGATCTCGTTTTCGAGCGACTGGCTCTTTCCGCCTAGCCAATCGCGCGAGCTCGTCGCGCTCATGACGACACTCGGCCAGCCCGTTTCGTATTGCGAGATCAAAACCGACGGAGGCCATGACAGCTTCCTTTTGCCCGACGACATCGAGGCTTTTGGCCCGTTGGTGGCGGCAAAGCTTGGCGCCCCCGAGCCGCACCCACCGCGCAAGAGCGCCGAGGACGACCGCATCTTCGAGCTGATTCCGCCCGGTAGCTCGGTGCTCGACCTCGGTTGCGGGGAGGGCGACTTGCTGGCGCGGCTGAAGGAGCGCGGCTCGCCTCTACTGTGCGGTGTCGAGGTCAGCACCGGGTTGCTTGCCGCCACCATGCAGCACGGTGTCGAGGCAATCGACTACGATCTGAATGTTGGCCTGCCGGAGTTCGACGACAACCGCTTCGATTACGTCGTTCTTTCGTCCACCCTTCAAGCCGTGCCAAACGTCGAGCGTCTGCTCGAGGACGCGCTTCGAGTCGGCCGCCGCGCCATCGTCGGCTTCACCAACTTCGCCCACCGAACACTTCGCGAGATGTTCGGCCTCGAAGGGCGCGCCCCGAAGGCCCCAGGCCCGTACTCCTACGAGTGGTACAACACGCCGAACCGCCGCTTTCCGTCCATCCGGGACATGCTCGAGCTCTGCGAAAAGATGGGGGTTACCGTCGAGCGGGCCCGGTACTACGACGACACGCAGGGCCGGGTCATCGGTGACGAGGAGGACGCGAACCTCGCCGCGGAGACTGCGCTTCTCGTCTTGAGCAAGAACAGCCGCTAGGCGTAGTGGTTCGCGGGGGCCTCGAACTGGCTTTCGATTCGATGCACGCGCTCGATGACGTCCTGGGCGAAGTCGGGGTCGGTGCCATCTTCGAAGCCGAATTCGACGGTATCTGAGATTCCGCCAAAGCGCTGTTCGATCGCCTCAGGCAGCTCATCATAAGGGGCGTAGATACAGAATTCATCTAGCATGTCGTCCGGAATCTCTGCCGCCATCTGCTTCCACTGCCCTGTTTTCGACATGTGAAGGAGTTTCTGCGCTAGGTCCTCCCAGCCGTGCAGCGACATCACCGGCAGGTACGAGGGCGTCGACCCGTAGAACGCGAGGCGGTATCGCACCCACTCGCGGTTCTTCATCACCGTCTCTTCGTCGGGGCCAGTCATGATGAAGCCACCCCCGCACACATCGAGCTCGCTGCGCGACCGTCCTGCCGACTTCAGACCCCGGTCGATTGCGGGCCACACCACTTCCTTCAAGTACTTCTTCGTGCAGAAGCCATGCAGTCGAAGCCCGTCCGCCACGCTTGCCGCCGACTCGATCATCTTCGGCCGGACGGCGGCCAGGTACACCGGCACCATCGGCAACTCCGATTTCGCCGGCGTGAACTCCGGCGTCATCAGCGTGAACTGATAGTGCTCGCCCTGATAGTCCAGGCGCTCTCCGAGCTCCCAGCAGCGCCAAATCGCGCGAAGCGCTTTGACATACTCGACCATCCGGCTTCGCGGCGCCCTCCAAGGCGTGCTGAACCGGCGCTCGTTGTGCCCCTTGACTTGCGTGCCCAATCCCAAGGCAAACCGCCCACTGGAGTTCACCTGGATCGACCAGGCCTGGCTCGCGAGCACCATCGGGCTTCGCGGGAACGCAACCGCGATCGCCGTCCGCGCCTGAATCCGCTCTGTCGCGTGTACGGCCATAGCGGCATGGATCAGGGGATCTCCAACGATCTCGGGAATCGCGAAACCATCAAAGCCATACGCCTCGGCCTGCTGCGCAGCCTCGGCCAGCTTGGCCCAGTCGGTCTCCGCCTCGAATTTGTCGATTCTCATTTCTCCCTCCTACCACGACTCGACCCTGCAATTCACGGGGTCGGACGCTTCCTTTACGCAGCGTCGGTAAAGTGGGATCCTCCTGTTAATAGACCAGGCCGTGCAGGCGCCACAAAGGGGGTGGGTATGCGGTACGTGCTTATGCTTTTGTTGCTGGTAGTCGTCGGGTTGAGCTCTGATTTGGGCACGGGCGAGCGCGCCCAGAGCACCGAGATGCAACCGATCATCTTCGCTGCGGCCTTTGGGTCACACTGAGCTTGACCTCGGTCGAGCTCGGCGCTGAGAATCCAGCGCCATGAACACGAACACGCGTGCGCTCTTCATCACGCTGGCCATTGCGGGTGCGGGCGGCGTGCCGGCGGGTAGCGGCGCTCAAGAGCCTTCCATCGCCTCGAGCGTGGTCAGCCTCGATGTCGTGAGCGACATGCCAGACCTCACGACGCCCTGGCAAACCGCGGGCATCGACTATTTCGGCGGTTCCGGCGTGATCATCGAAGGGCGCCGCATCCTGACCAACGCACACGTCGTCGAGAGCGCGGTGAGCGTCGAAGTGAAGCGCGCCAACGCAAGTGAACGGTTCCCGGCGAAAGTCATGTTCATCAGTCACGACGCGGACCTGGCGCTGGTCGAGGTCGAGGATTCGCGGTTTTTCGACAATGCGCCGCCCGTACCCATTGGCGACATGCCGAAGCTCCAGCAGCAAGTCGTCGTCTACGGGTTTCCCATCGGCGGACTCACGCTCTCGATTACCTCGGGCATCGTATCCCGCATCGAAGTCGACACCTACACGCAATCCAATCGCAGTTTGCTGTCGGTGCAGATCGATGCGGCGATCAACGAGGGCAACAGCGGCGGACCCGTCGTCACGGACGGTGCTATCGCGGGCATCGCGATGCAGGGCATCGAGGGGGCCGATAACGTGGGCTACATGATCCCGAGTCCCGTGATCCAGCACTTCCTCGACGATGTGTCGGATGGAAAGCACGACGGAATCCCGCGCCTCGGAATCGATCTCCAGGACATGGAAAGCGAAGCACAGAGGCGCGCGGCTCGCATGGGCGCATCTCAGTCGGGCGCCCTAGTGACCCGCGTTGATTTCGGTGGGCCTTCGTACGGCGTCTTGCGGCCCCGCGATGTGCTCCTGGCAATCGATGGCCGAGCGATCGCCAACGACCTCACCGTGTTCTGGCCCGGCATCGGCCGGGTGGACTACGAGCTCGCGTATCAAAGCAAACAGATCGGGGACACGATCTCGGTCACCATCTTGCGAGACGGTAAGAAGCTGAAGAAGACGATCAAGCTGACCCCGCATACGCCGCTGGTTCCCGGGCGGCGAACGACCGAGTGGCCACGCTACGTTCAGTTTGGCGGGCTCGTTTTTCAGCCACTCAGCGCCGAGATCCTCCAGGACCCCGAGGCGGTCTACACGGACTCGCTCAGCTATGCGGAGGTCAACAATCTGGTGACCAAGGCCCGTCGGGAGATCATCGTGCTCGGCCAGGTGCTCCCTCACGCCGTGAATCGCGGCTACCAGGACTGGGGAGGCGAGATGGTCCGCCTCGTCAACGGGGTCGTCCCGCGGGACTTGAAGCACCTCGCATCCATCATCGACGGTGCACGGGGGAAGTGGCTGCGCATCGTGACGGGAGACGGCTGGGTGCTGACCCTCGACCGCGACGCCGCCCTCCGCGCCGACCGGCAGATCCTGCAAGACTATGGAATTGCTCAGGATCGCTACCTCGGGCTCGAAAACAGTTCCTCACGGAGGCCTAGCAAGCGGCATCGCTGAAGCCGCCCCGAGTCCGCGTCTGGACAAACGTAGCCCAACTGCTACCTTGCCGAAATCGCCCATCCAGGGCGCGGTAGCCCACCGTGGGTTGCCCAGCACGCTGCCGCCTGTTCCTATCAGACCCGCACCGTGAAACGAAACAACGGTTCCAAGGGTTCGAAGAAGACATCGGCAAGTAGAAGCGAAGCAGGCGACTGGGACAACTCCCACCGTGATGCCTCGCACATAGAGAAGAGAAAAACAGATGAGCAAGAAACTATTCGTAGGTGGCCTGAGCTGGAACACGACCGACAGCGAGCTCCAGCAGGCTTTTGAGGCTTGCGGCGCCGTTGCCGAGGCCAAGGTGATCACCGACCGGGAAACCGGTCGCTCACGGGGCTTCGGCTTCGTGACCTTTGACGACGAGCAGAGCGCAAGCCGCGCGGTCGAGGAGCTCAACGGCTCCACGCTTGATGGTCGTACCATCCGCGTCGACTCTGCCAATGAGCGTCCGAGAAACGACCGTCGGGACAACCGTTGGTAAGACTCGAGTGATCGACGACTTTGAATCCCTCGGGGTCGGCGGAACCTTCCGCCGCGCCCTGGGGGACAAGGGCTACACACAGCCCACGCCCATTCAATCTCAGGCCATACCCCAGCTCTTGCAGGGGAAGGACCTGCTGGGCATTGCCCAGACTGGAACCGGCAAGACCGCCGCGTTCGCGTTGCCTTTGCTGCAACGCCTGGAGGAGCAAAACTCTCCTCCCAAGCCCCGCCGACCGCGGGCCCTCGTCCTCGCGCCAACGCGTGAGCTCGCGCTCCAGATTCACGAGGAGCTAACGAGCCTAGGGCGATACACCAAACTGCGTCACGCCTTCATCATTGGCGGCGTCAGTCAGAACCCTCAGATCAAGGGCTTGGCACTGGGCCTCGACGTCCTCGTCGCGACTCCCGGTCGCCTCCTGGACCTGGCAGGCCAACGGCACGTCGACCTCTCCGAAGTATCGGTGCTGGTGCTCGACGAAGCCGACCGCCTGCTCGACATGGGGTTCATCAGGGACGTGAAGCGCATCGTTGCGCTGACGCCCAAGACCCGTCAGTCGCTTTTGTTTTCCGCCACGATGCCGAAAGAGGTCGCGGCGCTCGCTCGCGAGCTGCTCAAAGACCCGGTTCGTGTGGACGTTTCGCCGAAACAGATGACCGTGAAAGAGATCGACCAGCGGGTCGTCATGGTCGACAACAGCGACAAGCAGCGCATGCTCGAACACCTTCTGCGTGACGACGAGGTTTCAAGAGCCATCGTTTTCACACGCACCAAACACGGTGCCAACAAGGTAGCCCGCAAGCTCGAGAACGCCGGCATCGGCGCCGAAGCCATCCACGGAAACAAGTCACAGAACGCCCGTCAGCGGGCGCTGAGCAACTTCAAAAATGGGGACGCCTGGGTGCTGGTCGCGACAGACATTGCTGCCCGCGGCATCGACATCGACGCGGTCTCCCATGTATTCAACTACGAGCTACCCCACGAACCAGAGAGCTACGTGCACCGCATCGGCCGCACGGCCCGCGCGGGAGCTACGGGGGCTGCCTGGTCACTGGTCGATCCATCGGAACGCAGCCGGCTACGAGCGGTGGAGAGGCTCATCAAGTTCTCGCCCGCGGAGGTGCCGGTGGACCTTCCGCCCCGCGATCCTGCTGAGCAACGCCCAGTGAGTCGACCACGGCCGGAAAGCTCTGGCCCGCCCGCGGGCAATCAGCGACCTGGTGCGCAGCGCCGTCGCCGGCGTCGAAGACGTCAACCCGCGGCGTAGACGAAATCGTCGACCCGCTTCCACCAATCAAACAACCAACGCCGCCGCGCTTCCCCTTCTGGGATGTCGGCGGCGTTGATGCGCCAGATGCGAATTTCGACCTTCTTGCCAACGACCGCGCCGCTCAACAAGTCAGCAACCTCCGCGAGGCCCTCGAGCCCACGGTGAGCGACGATGAGCACGTCGGCGTGGGGAGCGGCGTCGAGCAGAGTGAGTGCGCCGCCGGCCTTTGGGGGAAGACTGTACCTGAATGACTCGGCCACGGTCACCAACTCCGGGTGGGTCTTGGCGAGTCTCTCGAGGGCGATTCGCTTCTTGCGTTCGGTGAAGCGGGTGCCTTCCGGGTAGAGCAGCACGCCTTCCGCGCCGAGGTTCTCCGCGAGCTTCCGAACGCCGGCCAACTCTTCCTCCGGCTTACCGCCCCGGTCGATGAAGTAGTGTGGCGATGCGTGCCCTGCGACGTCGATGCACGGGTCCACGAGGAGCTCACGCTTGAATACGTACCGGAGCCGCAAGCCCTTCGCTCGGGAGATGAAGGCGACGGGGACGGCGGTGTCGATGATGCTTGCGTGGCGAACGAACACCAGGACCGGGCCAGGGAGGATCTGATCGTCGCCCTCGATGGACGCCGAGAGGGAAAGAGCCCTGCAAAGCCAGTCGAACAGGGAGCCGCCCCACCAGCACTGCAGCCGGAAAAAGAGGTCGTGCCGGCGCTCGATGTTGCTGGGCGTGATCAGATAGATCCCCGCAGCGGCGACCAGCCCGAGGAGCTCGATCAGCAGATAGATCCAGAAAAACGTCAGAAGTCGCAAGACCACGAACGAGCATCGGCGCACGATGCCAGTGATGACCGCAACGGGAATCCATACCGGTGCGAGTGCCGTCAGCACCACCCACAGCAGGAAATACGTGGAAACGGTCATGAGCCGGCGCCAGATCGGCGACACCGAGGTCGAATGCGAGAACGCGAGAGCCTGCACGAAGGCGGTGCGCCGGCGGCCGTCGGTAGGCCGTATCGCGCTTCGCTTTCGCCGGGGCCTTCCCATGCGTGGTGGTTACGGAGAGGCGACGATCGAGGCGATCAACCCATCAAAGCTGCCCGCGTACTCGGCGACCGTCGCGTTCGGTCCGATGAACTTGATGTAGTAGGGGCCGCCGCTGGTTTCGACGATCGCCGCGATCATGCGCTGACCGCCCTTGGCGGCTTCTGGCTGGCCTGCGGGGGCCATTCCGCTTTCGAACTGGCCTGCGACTTCCACCCTCGTGACGTCGAAGCCAGAAACCTTGCTCGTGCTTTGCTTCGCGTCGGACACCGGGGAGCCATCAGCGTTGCTGAACTGCCCCACCCAGCGATCGATGTTGTCTTTCGTCGTTCCCGCTCCCTGCGGGCCAAAGAAGTAAACGACGAGCTCGGCGGGGCCGGCTGCACCCGGGGCGCTCAGCTGCGCGCGGCGCATGGACGACTTGGGCTGCTTCATCTGGAGGTTGTCGGGCACCTTGAACGCGATCGCGCCCACGTCGAGCATCCCCGAATCATCCGGGACGGCATGGACATCCTGTGGCGGTGCCATCCCCGCGTGCGGGTCCTGCGTCCCGGTCGCTGGATGCGTGCCACCAGTTTCAGTCGTTCCGACCTGCGCCGGGCTGCTCGAGGGGGCCCCCTCGTTCGGGGTCGGTCCCTTGGTCTGACAGCCCGCGACGAGCAGAAGGGTAAGGGTCATCACGAGGATACGGAAGGTTTGAGTCACCATCATCGCGGTATTGGAGCACGAGAGATCGGTCCGCGCACCCATGAACATCAGTTGACCATAGTCGTTGACCATAGTCTTTGACTTTGCTATCCACAGCCGATGGAAGAGCGGCCAGAAACCATTGTGATTTCCGAGTTCAAAGCAAAATGCCTGGGGATTCTGCGCAGGGTTCAAAAGACGGGGCGGCCCGTCGTGGTGACCAGGCGCGGCGAGCGCATCGCCGAAATCCATCCACCTTCACCCGTTCAGTCCGAGCCCGACTGGCTCGGGTCCTTCGCCGAGCGCGTGCAAATCATCGGTGACGTGCTCGAACCCATCGCGGCCGACGACTCGGAGACGCTCCGTTGAGTAAGGACTACCTGCTCGACACCCACGTATGGCTTTGGAGCCTGGTCGAGCCCGAGCGCCTCCGGAAGAAGACGCGCGCGCTCCTGACGGCACCGGGCTCCACGCTCTGGCTCTCCCCGGTTTCGATCTGGGAGACGACCATGCTCGCCGAAGGCGGGAAGCTCGAGCTCGACGCTGACCCTCGCCGTTGGATTCAAGACGCAATCGCAGCGAGCGGCATCGGTGAAGCACCCCTCAATCACGAGGTCGTGCTCCAATCGCGCGAGCTCAAGCTCAAACACGACGACGCGGCGGACCGGTTCATCGCCGCGACGGCCAGTGTCTATCAATTCACACTCGTGACCGCCGACGAGCGCCTCTTGCGCGGCAAGGGTTACGAGACGATTAGGGCCTGAGAGATGCGACGTATACGAGGGTTCATCGATTTGGTGTTTGACGTGGTCGAGGAGACGACCAATCTCGTCGAGCGAACGCACGACGCGGTCGTCGAGCGAACGGTCCGCCGTTTCGCGCCGATCGAGCCTGTGCAGAGCACCGCCAAGGTCGTCACCGGCATCGAAACAGCCATTTCGGGCGGCGTCTTCGAGTCGGTCCGGGTGGTCAATGGAATCACGCGTTTCGCTGTGAACGCCGTCGCCGACGTCGCCGAAGCGGGCCTCGACCAGCCGTCGGATTCTGACGCCCTCGCCCTCGCGACTCCCATCCGCTCGAGCGCGGCAGGCACCGCAACCTGGTACGTCGACTATCTGCAGGCATCGATCAATGGATTCTGGGGCGACCACCTGAGCCGGAAGAACAGCCGTCTCGATCTCGGGATGAGCCTCCGCCACCACGGCCGGCATCTCAAGGCCACCCCGGAGGCTTTTGCGGCAGCCTTTCCCAATCCAACGAACAAGGTCTGCGTCTTTGTACACAGTCTCGCGGCGACCGAGTGGCTGTGGAGCCTGTCGTCAGAGCAGCACTACGGCGATCCCGACGTCACCTTCGGCACGCGGTTGGCCGATGATCTCGGCTACACACCGATCTATCTTCGGTACAACACGGGCCGGCACATTTCCGAGAATGGGCGCGCGTTGGCCAAGTTGATTACCGAGGTGCTCGATGCGTACCCGGTGCCTGTCGAAGAGATCACGCTCATCGGGCACAGCATGGGCGGCCTGGTTGCGCGAAGCGCAGCGCACTACGCACGGGAGCATGACGAGCCCTGGGTCGCCCATCTTCGTCACGTCGCGTGCATCGGCTCACCCCATCTGGGAGCGCCGCTCGAAAAGGCGGTCAACGTGCTCACCAACGTCTTGCGCAAAGTAGATGCTGCCGGTGCCCACGTTCCGGCCGAGCTGCTCGACAGCCGCAGTGCGGGCGTCAAAGACCTTCGGTACGGCTACACCATCGATGAAGAATGGGCCGGAAAGGATCCAGACCAGGTGTTCTTGGATGCCAGGCAGAACGTGCCCCTGGTTGACGGCGTCGGGTACTACTTTCTGGCGGCTACTATCGCGCGTGATCCAATCCATCCGCTCGGCCAGCTGCTCGGCGACTTGATGGTACGGCTGCCGAGCGCCTCCGGCGAAGCGCCCGAGCACGCCCGGCGCATCCATTTCTCAGGCGGCGCAGTGCTCCCCGGCATGAATCACATCCACATCGCCAACCATCCTGACGTCTACGAGGCCTTGCGCGACTTGTTGGCGACCTAGGCGCGTCAATGCAAAGCTGGGGCTCCATGGCGCCCATACGACCTTTGGATTCTGCGGCGGATGAAGTCCGCGCTGCGCTTGGCCCCGCGTTGCAGCGGTTCGGCCCGGACTATTGGCGCGAGCAAGATGCAGCCAAGACCTTTCCCGTCGAGTTCTTCGATACGATCGGCGAGGCCGGGTACTTCGGCACATTCATTCCAGAGGCGTATGGCGGCCTCGATGCAGGCGCGCGAGTGGCTGCCGTGCTCGTCGAGGAGATCAACCGGGCGGGGGGCGACGCAGCGTCGGTCAACGCGCAGATGGCGATCTGCCGGACCCTAGTTCTTCACGGAACCGAAGAGCAGAAGAAGGAGTACCTGCCGGGCGTTGCCTCTGGCGACATTCGCTTCCTCACCGTGGCGGCGACCGAGCCCGACAGCGGCGCCAACATGGCCGAGCTCGCGAGCACCGCTCGCCGTGATGGCGACGACTGGGTGATCAACGCCAGCAAGGTCTTGATCTCGTTCGCCGAGCACACTCGCTTGATGATTCTGCTAGCACGCGCCGACGAAGGGACGACGCTCTTCCTGCTCGACCTCGACGAGGTGGGCGGCCAAGTCGAGATGCACCCGATCGACCTCGTGGCGCACCGGATGACCTCCAGCCTGTTCATCGATGACCTTCGGGTGCCGGACAGCACACGCATCGGCCCGGTGGGCGAGGGGCTCGCCTGCCTGATGAAGGGCTTCGTGATTCGACGCGTGCTCGCCGCTTCCGAGGCGATCGGCAATGCTCGCTTCTTGCTCGATCGGAGCATCGAGTACGCCAAGACCCGCAAGACCTTCGGCCAGTTGATCGGCGTCAACCAGGGCATCCAGTACCCGCTGGTGCAGGCCTACTCGAAGGTCGAGGCCGCCGATCTGATGCGCTGGGACGTGCTCGACGTCGTTGATCGCGGTGAGGACGGCGTGCCGCGATCCGCAATGGTGAAGGTACTGGCGTCTGAGGCCGCCTGGGAGACCTCGCGCGCCGCGCTGACCACGTTTGGCGGCTGGGGCCTCGCCTCGGAGTA
>Ga0316194_10003501_pt1 | contig 10956 bp, 13 predicted proteins | sample CroRivsedime1_MG_FD_204936 | JGI IMG/M metagenome (GOLD analysis project Ga0316194, IMG submission 204936) | Coastal sediment microbial communities from Maine, United States - Cross River sediment 1 | ecosystem: Environmental > Aquatic > Marine > Coastal > Sediment | place: USA: Maine... | reverse complement strand
TCGGGAAGAGATCAGCCTCGGGGCCCAACAACTCGCGGGAGGGGCACTCTCGGGGAGCGCGCCCCGGGACGGCTGCTCCGGTTCAGGGGTAGGCCGCCGCTCGTGCGAGCAGCGTGGTCGCAGACGCTCCGGCAGCCCTCGCTCGACCACGCTGCTCGTGCGACGCTGGGACGCCAAGGGGCGTCCCAGAAGGCCGGGGTTCCGGGGAGCGCGATGGAAGAATCAGTCTCAATCAGGTCTGGATATCGCGTTTTTTCTCGGCAAGCTCGCGGAGTCTGGCGGCCAACCCGGAATCTCCGGAGGGGGCGGATGATGCCTCGTCGGCAAGGCGGTCGAGTTCGTCCGCCTCGGCGAGGGCGTTGGATCGCAACGCGCTCACCATCTCGTTGAACGGCGCCACGAGATCCCGCAGAGTGTCTCGTTTGCGCAAACTGAGGGTGACGTGAATATCACCGTCGCGAACCCGGTCGAGCCTCTGTTTGACCGCGTAGATCGCCCCGGCGGTTCGGTGTGTCTCGGCGATGGTGATGGCGACGATACCGATCACGAAGACGACGGAAATCACCATCAGCGTGGCAGCGAAGCTCGCATCCTGTTTTTCGAGAACCGGACTCAACTGGGGTGCTGCGGCCGACAGAACCATCGACTGCGAACTCCGCATGACACCAAAGGCGATGTTGACCACGGCCAGGAGGAAAATCGTGACGCCCGCAGTCAGGGCGACCGTTCGCAACTGCCTGCGCCGATCGATCAGATAACGGCGTCGGACGATGTGCGGTCGGGTTGTCGGGGGCGCATGTGATCCGCCGGGCGATGTCTGATCACGTTCTTGACCTGTTGCTTTCGAGTCGTTCATTGGTCCCTCCTTGCGGCGAGCTCCTGTCAAATTCAAGATTGGTCGTTCTCCGTCCCGCCCATGACTGGTGGTCGTCGGGGGTGTCGAGCGAAGGGCTCGGTCCCCCGGACACCTTGTGACGTCTTGTCAGGATGTTCCGCCGGGGGGCTTTCCCTTGGGGGGTTGGCCGCCACCGGGGGGTCCGGGTTTGGAGTCTTTGCGGTAGAACTTATACCAGATAGGTGGCTTGTCGCCTTCCATGGCGATCTGCGGCGAGCCGTCGTCCTCGAGATAGACATAGTCCGCGAGGTTTCCATGGTCGTGCTCGCAGGCCAGGACAAAATAGATATTCCTGTCCGTTCGAGGGGCGTTGCCCGGGTTCTGCTCGTCGAAACCGTCGAGATCGTTGCCGTGGCCCCGGTTGGGATCGTCGTTGTCGAGGGCGTACCAGTACCCCTTTGGACCGACGCCGCGGAAGAGATCACCCCAGAGTTCGTCTCTTTCCGGGAAAGCCAGCCCGCCGTCGCAGTTCGCCCAGACCGTCTCGCGGATGGTGACCGAGTTGGCCAGACAGGCGGAAAGACGCGCCTTCTCGATGGCATTCTGGATCTCGCCCAGGACCACCACCGACAGGATGCCGATGATGGAGACCGCGATCAACAGCTCGCTCATGGAGAATCCGCGTTCGTGGTTTGGATGATCGAGCCGGTCGGACTCGCCGACCTGATCGTGGGTCAGCGGGTGAGTTTCGGCGGTCGGTTCCGCCGGTTTCGGTTTCGGGGCGTTCTCACTGTGTGTTGTGTGATCTCTCATGGCACCCTCCCGCCCAGTGATTTGCAAGTCCGGTGCCAGATCTGAACACCGTTCGGTGGTCGCGCATCACCGATGATGTGTATCGATTCGATTCAGGTGGATCTCATTACGGGTAGGGTGTCGGGCTCCGACTTTGTTCCGGACATGGTGAGTCGGCGCCCCATCGCGATGTGCCGGGAACGGACTCGGAATTCAGAGCTCCACTGGGATTCTCTCCGCCACCCGGATCTCCTCGGGGTTCACTTCGGCCCGGTAGGCGAGAACCTCGACACCATTGACCATCGCCCGCCTCAGCTCCTCGCCGTAGGTCGGATCGATGTCGTCGGCAACGGTGAAACCCTCACCGTCAGAGCGTTGGATGAGGTAGAGCATGACCGCCCGGTCTCCGGTCGCGACCGCGGCCGTGAGCTCGCGCAGGTGCTTGGCACCGCGGCTGGTGTTGGCGTCGGGGAAGGCATAGCGTCCGTGGGCTTCCAACAGGGTGACGTTCTTGACCTCGATCCAGGTGCGGCGGTCGCCGGATTGCATGGCGAAATCAATTCGGCTTGTCTCGCCGAGTCTGACCTCGCGGTGGAGCTCGTCGAAATCATGAAGCTCGTCGATCAAACCACCCCTGATCGCTTCCTCGACGACGGGGTTGGCACGCTGGGTGTTGATTCCGATCCAGCACGCACCGTTGTGAACCATCTCGAGGGTGTGCGGGTACTTGCGGTTGGGGTTGTCGCTGGTGCTCAGCATCACCGGCCAGCCTTGACCCACACAGCCGCGCATGGATCCCGAGTTCGGACAGTGGACGGTCATGACGGTGCCGTCTTCGAGTTCCACATCCGCGAGAAACCGCTTGTAGCGGCGAAGCAGACAGGCTTCGATCAACGGTGGCAACTGCATGCTGCATGGTACCTCTGAAGAAACGAGATGAGCGCGTGCGGCGGCGCGTGCCCGGCATTCTCCGATGTTTGGTTTGGCGCGAGTCCGCGAGCGCCACCTCAATTCGTTCGACGAATTGAAGTCGTTATACTATGCCGCTATGAGTACGACCTTGACCCCCCGGTCCCTGGCGCGCTGGGATGGCCTCCACCTGGTCCTCGATCTTGTTCTCGTCGAGGAACATTTGGTTCGGCTTCTGGCCGATGTCCAGCAGGTGGAGGGCTTGGCGCTGGCAGCCGCCGGGGATGCCCTCGATGTTTCCGCCACCGTGAAGTGGAAGGGCGTCCGCTCTCGTGTTGCGTTGGAGCTTGCGGAGCTTCGCCTGCGGCATCGGCACCTGGGTTTTCGCATGCGCAAGCTGCGGGTGTACGGGGGTCTGCCGGTTCCCAGGGCCGCGGTGGAGGCCATCCTCCAGTCAATCAACAACGAGTTGATCACGGTCTTTCGTGGTCAGGGTATCGTCGTGGTTGACCTCAGGAAGTGGCTGCCGCCGGAGCTGGATCTGAAGATCGTGACCGTGCAGGCGACCGGGAGTTCGCTCCACCTCTGGTTCGGAGCCGGCGGCCTCCGCGATCTCCCTGGTCGCGAACGGCCCGCCCTGGCCGCCGGAGGCGTGCCGGCGTCGGCGCTCGAAAGCGGAGAAAAGAACGGCCACACAACTGCTTGACAGACGGTGGCCTCTCGGCTAGAGTCTTGTTCCCTTGCGCCCGCAAGGGGGTTGCAGAAAAGGACGCACGCGATGCAGAGCTACGTTCCAAAACCGGATGAAATCCGCCGCGAGTGGGTGGTCATGGACGCCTCGGATCAGGTCCTGGGTCGTTTCGCCACCGAGGTTGCGCGGCTCCTCCGCGGTAAGCACAAGCCCGAGTTCACGCCGTTCCTCGACACCGGCGATTTTGTCGTCGTCGTGAATGCCGATCGTGTCCGAATGACCGGCGACAAGCTCGAGGACAAGAAGTACTATCGCCACTCCGGCCGTCCGGGCTCTTTGAAGGTGGAAACCGCCAAAGAGCGCATGGAAAAGTATCCGGAGAGAGTGATCCAGGCCGCGGTGTGGGGCATGCTGCCCAAGAACCGCCTTGGCCGAAAGCTGCTGAGCAAACTCAAGGTCTATTGCGGACCCGATCATCCGCATGAGGCTCAGCAGCCCAAGAACTACGTCTTCTAGAGAGAGGGGGACGCGTGGCTGAGATCCAATACTACGGTACCGGTCGACGAAAAACGGCCGTGGCCCGTGTTTATTTGAGGCCCGGCAAGGGCGATATCATCGTCAACCGCCGGAGCTTCGACGAGTACTTCCCGAACCGGGTCCTGAAGATGATTATTCGGCAGCCCATGATGGTGACCGAAACCAACGACAAGTTCGACATCCTGGTCAACGTCGACGGCGGAGGCCCCACCGGCCAGGCGGGCGCCATTCGGCACGGTATTTCGCGTGCCCTGCTCGAGTACAACGCCGAGCTGCGACCCCGGTTGAAGGCCGCCGGCTTTCTTACCCGGGATGCGCGGAAGGTCGAACGCAAGAAATACGGTCAACCCAAGGCCCGCAAGCGCTTCCAGTTCTCGAAGCGGTAAGGGAGACAAGGCACGTGGCTACGATTCAGATGAAGGAGCTGCTCGAGGCGGGTGTGCACTTTGGACACCAGACTCGGCGGTGGAACCCGAAGATGAAGACGTTCATCTTTGGCAAACGCAACGGGATCCACATTGTGGATCTGCAGAAAACCCTGCACTACTTCGACGAAGCGGCCGTGTTCATTCGCGACCTTGCGGCCAACGGTCACAATGTGCTCTTTGTCGGAACCAAGCGACAGGCGCAGGATGCCATCCGCGAGGAGGCCGTGCGCTGCGGGATGTTCTACATGAACCACCGCTGGCTCGGTGGCACCATGACCAACTTCCGGACCATCCGCAAGTCCATCGATCGATTCAAAGAGATCGAACTGACTCTCGCAGCCGAGGATTCACACCTCACCAAGAAGGAACGGATCCGGCTCGAGCGTCAGCGGAAGAAAATGGATCGGGCTTTGGGTGGTATCAAGGACATGGAGAGTCTCCCCGAGGCGCTCTTTGTCATCGACACCGTCCACGAGCACATCGCCGTCAAAGAGGCGAATCGACTCGGAATCCCGGTGATCGCGGTGGTCGACACCAACTGTGATCCCGAAGAGGTCGATTTCCCGATTCCGGGTAACGATGACGCCATCCGCGCCATCCGCCTCTTCACCTCACGCATCGCCGACAGCGTGCTCGAAGGTCTGAACCTGGCCGATGAGCGGTTCGTCGGTCCCGGCGAGGAAGACGAAGCCGCAGGTGACGAGGTTGCCGAGGCGACCGAAGCTCCTGCGGTCGAGGTCGCTGAGGTTGTTGAGGCCGCTCCTGTTGATGAGCCTGCAGAGGATGAGCCGGCGGCTGAGCCGGTCGAGACCGCGTCGGTCGAAGAGATCGTGGAGTCCGAGGGGGGCGTTGTCGAGGCCGCGCCGGCTGAAGAGCCGGCCGCCGAAGCCGCCGAGGACGCTCCTGCGGAAGAGCCTGCAAAGGCTGAAGAAGCGGTTGTCGAGGCCGCGCCGGCTGAAGAGCCGGCCGCCGAAGCCGCCGAGGACGCTCCTGCGGAAGAGCCTGCAAAGGCTGAAGAAGCGGTTGTCGAAGCTGCGCCGGCCGAAGAGACCGCCGAGGTGCCTGCGGACGACGCGCCGAAGACCGACGAAGAGGAGGCTCCGGCCAAGGCCTGAGCCCATAACCGGAAAGAGAATCTCGGTGGGGCCAGGAGCTGAAATGCACCTGGCCCCTCGTGCACGAAGGGAAGAAAAATGGCAATCACAGCACAGGCGGTCATGGAGCTCCGGAAGAAGACCGGAGCGGGAATGATGGACTGCAAGAGGGCACTGACCGAGACCGACGGTGACATCGACGAGGCGGTCAAGATTCTGCGTACGAAGGGACTCGCCGCGGCGGCCAAGAAGGCCCACCGGTCGGCTTCGGAAGGCATGGTGGTCATCGTCGGCGGCGCCGCCAAGATGGCCGTTCTCGAACTCAACTGCGAAACTGATTTTGTCGCCCGCAACGATGATTTCCAGAACTTCGCCAAAGCCCTGGCCGAGCAGGCTCTGGCCAGCGGCGTCACCGATGTCGAGGCGTTCAAGGCTCTGCCATTTTCGGGTGATGAGAACCACACCGTCGAGCAGATGATCTCTCAGAAGGTCGCGACCATCGGTGAGAATCTCGTCCTCAACCGGATCGAGATCGTCGAGGCCGGCGAAGGCAATGCCCTGTCGTCGTACATCCACGGGGGTGGATCCATCGGCGTCGTGGTCGAAGGCTCTGCAGCCGCCGGAGACGAGGCGCTCCACGATGTGGCTCTCCACATCGCTGCGTCCGAGCCGCGCTTCGTCAACCGCGAAGAGGTGACCGACGACCTTCTGGCGACCGAGAAAGAGATCGCGCTCAAGCAGGCAATGGATCAGGGCAAACCCGAAGAGATCGCCCAGAAGATTGTCCAGGGCAAAATGGAGAAGTTCTTCGAGTCCGAGGTGCTTCTCGAGCAGCCCTTTGCCAAGGACACGTCCGTCTCGGTGGGCAAGCACCTCGAGCAGTCGGGCGGCCCCGACGCCACCGTGGTAGGGTTTGTTCGATTCAAACGCGGCGAGGAGGCGGGAAAAGAGGAATGATGGGCGACCCTGAACCTCGATATCAGAGGATCATGCTCAAGCTGTCGGGCGAGGCCCTCATGGGTTCTCAGTCCTTCGGTATCGAGCCCAAGGTCGTTCAGACCATCGCCGAGGAACTCGCCGCTGTGGTCGAACTCGGTGTCCAGGTGGCGGTCGTCGTGGGTGGCGGCAACATCATTCGCGGCGTCTCCGCCCACGAGCAGGGCATTGATCGCATTACCGGCGACTCCATGGGCATGCTGGGAACGGTGATCAACGCCCTCGCCCTGTCGTCGGCCCTCGAGCAGGTCGGTGTGCCGACCCGGGTGCAGACGGCAATCGACATGCACCAGGTGGCCGAGCCCTTCATCCGGCGGCGGGCGATCCGTCATCTCGAGAAGCAGCGTGTCGTGGTCTTTGCTGCGGGAACCGGCAACCCCTTCTTCACCACCGACTCCGCGGCCGCGCTGCGCGCCAACGAAATCCATGCCGAGGTCCTGATGAAGGCGACAAAGGTCGATGGTGTCTACACCGCCGACCCGGTGACCGATGCCGATGCCGTGCTCGTGCCGAGGCTGGACTACCAGGAGGTGCTCCAACGGGGTCTCCGAGTCATGGATGCCGCGGCCATTTCCCTGTGTATGGAAAGTCAGATTCCGATTCAGATCTTCAACATCCACAAGCCGGGGATTCTCAGACGAGTCGTCCTCGGCGAGGACATGGGTTCCCTGATAGGCCCGGGGGAGGATGCATGAGCGCTGACGTTCTGAAAGAGATTGAAAACCGCATGAAGGGCGCGACAGACGCTTTCAAACAATCGCTGACCAAGCTCCGCACCGGACGGGCGTCGTTGGCGGTCGTCGATGGAGTGATGGTCGATTACTACGGGAGTTCGACGCCCCTCAATCAGGTGGCATCGCTGTCGGTGCCGGATCCCACAACCATCGCCATCGCCCCCTGGGAACCCGGGATTCTCGGCGAGATCGAAAAGGCGATCCTCAAGTCGAACCTCGGGCTCACCCCGAACAACGACGGCAAGGTGGTCCGGCTGAACATTCCTCCGCTGACCGAGGAACGACGTCGCGATCTGGTCAAGATCGCGCAGGCCGATGCCGAAGACGCGCGCAATCAGATTCGCCAGATTCGCCGCGACGGCAACGATCAGTTCAAGGCGTTGGAAAAGGACAAAGAGATCTCCGAGGACCAGATGCACGACGGCCAGGAAGGTGTGCAGAAGCTCACCGACTCCTACGTCGGCAGGATCAATGAGATCTTGAAGGCCAAGGAAGCCGAGATCCTCGAGGTCTAGCGCCTCCGGCGCGAGACCAGGTATTAGGTATTAGCAATTAGGTATTAGGCCCATCGCACCATCCTGTCGATCCCGGAGCGGATTGCGCGTTCATCGGCGCGTGCCTGGCTCTCTTTTCGTCCGACGAAAAGGTGCCTGGCACCGCTCGGGAAGAACGTCGAGAGGATCAAGGCCCACCGAAGCATCATGACTATGACAACGGATGATGCTCCTCAGAGCCCCACGTCGGCAAACCTCGCCGTCGTCATCGCCGCCGCCGGCCGAAGCGTGCGCTTTGGCTCGGACAAACTGGCGGCCTCCCTGGGCGGCGCCACGGTGCTGGAGCGATCCGTCGGTGCTCTCCGAGCGGCGTTGCCCACCTCCCCGATGGTGGTGGTGGTGGACGATGACCGGGTCGATCATTGGCGAGAGAGCTTGAGCTCGTGCGAGGTGATCGCCGGAGGGCCGAGGCGGCAGGACTCCGTACTCCTCGGGATCGACCGGGCGGCCGAGTTGGGCTCGGAGATCGTCGCGGTCCACGACGGCGCCCGTCCGTTGATTCATCCAGATGATGTGATCAAGGTGATTGATGCCTTGGGTGGTGGCGCTGCCGCCATCCTCTGTGGTGGTGTTTCAGATACCGTCAAACGAATTGACGGTGACGATGTGATTGTTGAGACCATTGATCGCGACTGTCTTCGGTTGGCCCAGACACCGCAGGTTTTTCGAGTTGCTGCCTTGAGGCAGGCGTGGAAGACCCAGGATGCATCGCGAGATTTCAGCGACGAGGCGGCGATCCTCGAAGCGGGCGGCTGCGAGGTGCGCGTTGTCGTGGCCAACCACCCCAACCCGAAGCTGACCACCCTCGGCGATCTCGAGTTGATGAGGCTCATGGTCGGGAGCACCACGTGAGCACGTTTCGCATCGGCCAGGGCTTTGATGTTCACGGCTTTCGGACCGATCGACCGCTCATCCTGTGTGGACTCGAGCTGCCGGGGGGGCCGGGTCTCGGCGGCCACTCCGACGCCGATGTCGCGCTTCACTCGGTGACCGATGCACTTCTCGGTGCGGTGGCGGCGGGTGATCTCGGTGAACATTTCCCGTCGTCCGATCCGCGGTGGAGCGGCGCCGATTCGAGGGTGTTTCTTCGTTTCGCGCTCGATCTCGTCCATCGAGCGGGCTATCGTATTGCAAACTGTGACCTGACCATCGTCGGCGAGCGACCGCACATCGCACCTCATCGCGATGCCCTGAGGCGGAGCATGACCGACCTGCTCGGCGTCGATTTGGCTGCGGTCTCGGTCAAGGCGACAACCACCGACGGGCTCGGTTTCGTCGGCCGCGGCGAGGGCGTCGGGGCGCTCGCCGTCGTGCTTCTGGAGGAGGATGTCCGCGATGACTGATTCAGAGTGGGTCGTGGGTTTTCACGCGGTCCTCGCGGTGCTCGAGGCGAATCGCCCGGTGGAGTTGTTGTGGCTCCAGGATGGTCGTCGCGACGGTCGCCTCGCCAAGATCGAATCCATCGCTCGAGATCGAGGTCTGCCCCTCCGCCGGGTTCCGAAACGACGACTCGACGAAGTGGCGCCCGGCCATCCCCACAACGGGTGCGCCCTGCGTTCGGCTCCGGTGGAGCTGGGAACCATCGACGAGCTCGTCCGTCCCGACGGTGAACCTGCGTCCGTCGTGCTTCTGGATACGATTGACGATCCCCACAACCTGGGTGCGGTGGTGCGCTCGGCCGCGGCTTTCGGGATCGACGGCATCGTCATCGCGGGTCCGTCGGCGCCTCCGCTGGGCGGAGCCGCGGCCAGGGCGGCGGCGGGTCATCTCGAGCGTGTGCCGCTGGTGAGGGTCAACGTCGCTGCCGACGCGCTGAGGACATTTCGCGATGCCGGCTACTGGGTGATCGGCGCGGCCATGGAAGGCACGTCAAGTCGCGAAATCGACCCGACGCATCGTTGGGTCCTGTGTTTGGGGTCCGAGCACAAGGGTCTGAGGGCCAAGACCAAGAGCGCCATCGACGAGTTCGTCGCCATCCCCATGACCGAGGGCGTCGAGAGTTTGAATCTCTCTGTGGCGGCGGGGGTATTGATGTACGAATTGACGCAGTCCTCGAGCGCAAAGCCATCGCAGGATTGAGTGGGTAAGACGTTCTCGTGCGTTACCTGAAGATCTCGTCGTGGCTCTGACGTCGAAGAAACGCGGTGGTGGCGTTCACCGGACGTGCCGTTCCCGTCGTTGTTGGGGGCATCTCCGCACCGGTCCCTCACGCACCTCAGGGCCCAATCAACGCGCGGGAGGGGCACTCTCGGGCACCTGCGTTCCTGAGAATCGGGCTCGGCGTCGCATTTCCCGGGGCGCGGTACCGACTTGGTTCTCCCATCGTTTTGCCGCGAGAGGATGCCAGGCACGCCGACTCACGGCGGCGCCTTCCAGAGCCGGGTTGGGCCTGGTGCGAGTCGGGATGCCAGGCACCTCCGGTGGGCGCGTGTTTTCGCAACGTCGATCTCACCAGGTGAACCCTGCGACGACGCCGTTGGAAACGAGAAAAACAGACCCGGAACGCCCCTTGCATCTGAGTCCTTCCTATGTTACTGTCCCCTTCCCTCTGCGTGAGGTAGAGGTGTGTTCTTTTAAAGCTAGAGTGGAGTCGGGGATCGAGCGCGTGCTGGCGTAGCTCAACGGCAGAGCAGCTGATTTGTAATCAGCAGGTTGCGGGTTCGAATCCCATCGCCAGCTCCAAGAGAGAAAGTAATCGATTCGCAGGCGTGGCCGAGTGGTTAAAGGCGGCAGACTGTAAATCTGTTGGCGTATGCCTACGGTGGTTCGAACCCATCCGCCTGCACCATTATTTTTTCAAACGGGCGCCAACGATGCGGGAGTAACTCAGTGGTAGAGTCTCGGCCTTCCAAGCCGTTGGTCGCGGGTTCGAGTCCCGTCTCCCGCTCCAAAGATTCTGAGCGATTCGTTGGCCCACGTAGCTCAGTGGTAGAGCACGTCCTTGGTAAGGACGGGGTCACCAGTTCAAGTCTGGTCGTGGGCTCCATTCAACGATTTATCAACGGGCGGGTTCGTCACCTCGCGAGCTGAAAGCGCCGGACAACTGAGGGAGGCAAGAATGGCCAAGGAGAAGTTCGAGCGGACAAAGCCGCACGTCAACATCGGGACCATCGGTCACGTGGACCATGGTAAGACGACGTTGACGGCGGCGATCACGAAGACCCTTGCGGCAAAGGGTCTGGCTGACTACACGCCGTTTGATTCCATTGATAAGGCGCCGGAAGAGAAGGCGCGAGGAATCACGATCAACACGGCGCATGTGGAGTATCAGTCGGAGAACCGACACTACGCGCATGTGGACTGTCCCGGACACGCCGACTACGTGAAGAACATGATCACGGGGGCGGCGCAGATGGATGGTGCGGTGCTGGTGGTGTCGGCGGCGG
>Ga0316194_10003499_pt1 | contig 10957 bp, 7 predicted proteins | sample CroRivsedime1_MG_FD_204936 | JGI IMG/M metagenome (GOLD analysis project Ga0316194, IMG submission 204936) | Coastal sediment microbial communities from Maine, United States - Cross River sediment 1 | ecosystem: Environmental > Aquatic > Marine > Coastal > Sediment | place: USA: Maine... | reverse complement strand
ATAGGGAATATCCGGAACCGAAACAATGACAGCAGGGACATGTCTTGGAGAAGCGTTGGCTCGAATGGTGGTTTTTACTTTATTGATAATCTCATCTGCCAACTCATACCCTTCGGCCATTTTGACAAACAGAATCACCCGAACATCATTTTTCCAATTCTGCCCCACCACAACACAGTCTTCGATCTCCTCTAAAAGGTCCACCTGGCGATAGATCTCGGCGGTGCCGATGCGCACGCCGCCGGGATTCAAGGTGGCATCCGACCGGCCGTAAATAACGACACCGCCTCTCTCTGTGATCAGAATATAATCCCCATGCCGCCAGATATTGGGATAAACATCAAAATATGCGTCATGATATTTTTGGTTGTCCGGATCATTCCAGAAATAAATGGGCATAGATGGAAAAGGTGCCGTACATACCAGTTCGCCCTGCTGATTGATGACCGATTTTCCGTTCTCGTCAAAAGCCTCGACCTTCATGGCCAGCCCTCGGCACTGAAGTTCACCTGCATATACCGTTCCCATTGGATTCCCCAGAGCGAAACAGCCATTTAAATCCGTACCTCCGGAAATCGAGGCCAATTGAAGGTCTGCTTTAACTTCTTTGTAAATATACTCAAAACCTTCGATGGAAAGCGGTGATCCTGTTGAAAGCAACGCCTTAAGCGGGGTGAGATCGTATGTTTTCCCGGGCGTTACTCCGAAATTTTGCAGTGCGGCAATGTATCCGGCACTGGTTCCGAATATCGATATTTTCTCGTCCTGAGCGATCTTCCAAAGGGCTCCGGGATTCGGATGAAAGGGATTTCCGTCAAAAAGAACCAATGTGGCGCCCACCGCCAAAGAACTGACCAGCCAGTTCCACATCATCCAACTGCACGTGGTGAAATAAAAGATGGTATCTTCTCTTTTTAAATCTGTGTGAAAAACAAGTTCTTTTAAATGGTGAATGAGAATCCCTCCGGCACTCTGAACCATACATTTGGGAAGTCCGGTGGTGCCGGACGAATACATGATGTAAAGGGGATGGTCAAAAGGGAGTTGTGCGAACTCGATGTTTAGATTGGATTCTGAAGACCGAAAATCCTTGTAATGAACGCCATTCGACAACCCCTTGATATCCGGATTTTTTTGAGTGTACGGCACCACCACTACTTTTTCAATGGAAGGAATCTCTTTGATGATGTTTGAAATTTTTTCCAGGCTGTCAAAGTGTTTTCCTTTGAAAAAATATCCGTCTGCCGTAAACAAAACCCTGGGTTTGATCTGGCCGAATCGATCCAACACCCCCTTTGTTCCAAAATCCGGAGAACACGAAGACCAAGTGGCACCGATACTGGCAGCGGCCAGCATGGCGATGATGGTCTCGGGCATGTTGGGCATAAAGCCGGCTACCCGATCACAGGCCAGGACACCGGCTAATTTCAAAGACCGGGCCACGCGTGCTATTTCTTCATAAAGCGTAGCATAGGTCATTTTTCTGGCCACCCGATCCTCTCCTCGAAAGACAAGCGCTGTCTGATCGTCTCTGAATCGCAAAAGATTTTCGGCAAAATTAAGCCTCGACCCGGAAAACCATTTAGTACCCGGCATTTTCGTTACATCATCAATGACCTGATCATAAGACTTTGATGCTTTTATTTCCACAAACTCCCATGTTGCCGCCCAGAAATCAGGAATATTATCTATGGACCATTGGTAAAGCGAAGCATATTCAGTAAAATTTTGATTGAACTTTGCATTAACAAAATTCATGAATCGATACATATTGGTGCCTTGGATTCTTTCCTCAGATGGTCTCCATAAAAGTTTGGCCATGGTCAATTTCTCCCTTAAACCTTTGTAGAATAAATCACATACAGCGTTTCAAGTTCCTTTTAACGCTAACTTAAAAAATTAGTCAAGAATATGCCTTGAAAATTTAATTGAAAACATCATAAAATTGGGCAAGAAAATTAAATTTAAAGGAGACAAGAAATGCGTATTGTTGACATGCGATCGGATACCATTACACAGCCGACACCGGCCATGCGGCAGGCCATGTCCGAGGCAAAAGTTGGAGATGATGTGTTTGGTGAAGATCCCACGGTAAACCGCCTCGAAGAAATGGTTGCCAAGCGGCTGGAAAAAGAAGCGGCGTTGTTTGTGGCCAGCGGCACCATGGCAAACCTGGTCAGCCAACTCACACACTGCGGCCGAGGCAATGAAATGATACTCGGTGATCAGTCCCATATGTTTGTTTACGAACAGGGAGGTTCCGCAGCACTGGGCGGCATACACCCTCACAGCCTGGAAAATAAGCCGGACGGCACAATGGCATTGGCTGATATAGAAGCTGCCATTCGTCCGGACAACGACCACTTCCCCAGAACAAAACTCATTGTCTTGGAGAACACCCATAACCGGTGTAACGGCAGCCCCCTGGATGTTCGCTATATGCATTCTGTAGCAGAATTGGCCCGTCGTTATAGACTGAAATTACATGTCGACGGCGCCCGACTTTTTAATGCAACAACAGCCCTTGGTGAGGATGCAAAGGATCTTGTTGCCCAAGCCGATTCCGTCAGCATTTGTTTGAGCAAAGGATTGGCGGCACCAGTAGGCTCTGTCGTTTCCGGAAACGCAGACTTTATCTCGGAAGCCCGGCGGAACCGCAAAGTCGTCGGTGGCGGTATGCGTCAGGCAGGCATTCTGGCCGCAGCCGGTATCGTTGCACTGACCGAAATGGTGGATCGCCTGGCAGATGATCATGAAAACGCCAGAAAGTTGGCTGAAGGTCTTGAAAATATGGAGAGCTTATCCATTGATCTGGATGTTGTGATGACCAACATTGTATTCGTTGACATAAAGAAAAAAGGGATGACATCACGGATAATGGCAGAAAAACTCGATCGTCATGGCATTCGCCTGCTCCCCACTGGACCGAACCGTTTGAGGGCCGTCACCAATTATCATGTGACTTCTTCGGATATCGACTATGCCTTAGATATATTTTTCGAGATATTGAAAGAGTTTTGAAACATGTTGTATTATGAAGTATTTATTTCATCAGAAACTTCTCAGAAACTTTTCTGCTTCTGATTCCAAATCATAAACATCCGCTATGATTGAAATAAAATTGTTTGGTGATAATTCAAGGATATTCTCAGCTACTTCTTTTATCCTGTTTTTACAGGATTCGTTTAATCCACCTACGGACAGCGTGGTAAGAAGATTTCCCAAGGCGATTACTGTCTGAAAATCTGATCCTTGCTCAGATATATGGGATAGATTATGATATTTACATGCATCCTCGACTTTGCTTGGCAGTCTCCAATGATGGCATAGCAGAGAGCCTAGGTATGAGCTGGCAGGTAGTTTATAATGTTCTTCTGCTTCTGAGAATACACAACCATTTTTTTTACAATACCGTTTAAGCTCCTTGTAATGCTCAGGGAAAAATTTAATATATACCAACTTGCCAATATCATGGAGTATCGATGCTGTCCATAGATCTTCAGGATCTAAGTAACTCCAAAATTTCTTTGCTAAATACCTCGTAGTTAGAGCTGTAAAGAAAGAGTGGTACCAATAGTTATTAAGCTCTTTCTTTTCTTTGATTCCCATTGCATTAACAACACCGACAGAAATCACAATCCGTTGTATTACACTAAGACCTAAGTATGCAACAGCATACTTCACGTTTGAAGTCGTCTTGGGAAGTGAGTAATATGCACTGTTAACAACGGCTAATACTTGGGCAACTAGCGCTGGATCTCCGGATATGATTTGTGCTACCATTGCGCTGTCTGTTGCGTCATCTTGTACCATTTCCTGAAGACGTATCACTGCTTCAGGCAATGCAGGTAGGCTGCAATGCTCGCGAAGAAATGTTTTTGGGTCGATCTCTATTGGTTTTAACATGCGCTTCATCTTATTGTAATTTTACATAGTTCATTCTTTTAATTAATTCTTCCATGTTGGCCAGTGTTAACAATTCCAAACATCAGTGAACGTTTACTCACCATTTTACCAAAATCTCTCTAAGGTTATTTTGTGCGTTCTATAAGCTTTAATAAGCTATCGACAATACTATTAATATCTTTAATGTTTTTTATGTTAAATTTTGTTTGAGACAGAATCTGATCTTTATTGCCATAACATCAATCAAACACCAATATGTACTCATTAATATAACCGAAATTATTAAAATTACAGATATCTCACTTTGTCTCACTCCGGCAAAGCGCAGGTGAGGTCTTCCATTTTGGCTTTGCGGGTCTCCACATAATGGGCGGCCGACAGGGCAGCCATGCAGCCGTCGGCTGCCGCCAACACGATCTGGCGGGCATACCTTTCGCGCAAATCACCGACCACGTAAATGCCGTCGATGTTGGTGGCGCATTGATCATTGGTGATCACAAAACCCTCCGGGGTCATGCGAATACCGGCCGGCACCAACTGATTTTTTGGATCAAAGCCGATGAATATGAAGACACCGTCGATGGGCAGGTCTCGCTGTCCGCCGGTCCGGGTGTCCTGCAGAGTAACGGAGTTAACCCCGTCGGTGTCCGCCTTGATTTCCGTGACGACGGTGTTCCACAGAACCTCCATCTTACGTTCTGCCTCGACGCGCTTTTGCAGGATCATGCTGGCACGCAGCGCATCGCGGCGATGGACCAGGTAGACCTTGGCGGCCAATTTGGCCAGATAGAGCCCTTCTTCGCAGGCGGTATCGCCTCCCCCAACGACCACGACATTTTTGCCTCTGAAAAAAAAGCCGTCACACACACCGCAATAGGACACCCCCTTGCCGTAGTATTCATCTTCTCCCTGTATGTTCAACTTGCGGGGCCAACCGCCCGGGGCCAGAATCACGGCATGGGTTTGGATCACCCGTCCGCCGGCGGTGCGTACCGTATGAAATTCGAGGCCTGGCTCGATAACCGTAGCTTCGTCGTTGAATTCCTCGATGCCGTACACGCGAGCATGCTGGGCAAACTTCATGGAAAGCTCGCTGCCGCTGATATTCTCGAAGCCAGGGTAGTTTTCCACCGCGTCTGATTGGTTGAGCTGGCCGCCGAGGACCCCTTTTTCGATGAGTACGGTCTTTAAGGCCGCCCGCATGGCATAGATGGCGGCTGAAAGGCCGCCGGGTCCTCCGCCGATAATGACCAGATCATAAAATTCAGGTTGTGACATGATTTATCTCCTTATTTTCGCCGAATCTGAGCGTTTCAACTTATGACATGATAAGATGGCTGATCGATATCAACTTATCATCAAACTGTTATACCGACATGGAATTGATTGCGTCTTAAACCCATCGGTTAGAATTAAACCGTTAAGGACTTGTCAGAAGTTGAAACGCTCAGATTCGGTTTCTGCATGGAATAGGGCCAACCTCGATGCTTATTTTAAAATAAAATCATCGGAATTGGCAAGCCCCGTTACGGCAGAAAATGAGAATTTATACCAAATTTGAAAGAAAATATCCATGGCAGCTTTTTTTTACTTGACAAGAACGAACGGTCGTTCTATATTGTCGGCATGGCAAAAGGAGAAGATACCAAACTTATTGTTCTGGAAGCCGGTCTGGATATGGCAAGCCAATTGGGCCTTGAGTGTGTGACCATCGGAAACCTTGCCAAGACAACGAATATGTCCAAAAGCGGAGTGTTTGCTCATTTCCAATCCAAGGAGAATCTTCAGATCGAGATACTCCATTACGCGGCTCGACTTTTTTCAGAAGGTGTAATCATTCCGGCACTGAAAATCAAAGCCGGCACCCCAAGAATCAGGGCTCTGGTAGACAACTGGATTCAATGGGCTTCTGAATTGACAGGGGGCTGCATTTTTGTTTCTGCCAGTGCGGATTTCAGTGATCGCCCCGGAAAAGTTAAGGATGTTTTGCTGCATCAACAGAAAGAATGGATCAATTGTCTTAAACGCATTGCTCAATCGGCGGTTCAGGTTGGTGATTTCAGGAGAGACATTGATGATGACCAGTTTGCCTTTGATCTCTATTCTCTTCTGCTCGGCTTTCATCTTTATTATAATTTGCTTGATGATGCTGAAATCAGAAAACGTCAGGAAACCGCACTCGTTCGGTTGTTGGATAGTTACAAATAATAAGGGGGTAATATGGCAAAAAAGATTGTTAAAATGAAACCGCAAAGCACGAACGTTCGTCATATAAAAGCCAAGCAAAGAGGTACTCATGTTTTGCTGACAGCATTATGGCACTTTGCACCCGATGCGACGAAAAACATAATACTCAAACGGTTTTTTAAACCAACGTCCTATGCGCTCACACCCTTAGAAAGACAATACCTTGAAAATGGCACATCGTTTCATATTCATGTTCATGACAAAAAAATCCGATGCTGGAAATGGGGACACGGACCCGGCATTCTCTTTATTCACGGGTGGAACGGTCGCGGCGTAAATTTCACCCATTTTTTTAAGCCACTTATAAACGCCGGATACTCGGTAATCACCTATGATGCGCCCGCTCATGGACTATCAGGAGGACAAGTCACCAACTACTTTGAACTCTCTGATACGGTAAGATCTTTTTTGGATCCATCCCATGGCTTCAATATTCAGGGCATTATCGCTTATTCTATCGGTGCATCCGCGGCGATTAATTGCATTTCAAAAGAAAAACCTTCCATTGATGCCGTCCTTATTGCTCCGGCGCTTAAACTCAAAGAAATTTTGTTCAATTCTTTCAATCATCACGGCGTCCCCGAAATGGTATATCAGAGCCTGGTTGCCGAGATGGAAAGATACTACGGGTACGATGTGCATCAAGACAACCCTGATGTCCTTGCAAAAACAATCGCCACAAAGATGCTGATTGTTCACGACAAAGACGACCGAACAATTCCTTATACAGACTCAAAGATACTCTCAGAAAAAACAGATAATGTTTACCTGCACACCACCGAAGGTTTAGGACACAAACGAATCTTGAGAGATAACGCCGTTATAGACGTCATCACTGCGTATATTTTTAACGGACAACTTCAGAGTGATAAACAGTTGATGAAAAACGTAAACCCGAATTGATCGTAAACAAAAATAGAGTATCCTCGACTTTCACTTAATTAGGGGTAAACCTTTTTCCAAAGGAGAACCCACGTTGAGCGATTGTCAAGGTTGCCGCCCCAGAGAAATAGGCTCTGCATTTCACAGGGCAGGCAGATATAGGGAGAAAAAAGATGAGAGACAATAAAAATATTATAGAAGAATACCGCAATTCAGACTCCGAAAAACGCCTGTATTTTTTTCTTTCACATCGGTCGCTCCGAGATGAATTTTTAGAAATCGATCAAAGCGATACATCCGTTGAATTTTCAAAAAAGCCCATCAAAAATAAATGTCGTATGTGCGGAAATTGGGGGCAAGGCCTGATCCGAACAAACCGAAAGAAACAGGAACGTCCGGTATTCGACCACAAAACAACCCTGCATCACGCCCGTTGCAGGACCGGCGAAAAGAGAGAATGAGATGCTTGAGATATGTTGACCGATAAAAACATCATCGGTTTTTACAACAGATTCGCGTCGATTCAAGGAGAAATGGGATTTCCGGACACGACCTTTGGTGGCTCTCCCTTCTCATTCCAGCCACGTTCCTTGTAATAATCGGTAATAAGTTGTTTCATTTGATTTTCGGTAATAATTTTTTGAGTTTCAGGTAAAACCTCACGGAAAAAGCGTCGGGGAAGACGATCTTCTTTAAGAGTAAGGCCTTCTCTTAAATTGAACCGTCTGGTATTATCCGTAATCTTAGCAGCAATGGATCGCATTTTTTCGCTATTAAGTTCCATGCCTGTTGTTGCTTTAAGTATGGTTGATAACTCCTCCCACTGATAGAGATCACGATAGAACCGACACAGAATTAGCGTATCAAAAATAGTTAGGCGGTCCTCCCATTCAGTAAACATCTTTGCCTTCCCGTCGATCTTTTCTGGATCGGCGATCCCGCTTAATTCGGCTTTGTAGAAGGTGGCACGAAGATGACAGGCTCCGCGGGCGGATGATGCATACGCCAGCCCCATTCCTTTCAACACCCGGGGATCGTAGCCTGCCGGCTCCAAACCTTTGACATGTATAGCCTGGTCTTCCATATGCCATTCTTTGGCTGTAAATTTGATACCGCGGGCCAATGTATCTCCAATACCACGACGTTTGGCAATATCCTCCAAAAGCTGCGCAATCGAATCGACCTGTCCGTAGTCAATTTCATAATCGATTTTACCCTGCCGGGAGGCCTCGATAGTCAGTGCGGCCAGGTTGCCTGCACTGATGGTATCCATGCCAAGACGATCACAGATATCGTTTAAATAGGCGATTTCCTCGATGCTGTCGATTTCACAGAGACCGCCAAAGGCATAGATCGTCTCGTACTCCGGGCCCTCTATTTTGAGTCCTTTGTGTCTTCCTTCCTTTACGGTGGAAAGCCTACCGCAGGCCATAAAGCATTTCAAACAGGCATGGGGTTTTACTTCACAACGATCATGAAGCGCTCCGGCATTGATATTCTCAGCATGTTCATATCTTCCTTTTTGCCAGTAACGTGTGGGAAATCCCCCGGCTTTGTTCATAATATCGACCAACATTGGCGTGCCCATGCTTTTATACGCCTTTACACCTGCATCTTCTTTTGAGCGTTGAGCCATGGATTTCCCAAAATCTTTCATTAACTCGATATCGGCAAACTCCTTCTTTCGGTTTCCCCAAAAGGCAATAGCCTTGATTTTCTTTGAACCTGTCACAGCACCTACCCCGGTTCGACCGGCGCTTCGCCAGTAATCGTTCTCTATTACCGCAAAGCTGACCTGGTTTTCCCCTGCCGGGCCAATGCAGACCACACCGCACTTTTTAGCCTCTGGGTGATTTTGTTTCACCCGCTGTTTAATTCGATCTTCGGTCTCGAAGGTCTCCTGTCCCCAAAGATCTTCTGCAGGATGAAAATAAACGGATTCTTCACAAATCTCAAGCCAAATCGGTTTCTTCGCAGCACCGTGTATTATAATCGCATCGAATCCTGTAGCGCTCATATATTCAGCGACCGTTCCACCTGAATAAGATTCGGAGAAATAGCCGGTTTGGGGGGATTTGGTATATACCCCATAACGGCAAGAGCCCCAGACCTTGCTTCCGGTAGTTGGACCCGTAGCAAAGATCAGATGGTTTTCAGGGCTCAGCGGATCGACTTGTGGTGGATTGTGGTCGAGTAAGAGATGAGTAGCAAGTCCTCTACCCCCCAGACAGGTTCTCAATAATTGATCATCTATCGGTTCGATACTGAAGGCTGCTTTATCCAAATTGATTTTTAAAATTTTTCCATAAAATCCATACATTGTTTTTATCCCCCTTACAGCTAATATTCGAACTAAGTACACGTATTCTTAAATACGGTTACGTATTAATAACTTGGTTTATTCATTCTATCCATAAGTTTGAAGTGCCTAAAGTGAACTAAAGTGCCTAAAGTTAAGGTATTCTATCAATTTTAATATAATTGATCGCGCTGAAAGCGCGTTCCTCAACTTTAGCTCACTTTAGGCACTTCAAACTTCAAACTTTTGGGCTTCAGCTTGTACGGGACGGTTGTCCTGATAAAAATGGTTAAAACCATCTTTAGTTGATCGTGGTGGAATGATAAACTGGCGGGCTTAATACCTTTGAAACCGGCTGCCGGTTCCTCAATCATCAAAAAGCTTGAGCTGCCGATCGTCGGTGTTGCGACTTTCTTTCTTCGACGACGCATCGTTTTTCTTTTGTTTAGGGTGATTCTGCGATGTTTTGGTCTTGGATGACGCATCCGATTCAGCCGAATCAAAAGTAATCTCCTGATCGCGCAAAAAAGATCCCGGGATGATGAAGCCCTCGGCTGTTTCGTACAAGGTGAACATTTCGGCAATCTCAGGACTGGAAAATTCGGGATCGCCGATCCACACATCACAGGTCTTCTGGATTTGGCCGGCCTTGTTGCCCACCGTAGATTTTTTGGTGCCAAAAAAGTCACAAATCTCGTCTGCCGTTAGGTAAACTTTATTGGTCGGGTCGAATAGGAAATTAATTCGCGCCACGGCATAGACAATAGCTGCCGCCCAGATCTCCTGCCTTCCCCGTTGAATGGAGAGCTTGCGCATACGGCCGATCTTTTCGCACAATTTAAGCGCCAGATCCGTGTACATATCGTTGAGCTTCTTCCGACCAAAGGCTCGAATCATCTCTTGAATCGCGGCCACCCGCCGGGCCTTGTCTCCCGAACGCGCCTTTTGGGGCTTTTTTTTCAACCTTCTTTCCAGCCCCAACTCGCGCCGAACCTTTTTTATCGCGTTGACACCGGCCTCGCTCATGTGGGAATCGGCGGCCATATGAAGCTCGGCATCGAGCAACAGGGCCATGACGCTCTCCCGGCCGTCCGTTGTTTTGACAGCCTGCCGCGGCGTCTCGCCGTCCAAAGCGGGAATGTTTTGATCGACCCATCCTTGCCAATGAGCCGCCAGCATTTCGCCGACGTAGCGACGCACTTCCGGATCTTGCATCAGCGCATTTTGATCCTGCGCATCCGTCTTGCTATCAGGCCCTGCCGCTTTCCCTTCGGCGGCAAAAGCATCGAACGATCGGATCTCGGTGGTTTTGTAAATTGCGGCGTTGCCCATTAACCGCTCAATCTTTTCACGAGCAACCTCGGCCCTTTGGGCGGAATTAACCTCCACTGTAAGCGCATTTTCATCGATGACCAGTTGGCCCAACAAGGTATTTTCCAACGCCTTACTCCTTTTATGACCTTTGCGGGACCATGGGATTTCCACGCGCAGAATGTGCCCCTTTGCATCCAACTTCGCCTCGGAACGCAGCCGGTCGGCGGTATCGGTACCGCACAGGGTATAAAGACGCTCAAAGGCCAACTCGGACGATTCGATTTCGTAATATAGGGTGTGAAAGATCAG
>Ga0316194_10003495_pt1 | contig 10965 bp, 12 predicted proteins | sample CroRivsedime1_MG_FD_204936 | JGI IMG/M metagenome (GOLD analysis project Ga0316194, IMG submission 204936) | Coastal sediment microbial communities from Maine, United States - Cross River sediment 1 | ecosystem: Environmental > Aquatic > Marine > Coastal > Sediment | place: USA: Maine... | reverse complement strand
CGATGGAAAGCAAGCCGTGGGCTGAAGAGGAGCTGGCGCGGTTGACCACGCTGGTTAAGAACTCTGTCGGTTACAACGCAGCTCGTGGCGACATGGTTACCGTCGTCAACAGCCCCTTTTTCAGCGCGCCGGTTGAGGTCGCTGAATCTGCCCCGTTCTGGACCGAGAACTGGTTCTTCGAGCTGCTCAAGCTGGTGCTCGGTGGCCTGGTACTGCTGGCGCTGGCACTCGGATTTCTGCGGCCGTTGTTCAGGAATCTCAGCCAGGCTGGGGCGGTCGTTGAGGAGCAGCAGCGGCTTGCCCGGCTGGAAGCGCGGGCGGCGGCGGAGGCGGGTCAGGGTGCCGGACTACCGGCCCTGGCTGGTGCCGGTGCCGGCGCGTTGTCAGGGGGCGTCGGTCACGCGGGCAAGGTAGAGACAGTAAGAGGCCTGGTCGAACAGGATCCGGGCCGTGTAGCACAGGTTGTCAAACACTGGGTATCCAACGATGAGTGAAGTCATGGAAAACGCCGCGGCGGAGATGCAGCCGCTGGATAAGGCGGCGGTTCTGCTTCTCGCAATGGGCGAAGATGAAGCTGCCAAAGTGCTGAAGCTTCTGGAACCTCGGGAAGTCCAGCGTGTCGGTGCGGCGATGTCGGCGCTTGGCAGCGTCAATACCCGGCAGATAGATTCCGTAGTCAGCAACTTCCTGGAAGCTGTAAGCGGCCAGTCTGGCCTTGGACTCGGTGCGAACGACTATCTCAAGCGAATGCTGGTCGGCGCGCTTGGCGAGCAGCGGGCGAGTGGCGTCATGGATCGGATAGTCGGCGGCAGCATGGGCGGCCTCGATAAGCTGAAATGGATGGATTCGCGGGCCATTGCCGATTTCATTCTGCACGAGCACCCGCAGATTCAGGCCATCGTTCTGGCCTACCTGGAGCCCGATCAGGCGGCGGAAGTGCTGGGTTACTTCCCGGACGATACAGCGCGCAGCGACGTGATCATGCGCGTGGCGAACCTCGATTCCATTCCACCTGGCGCCCTTCAGGAGCTCAGCGTGGTGCTCGAGGCCCAGGTGGGCAAGCAGAGCTCGAGCCGTTTTGCCCAGCTGGGCGGCAAGCGGGCCGCGGCAGAAATTCTCAATCACCTCGGAAATAAGAGCGAAGAAGCCGTCATCGAAAGCATTCGAGAGGAGGACGAGGGCCTTAGTACCGAGATTCAGGAGCTCATGTTCGTGTTCGACAACCTGAATCTGGTGGATGACCGGGGCATTCAAACGCTGCTGCGTGAAGTCTCTTCCGACATGCTGGTTCTTGCGCTCAAAGGCGCGGACGAACCGCTGCGGGAAAAAGTTTATCGAAACATGTCCAAGCGCGCGGCGGAGCTGCTGCAGGATGATATGGAAACCAAAGGGCCGGTTCGAATCAGTGAGGTTGAAGCAGCGCAAAAGGAAATTCTGATCATAGCCCGGAAGCTGTCGGAAGCGGGTGAGATCTCTCTGGGCGGCGCCGGTGCCGAAGAGATGATCTAGATGGCGGAGAACTCTTTCGCCTGGCCCAGCTTCAGCCCGATGGCGACCGACTTCAATTCGCAGGACCCGGACGCGGGCGGTGAGAGTGCTCGGGAGGAGGCTCGGCAGAAGGCTCGGCAGAAGGCTCGGCAGAAGGCTGGGGACGAGGCCCGGGAGCAGGCGCGGCAGGAAGGTTACGCCCTGGGCCTGGCTAAGGCCGAGGAGGAAACCGCACGCCTGCACCAGGCGCTGCAGGAGAGTCTCGCTACGCTCTCTGCAACGGCGGCGCAGTTACAGACGGAATGTTCGGAAGCCATTGTAGAGCTGGCCATGAGCGTGGTTCATCGACTGCTGCTGGTGGAGCTGCGGGCCAACCCGACAGTGCTGGAAACGCTGGTTTCGGAAGCGCTGGAGGTGCTCAACGCCAAGCTGAACGATGTGCAGGTTCTTCTCAATCCCGAAGACTATGCAATGCTCCACGATCGTGACGCTACCTCACCGTTCGCCGCTATGCAGCTGAAAGAGGATGCCGGCGTACCCCTGGGTGGGGTGTCGGTGAGCCGGGGTCAGCAGAGCGTAGAGTTCGACCCGCTTGGCCGTCTCGAAGCCTACAGTGATCAGGAGTACCGCGATGGCACAGCTAGCATCACAACTGACTAGCCTGTCTTCCAGGTTAGAAGGGTGTCTTGAGAACACGGCCCGATATCAGCTTTGCGGCAGGGTGGAGCGCGCTGTCGGCCTGCTGCTCGAAGCCTCCGGGTTGAGTCTTCCGGTCGGCTCACGCTGCATGATCGAGCTGCCACAAGGGCGCGTGCCGGCGGACGTGGTTGGTTTTTCCCACGATCGCTGTTACCTCATGCCGCTGACGCCTCCCCACGGCGTGTATCCAGGTGCTCGGGTGCTGCCGGCCGGCGAGGATCGCCTGCCACCTGCTCAGTCTCTGCTGGGACGCGTCGTTGACGCGCTGGGACGGCCCCTGGACAGCCGGCCCCTGCCGCCAGCCACCGAGTCTCGGCAACCCACGGTGCCGATCAATCCGCTGGATCGCCGGCCTATCACGGAGTCGCTGGATGTGGGCATTCGCAGCATCAATGCCCTCATGCGGGTGGGGGTTGGTCAGCGCATCGGCCTGTTTGCCGGTAGCGGTGTCGGCAAGAGCGTGCTGCTGGGGATGCTCGCCAGATTCACAAAGGCTGATGTGGTTGTAGTAGGTCTCATCGGCGAGCGGGGCCGTGAGGTGCAGGAATTCATAGCGGACAACCTGGGCAGCGGGCTGGAACGTTCCGTGGTTGTGGCCGCGCCGGCGGACGAGTCTGCCTCCATGCGACTACGTGGCGCGTCGCTAGCTACCGAGATCGCCGAGTCGTTTCGTGACCAGGGCGCCCGGGTATTGCTTCTGATGGACTCGCTGACTCGGGTAGCGCAGGCGCAGCGAGAGATCGGCCTGGCCATGAGCGAACCTCCAGCCGCCAAGGGTTATACCCCCTCGGTTTTTGCACTGCTGCCTCAGCTGGTCGAACGAACCGGGCAGACGAGCAGGGGTAACGGTTCGATTACCGCCTTCTACACGGTGCTGATGGAAGAGGATGATCTTCAGGATCCGGTGGTGGACGCGGCGCGAGCGATTCTCGACGGTCACCTGGTGCTGAGCCGCAGGTTGGCGGAACAGGGCCACTATCCCGCCATTGACGTCGAGAGTTCTGTCAGCCGGCTGATGACTAAGCTGTCCAGCGATGGTGAGCAGACGGCCGCGCTGCGCTTCAAGCGGCTCTGGAGCCGCTTTGCCGAGCAGGAGGATCTGATCAATGTGGGTGCCTATCAGGCCGGGTCAGACCCGGTGACGGACGAGGCGATCGCGCGACATCAGATACAGCAACAGTTTCTGGTGCAGTCACCCCAGGAAAAGGTACCCCTGGCCGAGGCTCTCGGCGCGCTCAATGCGATTTTCGCCGCCCCAGCTGCGAATCCGTCAGCGCAGACCCAATCTCAGATTCAGAAAGCTCAGCAATAACCAGAGGAAACTAAATCGGTGGCGAAGAAAAAGCTCGAGTCCGTCAAGAAAGTCTACGCACAGCAGGAAAAGCAGCTGACCAGAGAGCTGTCCGAGCTGCGTGAGCAGTGTGCCGAGCAGCGATCGCAGGCGGATAACCTAAAAGAGATGCTCACCCACTATCGAGGCTTGCACCTGGAGCGCTCTTCTCTCACGGCGGCCGAGATGATGCGGCTTTCCAGTTTCTATCAGAAAGTGTCGGGCGCCCTGGATGCCCAGGAGTCTTATGTCACACGGCTCGATATGGCCTACGAGGGCAAACGTTCTCAGTGGCACGGCGCCTACCGTCAGCGTCGGGCCATGGAGCAGGTGCTTGAGAAAGCGGCGGATCGCGAGCGCGCTGATGCACGCAGGAAGGAAAGACGCAAGACCGTGTCGGGCACAGCGACGGGCATCGCAATGGGCCCGGCAACAGGCGCTGCGACAGGCCCTGAGGCTGGTTCATAAAGGGTCCGGGGCGCGGAAGCTGGACTATGCTTAATGAGAATTGACGACATTTCGTTCTGAGGAGACTTAAACCAATGGCCATATCTGCCGAGGTGTCCACGACCGGTGACGAGTTGACCATCGCTGTCGCCGGACGCTTCGATTTCAGCTCCCACCAGGAGTTTCGCAATGCGTATGAAGCTCTGGATACCACGCCGGCACGCTACCGGATTGACTTGCGCGAGGCCAACTACATCGACAGCTCCGCTCTGGGCATGCTGCTGCTGCTTCGAGACTATGCCGGGGGTGACAAGGCCGTTGTGGAAATCGTTAACTGCACCTCCGATGTTCGCAAGATCTTGAGCATCTCCAATTTTGAGCAGCTGTTTACCATTCACTGAGGTAAGGGGTTAGCGTCTTCTCATCCGCTGAGGGTCTCATCAGCATGGCGGAAACAATCCGGATACTGGTAGCGGACGACAGCGAGGTCGACCGTCTGCTGCTGTCGACCATTGTTCGCAAGGAAGGTTATGAGGTGCAGCAGGCGGTGGATGGATTCGATGCTCTTCAGATGTTCGAGACCTATCGCCCGCAGATGGTTCTGCTGGATGCAGTGATGCCCGGGATCGATGGCTTTGAGGTTGCCCGTCGAATCAAAGCGCAGGCCGGGGAGGAGTTCGTACCCATTATCTTCCTGACATCGCTGACCGAGGCCGACGAGCTTGCCCGCTGCGTCGAAGCCGGCGGTGATGATTTTCTTTCAAAACCCTACAACAAGGTGATCCTCAAGGCCAAGCTCAACGCTATGGATCGGATGCGCGAGATGCATCACACCATGCAGCTTCAACGCGATGAAATCACCCACCATCACGCCCATCTGGTGCAGGAACAGGAGGCCGCCAAGGCGGTTTTCGACAATGTGGCGCATGCGGGCAATCTGAATGTGCCCTTCATCAAAACGCTGATCTCTCCGCTTGCCATCTTCAACGGAGATGTTCTATTGGCATCCCGTAATCCGGCAGATGAGGTGTACGTTCTGCTGGGTGACTTTACGGGGCACGGTCTGACAGCCGCGATCGGGACCATGCCGCTCGCAGAGATTTTTTACGGTATGACTCAGAAGGGCTTCCTGCCGGGAGAGATTCTCCGCGAGGCGAATCGGAAGCTGCAGGGCATGCTCCCCAAGGGTTACTTCTGCTGCGCGATGCTGGTGGCGTTCAATTTCCACAAGGGCACGGTTGAGTTCTGGAATGGCGGGCTGCCTCAGGGTGTTCTTCTGCGAGATGGCCAGAAATCGCTGGTTCACCTGGATTCCAAACACCTTCCGCTCGGCATTGTCGGCGATGACCGCTTTGATGCGACCACCCAGGTGGTTGAGATGGCGCCCGGTGATCGCCTGGTGATGTGCACGGACGGCATCATTGAGGCTCGAGATAAACAGGGCAACCAGTTCGGATTCGAAGCTTTCAACCGTATCGTTGCCGGTGCCGATCCGCGGGTGGACATCTTCGAGCGTCTGAAAGATGCCGTTTATCGACACATCGGCTCGAGTGGCCGCGAAGATGACATAACCCTGGTTGAGATAACGATGGTCTTACCCGAAGACCTTCCGCCGCCGGCAAATGAGCAGGTCGCCGAATCGGTGACTGGTTCGGAAGAGTGGCGCCTGTCTTACGAGCTTCGGCCTCGATCTCTCAGGGCTGCCAACCCGCTGCCGCTGCTGCAGCATGTGCTCATGGAGGTGCCTCAGCTGCGTTCACACGCGGGGTCTATCTACACGGTACTGGCGGAGCTTTATTCCAACGCGCTGGAGCATGGGGTGTTGGGACTCGATTCCTCCCTCAAGTCTTCGGCCAACGGCTTTGCCGACTACTACAGGGCGAGAGCGCTGGCGCTGGAGGATCTGCAGGGTTACGTGAGATTCGATTTCCGATGCGAAATCGAGGCTGCTCGGGGATCTCTCATCATCACAGTGGAAGACAGTGGTCCCGGCTTTGACTTTCGAAGCAGGCTCAGCGAGCTGGAGCATACCAGTCGTCTGGCGTATCACGGGCGGGGCATGCGTCTGCTGCGCAGCCTTTGTCAGTCTATTGAGTACCGGGGGAAGGGCAACGAGGTAGAAGTGGTCTTTGCATGGAGTGAAGAAGATGGCTGAACAATTGGACATGTCGCTGCTAAACGAGCTGCGCGATCTCATGGATGGCGAATTCTCCGTGCTGCTCGATGTCTATATCAGGGAATCCGAACGCCAGTTTCACGAAGCGAACGAGGCCTGGGAGACGGGTGATATGGATCGCCTCGGTCGCAGCGCGCACAGCCTCAAAGGCGCGTCGTGCAACATTGGCGCTGTGCAGTTGGCCGACTACTGCGCGGAGCTGGAGTCTGCAGCGAAGCAGCGACTGGAAACCAGGGTTCCCGAGATGCTCAACAAAGTCACGCTTGAGCTCAGAGAAGTTCGCGATGCCGTCTACGCTGTAAGGTTATCGTGTTGACAGATCGGATCTGGCCCGGTTTTTGCTGCTTCTCTTGTGGACATAATTCTTTCTGACACTGTCGATGATCGAACTGGTTTCAAGGACAAGCCTTTGACCTCACTTCTCAATCTGTTTTTCAACCCAGGACCGACCGGTGGGTCCGAAACGCCGGCGACCGCTGGAACGCAGGATTCTTCGGGCTCCGCCGCGTTCGCCAGTTCTCTCGCCGGGCTGTTGGATCTGGCCTCGCCCTTGCGGACTGATGCCGATCCTGATGCCGATCCTGATGCAGCCCATGCAGAGGTGTCTGCAGAGGTATTTGCCGAGGGTTCAGGTCTGCAGGTTGACGCTAGCGGAAATCCGCTGCCGGCCGGCGGCAAGGGGCGGCAATCGCTGGCCGCTCCGGGTCTCGAAGAAGACAAACTGATGGACCCGGATCCGGGCGGGCTGGTGGAGGCGGCAACCCTTTCGCCACGTGCAGCTGAGGACACCTCTGCCGGGACGGTGCGTGAGCGGCAGGCACCAACTGTTTCCGGAGCCAGAACCCAGGACGATGCAGGTGTCGCGCCCGGGACTTCCACTGAGCAAGGTATCGGCTATGCGCGCGCCGTTGCTGACGCTGAATCTGCTGTCGAATTTGCTACTTTGCCAGCCGGTGCGGGGGGGCTGCTGAGCGCGGCCGCTTCAGCTTCTAGCATCACCGTGCAGAGCGGTCCGGCGTCCAGCGCGGGAGTGCCGCGCTTGTCCAACCCCACAACGGACGACGTTCTGAGGAATGCTGGAACGGTCAATCAGCGTAACTTGCCGGGGGCGGTATTGCGTGTCGAAGCCTTGAGCCCGCGCGTACAGTCGGAGGCTACTGGAACGGGCGTGATTACGACGCCCGTTGCGGGTGCACCTGCGGGTGTAAAGACGGGCGTATCAACCGGGCCGCTGGAACTCAGTTCAGCTGCGCTTCTGGCCGGGATGGCGCGTCCGCAGCTGGCTGGCCGGGAGGCCGGGCGATCGAACTTCGGCGCAGACATGGAAGTCTCCTCGGCCTCAACGCCGGGTGCCGCGCGGGGAAATCGATCGGCGCTCAGTGTCTATGCGGCAACTGTTGCTACTGCCACAGAAACGGACCAGCTGGGCGCAGCCGCGGAATACTCCAAGCGGTTGTCGTCGATGGAGCTTCGTGGCCTTCCGGCCGCTCAGGGTTCGGCTCCGGGGCTCGCACCGGTAGGGCTGGAGACGGCGGTCACGGAAGCGGTTCAGCTCGTGCGTGCTTCGGTATCGCTAGGGGAGTCCATGGCGCCTTCGAAATCGGCGGACCCGCCCGTGAACACTGGGCTATCGCTGGCAGATGGGGGAGAAGCTGCGGAAACGCTGGTTCAGCGAATGCTGCAGAATCAGGCCCAGCAGCTTTCCAGTATTCGCTTCCAGTTGAGGCCCGTTGAGCTGGGTCATCTCGATGTGCAGATGCAGTGGCGAGGCGATCAGCTGCAGCTTGCGTTCACCGCTCAGCAGGCGGCTGCGCGGGACCTCATAGAGAGTTATCTGCCGCAGCTGCGCCAGCTCATGCAGGATATGGGTCTGCAGCTGGCTGGCGTGGATGTTCGACTCGATTCGGACATGAAAGAGGGCGCGCAGCGCCAGCTTCAACAGCAGCTTGGTCAGAACCCCAATCAGAATCCAGGTCAGGGCGCAGGACAGCATTCAGATCAGCAGACGTCGGCACAGCGGGACCCGCAGGGTCAGGGTCATGCGGGGCCATCAATGCCGTCGGCTGCTGACGGTGCGCTGGAAACCGGAAATCCTGAAGCCGGTGACTCCGTTTCTACAGAAGCCGGATCACGACCCCGCGCCGTTATCGATGCCTTTGTCTGAAGCCGCCGGCAGACGCCGTCTGATACCTCCGGGAGGCGGGCGCTGCTGAAACGGCCGGAGTCGCGTCTAGTTTCTGACGCGACCAAGATGATTGCGAGACGCCTGCCAGGCACATTTCCCCCTCCCGCAGGCAAACTCTGAAATCCGTTCTACACTTCTGACAAGCGTCGGAGAATTGACGCATTGACAGATCAACAGCGACGGATTGCTGACATGGCAGAAGCAACAGAACAGCCCAGCAGCGGAAGCAAAAAGACGGTCATCGTTTTCGCAGCCATCGTGCTGCTGGCAGTGGCGGGCAGCATTGGCGGTACTCTCTATTTCATGGCCGGTGACACCGAGGCGGATTCAGCGCAGGCGGCCGTTGAGGCACCCACGACGGCCATCTACCACAACCTGCGTCCGGCATTCGTGGTCAACTTTCAGACCGGGAACAAGCCCAGGTACCTGCAGGCAGACCTCACGGTCATGGCGCGTGACCCGGCCGTTGTGGAAGCGCTGATCAACCATACTCCGCTGGTGCGTAGCCGGATCATCGCCTATCTGGCAGATCTGGATTTCTATGAATTACAGAGCCATGAAGGTAAGCAGGCCATGCGTGAGGGTCTGCGTGAACTCCTGAATCGTATTCTGCGTGAAGAAGCCCAGAAAGATGGAATTCAGACCGTGCTCCTCAATAACTTTGTGATGCAGTAAAACCATGGCCGATCGTGACGTTCTGACTCAGGAAGAAATCGACGCTCTGCTGACCAGCGTAGATACCGGCAGCGCGGCTGGTGAAGACGCTGACACTGATGTGCCGGGGGACGTTCGACCCTACGACCTGACCAGCCAGGATCGAATCGTGCGCGGTCGCCTGCCGACGCTGGAGCTGCTTGGTGAGAAGTTTGCCCGCCAGCTGCGGACGGATCTTCAGGACCTGCTGCGCTACTCGGTGACGGTTGGTGCCGGCGGCGTTCAGGTAGTCAGCTACGCGGAGCTGTCGTCGAACCTTTACGTGCCTACCAGCATCACGCTGACCCGAATGGCGCCCCTGGCTGGCTACGGACTGATGGCCATCGACGCGAAGCTGGTTTTCCGGATGGTGGATCAATATTTCGGCGGGGACGGCAAAAACATCAGCATTGAGGGACGTGATTTCACACCAACGGAAAAGCGCATCATCGGGCGCGTCCTGGAGGTTATTTATCGTGGCCTCTCGGAGGCCTGGGGAGAGGTCATGCCGATCTCTATAGAGACGGTGACCCACGAGATAAATCCTGCGCTGCTCAACGCCTTCTCTTCGGATGAAGCCATGATGGTGAATACCTATCACATCGAGCTGGAAAGCGGTGGTGGCGAGATCCACATCAGCGTTCCGTATGCCAGCCTCGAACCTTATAAGCATCTGCTGGATACCTCCGGCAGATCCGAAGATGTGGAGCGGGACTCAACCTGGTCGCCGTGCATACAGACACGTCTGCTCAGCACGGAAATTCCCCTTCAGTGCGCGGTAGCCGAGAAGCGCATCAAGCTGCGCGAGCTGCTGACGCTCAAAGTTGGTGACGTTATTGACATCGATATGCCGGAGAGCCATCTGGTTCTGGCTGGCGAGGTTCCGGCGTTCTACGCGAAGCTCGGCGAGTCCAGAGGCAACCTGGCGCTGGAGTTTCGGGACAACGTGGCTCGTGGATAAGGAGAAAACCGTGACAGATCAGGAACTCGACACAGGAACGATCGGGCAGCCGGATGTGGTTGCAGCGGATGGCCCGATGAATGATGAGGCCAGCCGGCCGCAGAACCTGGACGTGGTGCTGGATGTTTCCGTTCGCCTGTCCATGGAGGTAGGCCAGACCAACATCAGCATACGCAAGCTGCTGCAGCTGAACAAAGGCTCTGTGGTGGAGCTAGGGCGCGCGGCGGGAGAACCTCTCGACGTGCTGGTTAACGGCACCCTCATAGCCCGGGGCGAAGTCGTGGTCGTCAATGAGAAGTTCGGAATTCGCCTTCTGGACGTCATCAGTCCGGAACGGCGTATCGAAAGCATCAACTGAGCCGGAGACCCCCAAGGTCATGGAGATCGGAGATCACATCCTTCAGGTGTTGCTGGCCCTGGGCCTCGTTATCGGTCTGGTGGTGGCGTTGGGTTTCGCCATGAAGCGGATCAACAGCGGAAGCTTCAAGAGCGGCGGAGAGATCAAGGTGGTTGCTTCCACCTTTCTCGGCCCTAAAGAGCGGATACTTCTGCTTCAGGTCCGCGATCGGCAGATTTTGATCGGTGCCAATCCTCAGGGTATCCGGGCGCTCGGCGAGTTTCCGGTCCCTCCCGGTGACGATGAGAGCGGCAGTGGTTTTGAACGCGCGCTGCGCGAGGCGGCGGCTCCATGAGCACGACGGTTCATCGTTGCGGGGCGCTGCTGGTAACGCTGGTGCTGACGCTGCTGGCGCCTGCGGCCCAGGCGTTGCCCGAGATCCCCGCGTTGACCATTACGGAATCCTCCACCGGCGAGCAGAGCTACGGCGTCACGCTGCAGATTCTTGCCGTGATGACCATGCTGACGCTGCTGCCGTCGGCTGTAATCATGATGACAGCATTCACGCGAATCATTGTCGTGTTTGCCATTCTGCGACAGGCCCTCGGCATGCAGTCGACGCCATCCAATCAGATTCTCGTGGGGTTGG
>Ga0316194_10003491_pt1 | contig 10967 bp, 3 predicted proteins | sample CroRivsedime1_MG_FD_204936 | JGI IMG/M metagenome (GOLD analysis project Ga0316194, IMG submission 204936) | Coastal sediment microbial communities from Maine, United States - Cross River sediment 1 | ecosystem: Environmental > Aquatic > Marine > Coastal > Sediment | place: USA: Maine... | reverse complement strand
TGCCACCAATCGATGTTGCCGAGCTCGGGGATCACGCGTTAAGAGTGTAACCCTGTGGCCGACCGGGCAAATACCAGAAGCAGAACCACTCTCAAGCCGCGGAGCTACACCGGAGGTGAAGATGGAAGGCGAATCGAAAGCAGGCTGGGTCGAGCTGGGTGCGATCCCGATGGGTCGGTTCGGAGAGGCCAGGCTCCAGCTCCATTGGGCCATTCAGCCGGTCATGGCCTTTGCGGACTGTGGGCTCGAAACCCGGCCCGACGACAGTCAGTCGAACCTCGGGTGGCGCAGCGATATTGCCTCGCTCGTGAGCCGGTTGCGGCCCGAAGGCCTTGCCGCCGGGTTGAGCCTCCGAGACTGTTCCCTGATGATCCTCGACGCCCGGGGCGCCGTCGTCGATCGCATCCCGCTCGAGGGGCAAACGATCGACCGGACCGTCTCGTGGTTGGAGCATCGGCTGGTCGCGCGAACCGGCGACACGCCCGCGAGTCCGATCCGGATTCGCGACTACGAGATGCCGGTGCACAAGGTCGCGAAGGGCGGCACCTTTGACGTCGCTGACCGCGAATCGTTCAAGGAGCTCGCGGGCTGGTTCGGCGCAGGCTGGTCGGCCCTCGAGGAACTCGCGGCTCGTGAAACGGGTTGGGCCGAGGTGCGCTGCTGGCCGCACCATTTCGATCTCGGTACGCTCAAAGCACTCGGGTCGGCATCGATCGGGGCCGGGTTTTCGCCCGGCGACGACTGGGTTCCCGAGCCGTACTTCTACGTCAATCCCTATGGTCTGGAGCAGCCGCCCGCCGATCCCCCGACTCTGGCGGCTGACGGCCACTGGCACACCGAAGGCTGGTTTGGTGCGGTGCTTCCCGCATCCTCGCTCCTCGGTCACCCGGCCGACTCACGAGAGCAGGCGGTGTCGTCGTTTCTCCGCTCGGCGGTCGCCGCATCCATGGACCTCATCCATCATCCTGCTGAACCCAACCACAGGTAAGAGCCCCTCAAGGCCATGCGAGCGCACCATCGTCGACATAGACTTCGTCGGCACCGCGCTCCAGCAGAAGATCGCGCTTGACTGGATTGCGGGTGGTGAGCGCGACGCGGAGTCCCAGGCTCTTGGCCATCGCCATGGTCGTCATGCCGATCGACGACGTGCCGCCGCGGATCAGCAAGGTCTCGCCCTGGGCGGCCTCCAGCCCGATGTGGAGCGAACCGTTGCAGGTCTGGAGCATCTCGGGCAGAGCACCGAGGACGGTCCAGCCGAGCTTCGAGTGGATGGGAAACACGATCGACTCGGGAACCACCGTGTACTCGGCCGTTGGCACGATGACGCTCGCGGTGGCGTTCATCTGCATGCTTGTGGGGTCGCCGGCCGCCGAGGCGGCCGACGCAGGGGACTCCAGCGTCCGTGACAACAAAGAGATCTCCGTGATCATCCCCGATGGCCGGTCGCAACTCGACAGCGGCTTCGGCAACATGATCGAGCTCGTCAGCGCATCGGTGCCACCCATCGAGGTTAGCAAGTGTGCAAATGTGTACGTGCACCCATCTGGAATCACAAGCAGTTCTCTTCGTTTCGGCGGACCATCGCTTCACGTCGTGGGAAAGCCCTGCCCACTTGACAAGGAGCTTCAAATGGGTGGCACCGATTCTACCGATTCAAGAGCGGATCCAGCCGAATATCTTTGAGACTGGAACTCGAGTAAGATCTCTTTGAGGTACCTTCCAATGAGGAACAGCCGGAACGAGAGCTGAACGTGCGCGCCATGGACGACGTCATGGCGGCGTCTCCTCACGTAGACGCCCCGATCCGCGCCGAGATCTTCGGTGTGGAGCGTCTGGAGCAGCACGCCGAGAGCCTGGCCGCGGCCCAGCGCACGACGGCGGAGCCCTCTAAAGGACTGGACCTTCTCGCCCGGATCGATGACAACGCGCGTGTCCTTCTGGCCGCATACCGGGACATCGCCGAGACGGTGAGGAAGAAGAAGGAAATCACGCCTGCCGCGGAGTGGCTCCTCGACAACTTCCACATCGTCGACGAACAGATCAGGGATATCCGGGACCACCTTCCGAAGGGCTACTACCGTCTGCTGCCCAAGATCGCGGAGGGCCACCTCGCAGGGCACCCCCGCGTCTACGGGCTGGCCTGGGCCTACGTCGCCCACACCGACAGCCGGTTCCAGCTCGAGACGCTGCAGCGATTCGTCCGCGCCTACCAGCGCGTTCAGCCACTGACCATCGGCGAGGGGTGGGCGATCGCCATCCACCTCCGGGTGGTCCTGGTGGAGAACCTGCGGCGATTGGCGCGGCTGATCGTGCGTTCCCGCCAGGCGCGGGCCGCGGCCGACGAGCTGGCGGACCGTCTGCTGGGTCTGAGCGGCTGGCCGAAGGAGCCGGAGGAGGACGCGCTGCGGCGCCTTGGCGACGGCCCCTTGGCCGACGCCTTCGCCATGCAGCTCTTCCAACGGCTTCGCGACCAGGACCCATCGGTCCTGCCGGTCCTGGATCGGCTCAATGAGATGTTGGCCACCCAGGGGACGTCGGCCGATGAGGTGGTCGCCCGGGAGCAGCACGCCCAGGGCGCGGCCAACGTCACCGTCAGCAACATCATCACCAGCATGCACTGGATGTCATCGGTCGACTGGACCGGCTTTTTCGAGTCCGTCAGCCTGGTGGACGATGCCCTCCGAGCGGTCCCAGGGTTCGCGGAGATGGACTCCGAGACGCGGATCCTGTGCCGCGACCAGATCGAGCTGCTCTCCCGGCGCTCGGAGCATTCGGAGATCGAGGTGGCACAGGATGCCGTGCGCCTGGCCCGCGACGTGGGCGCGGAAAACCCGCCGGACGCCGCTGCCGGCAGCGGGGGGGCGGACGAGGCCTCGCCCGCCCCTCCAAAGGGCGCCGCGGAGCGTGCCGGGGTTCGCCGGCGCGCCGAGACGTACCCTGCGTTCTACCTCCTGTCGCAGGGGCGGCTCGCGTTCGAAAAACGTCTGGGCTTCCGTGTTCCGGTGCGAATGCGACTCCGCCGCTTCTATCGTGCGCACGCAGTCATCGGCTACCTGGGGGCTATTGCCGGCCTCACCGCCGTCCTGCTGTCCCCCTTCCTGCTCCTGACCTGGGCCGCCGGGGCCGCCGTCCCGATCCTCGTTCTGCTGGGCATTCTGGGCCTCATGCCCGCCTCGGAGATTGCGGTTGCCCTGGTTCATCGTCTGGTGACGTTGCTCGTTGCCCCCAGGCTGCACCCCAAGCTCGGGCTCTCCCGGGGCGTGCCTCCGGAGCTTCGATCCATGGTCGTCGTGCCCACGTTTCTCACCAGCCGGGCCGACATCGAAGAGCAGCTCGAGCGGCTCGAGGTGCACTATCTGGCGAACTCCGAAGGACACCTCCACTTTGCCCTGCTTTCCGACTGGACGGACGCAACCCGTGAGCACCGGCCAGGAGACGACGAACTCCTCGCCGCCCTGGTCGATGGGATCGCGCGCCTCAACGACACCTACGAGGGCCCGTCCGGCGGGGCGCCGCGGTTCTTCGTGTTGCATCGGCGGCGCCTGTGGAACGAGGGTGAAGGCAGGTGGATCGGGTGGGAGAGGAAGCGGGGCAAGCTCCACGAGCTGAACCGCCTTCTGCGCGGCGCGACGGACACCACGTTCGTGCCGGTCAACGGACGGCCGCCCGCGGTGCCCGAGGGGGTTCGCTACGTCATCACCCTGGATGCCGATACCCGACTTCCCAAGGGGGCCGCCTATCGTCTGATCGGGGCGATCGCGCACCCGTTCAACCGGCCGCGTTTCGAGCCCCGGAAGGGACGCGTGGTCGACGGCTACGGGATCCTGCAGCCCCGGATCACGCCTTCACTGCCGACCGGCCCCCGCAGCACGACCTTCCAACGGATCGTCTCCGGCCCCGGCGGCGTGGACCCCTACGCGGCCGCGGTCTCCGACGTGTACCAGGACCTTTTCGAGGGTGGCTCGTACACGGGCAAGGGCGTCTACGACGTCGACGTCTTCGAGGCCGCGCTCGAGGGGAAGGTCCCGGAGAACGCGCTCCTCAGCCACGATCTCTTCGAGGGCGTGTTCGCGCGCGCGGGGCTGTTGACCGATATCGATCTCTTCGAGGAGTTTCCCGCAAACTACGAGGTGGCTGCCCGCCGCCACCATCGGTGGGTGCGGGGCGATTGGCAGCTCCTGCCGTGGATTTTGGGCCGCGCGCGAGACGCCGCCGGGCGGAAGCAGTCCGCCCGCATCCCCACCGAGGGTCGGTGGAAGATGGTGGACAACCTCCGTCGAAGCCTTGTCGCGCCGTCGTCGCTGCTGGCGTTGGTGGCCGCCTGGACTCTGCCCGGTGTCCCTGCGCTTGTGTGGGCCGCTCTGATCGTGGGTTCGATTGCGGTGCCGGCCTTCATCCCGGTTCTCGACAACCTGACGCCGCGGCGGTCGCGGATCTCCAAGCGAAGCCACATGCGCGCGGTGGGACGTGACATCTTCGTCGCCTCGTCGCAGACGGTGCTCGCCGTCACCATGCTCGCCGATCAGGCGTTGCAGATGGCGGATGCCGTCGCGCGCACGATCTGGCGGGTCTACCTGACACGGCGGAACCTCCTCGAGTGGGTGACGGCTGCGCAGGCGGGTTTCGGGGCCACGATGACGCTACGGGCTTTTTACCGGGACCTCCGCTGGGGCGTGGTGGTTGCCCTGGGGGCCGGCTCGTTGTGCGTGGCGTTCAAGCCGGATGCCTTGCCCGTGGCGGCCCCGTTCATCGCCCTCTGGGTGCTGGCGCCCGCCATCGCTCTGCGGATCAGCACGCCCTCGGAGGTTGCGGCGTCACTGGCCCTGTCCGCCCGGGAGACGGGCTCGTTGCGGCTCATCGCCCGCCGCACCTGGCGTTTCTTCGAGACCTTCGTCGACGACGAGGAGCACGCCCTGCCACCGGACAACTTCCAGGAGGACCCCGAGCCCGTCCGTGCGCACCGCACCTCGCCGACCAACATCGGCCTCTATCTGCTCAGCACGGTGAGCGCCCACGACTTCGGCTGGATCGGACTTCAGGACACCGCGGAACGGCTCGAGGCCACGTTGCAGACCATGGCCGCGCTGCACCGGGTTCAGGGCCACTTTTGCAACTGGTACGACACCCGGGACCTGCGGCCGTTGGAGCCGATCTATGTGTCCACCGTCGACAGCGGCAATCTGGCCGGGCACCTGATCGGCGTCGCCCAGGCGTGCCGCGAGCTCGCGCGCCGCCCTCTTTTCGGCCCCGAGACCCTGTCGGGAATCGGGGACGCAGTCCGCCTGGTGCTCGAGTCGGAGGCGCGGGCCGGGCCTGGGAAGGGTGCGCAGAAGGTCGTGGCGGGACAGCTCCGCGAGGTCGCGGAAGGGATACTGGCCCGTCTGACGGCCTCCCCGATGGTCGGGTCCGCTTGGGTTCGGCGCCTCGGAGAGCTCGGGGTTCGGGCGGAGCGGCTCGTGGACATCGCCTCGACCCTCTCCGACGACGTCGGCGACGAGCCCACGGCCGAGGCCCTGGTCTGGGCGAAGGCCGTTCGGGGCTCGATCCGGAGCCACGCCCGGGACATCGAAGCGGCGCTGATCTTCGAAAGTCTGGGTGCGACCGGGCGGGCCGGGACCGCCCTCGCGCACCACCTCGTCGACCTCGCGTTACGCGCCGAGGCGATGGTCGAGGTCATGGACTTCCGGTTTCTCTTCGATCCCTCGCGCAAGATCTTCTCCATCGGCTTCCGCGAGGCCGATCGCATGCTCGATCCCAGCTGCTACGACCTGCTGGCATCGGAGGCCAGACTGGCGAGCTTTGTCGCCATCGCCAAGGGCGACGTGTCACCCCGGCACTGGTTCCGGCTCGGCCGGGCGCTGACGCCGGTGGGCCGCGGCGCGGCCCTCGTCTCGTGGTCGGGGTCGATGTTCGAGTACCTGATGCCGCTGCTCGTGATGCGGCAGCCCGCCCACAGCCTGCTCGACCTCACCTGCCGGCTGGTGGTGGGATATCAGATCCGTTACGGCGAGGACCGCAAGGTCCCTTGGGGGGTCTCCGAGTCGGCCTACAACGTTCGCGACGTGCACTTGACGTATCAGTACTCGGATTTTGGCGTTCCCGGTCTGGGATTCAAGCGGGGGCTCGGCGAGGACGTGGTCGTCGCGCCCTACGCCACCGCCCTCGCGGCCATGATCGACCCAAAAGACGCGGTGGAGAACTTCGTCCGCCTCGAGGAGGCCGGGGCCCGGGGCGCGTACGGCTTCTACGAAGCCCTCGATTACACGCCGTCGAGGCTGCCGGAGGGCGACCGGGTGGCCGTGGTCCGGGCCTACATGGCCCACCACCAGGGAATGACCGTCGTCGCCCTGGGAAACGTCGTTCACGACGGCGTCACCCCGAGGCGCTTTCACGCCCAGCCGCTGGTCCAGGCTGCCGAACTCCTCCTCCAGGAGCGGACGCCGCGCGCGGTGGCGGTGGCACGGCCCCGGGCCGAGGAGGTGCGGGAGGCCACGCTCGTCCGCGGCCTCGTCGCGCCGACGCTGCGACGCTTCGAATCGCCGCACGACATCACACCCCGCACCCACCTGCTGTCCAACGGCCGCTACACGGTGATGGTCACCGCCGCCGGCGCCGGTTTCAGCCGGTGGGGCAACCTGGCCGTGACGCGCTGGCGGGAGGACGCGACGAGTGACGGCTGGGGCTCGTTCATCTACCTGCGGGACGCGGACAGCGGTGACGTCTGGTCGGCTGGCTACCAGCCCAGCGGGACCGAGGCGGACGCCTACGACGTGGTCTACTCCGAGGACCGCGCCAAGATCATGCAGCGGCACCGGTCGTTGTCGACCACTCTCGAGATCGTGGTCTCTCCGGAGGACGACGCCGAGCTCCGCCGGCTGACGATCACCAATCTCGAGGACCGGGTCCGTGAGATCGATGTCACCTCCTATGCCGAGGTCGTGTTGGCTCCGCAGGCCGCCGACGAGGCCCATCCCGCATTCTCCAACCTTTTCGTGGAGACGGAGTTCGTGCCCGGGCTCGGGGCCCTGTTGGCGTCCCGGCGGCCGCGCTCGGCGGACGAGCCCCGGGTGTGGCTCGCCCACCTGATCGCGTTCGAGGAGGAGCCGCTCGGAGCGCTCCAGTTCGAGAGCGACCGCGGCCGCTTTCTGGGCCGCGGGCGCGGGGTCCGGACGGCACTGGCCGCGGTCGGCGGTGGGCCTCTTTCGAACACGGCGGGGACCGTCCTGGATCCCATCGTGAGCCTGCGGCAACGGGTGGCGATTGCCGGTCGCGGGACAGCCCACCTCGTGTTCACGACGCTCGTTGCGCAGTCGCGGGAGGAGGCCCTCACGGCGGCCGAGAAGTACCGGCAGCGGGCGACCTTCGAGCGGGCGAGCTCGCTCGCCTGGACCCAGGCCCAGGTCCAGCTGCACCACCTGCGGATCACCCAGGACGAGGCGCACCTCTTCCAGCGTCTGGCCAATCGCCTGCTCTACGTCGATCCCTCCTTGCGTGCGGCGCCTCAGGAGCTGGCGAAGAACCGCGGCGGCCAGTCCGGGCTTTGGGCCTACGGCATCTCCGGCGACCTTCCGATCGCGCTGGTGGAGATCGAGACGGTGGAGGAACGAGAGGTCGCGAGGCAGCTCCTACGGGCGCACGAGTACTGGTACCGGAAGGGAGTTGCCGCCGATCTCGTGATCCTGAATGCGCAGGCCACGTCCTACGCTCCGGGGCTCCAGGAGTCTCTCGAAAACATGGTACGAACCAGCCAGTCGGCGTCGGGCCACGAGACGCACAGGGAACATGGAGGCGTCTTCGTGCTCAGGGCCGATCTGGTGCCGGCGGCGGACCAGCACCTGTTGCGGGCTGCGGCGCGAACGGAGGTCGTGGCGCGCCGCGGCTCACTGAGCGAGCAGGTGGTGCGGCTGGGGCGGTCGAGGCCGGGGCCGGTTCCGCGCCGGCACCGTGCACCTCCCGAGTCGATCGAAGCCGTTGCCCCTCCGGTGTTGGATCTCGAATTCTTCAACGGCCTGGGGGGATTCACGGCGGACGGCCGTGAGTACGTCACGGCCCTGGGCAGGGGCGAGTGGACGCCGGCTCCCTGGCTCAACGTGGTCGCCAACCCGGATTTCGGTTTCCAGACCTCCGAAGCGGGCTCGGGCCACACGTGGTCCGTGAACAGCCGCGAGAACAAGCTCACGCCGTGGTCGAACGACCCTATCGGCGACCCTCCGGGCGAGGCGTTCTACGTTCGAGATGAAGACAGCGGTGTGGTCTGGGGACCGACGATGCTTCCCATCCGCGAAGAAACCTCGCCGTATGTCGTGCGGCACGGCCAGGGGTACAGCCGCTTCGAGCACACGGCCCACGGCATCGCGCTGGAACTGGTGCAGTTCGTGCCGGTGCGGGACCCGGTCAAGATCTCCCGCCTCACCCTGACAAACCTGTCCAACCGCAATCGGGAGCTTTCAGTCACGGGCTACGCGGAGTGGGTGCTGGGGGTCGCTCGGGGCGGATCCGCAGGGTTCGTGGTCAGCGAGATCGATGCCGCCACCGGCGCCATGTTTGCGCGCAATTCCTGGAACGGGGAGTTCGCGGATCGCGTTGCCTTTGCCGACCTCGGCGGGCGTCAGACCTCCTTAACCGGCGACCGCCTCGAGTTCCTGGGCCGCAACTCCGGCCTCGAGAGCCCCGCATCGCTGCAGAGAGGGCGGGCGCTGTCGGGGAAGACTGGAGCGGGCCTCGACCCGTGCGCCGCCTTGCAGGCGAAGGTGGAGCTCGAGCCGGGCGAGCGCACCGAGGTCGTCTTCCTGCTCGGCGAGGAGGCGAGCCGCGAAAGCGCGCGATCCCTGGTCGAACGCTATCGCACGGTGGACTTGGATGCGGCCCTCCTCGAGGTTTCGCAGGGCTGGGACTCGGTGTTGGGGGCTGTGCAGGTCACGACTCCCGAGCCGGCGATGGATCTTCTCCTCAACCGCTGGCTGCTCTATCAGACGCTCTCCTGCCGGCTGTGGTCGCGCTCCGCGTTCTACCAGTCCGGCGGGGCGTACGGGTTCCGCGACCAGCTCCAGGACGTCCTGGCTATGGCGGTGGCGCGACCCGACCTGGTGCGCGAGCAGCTCCTACGGGCCGCAGCCCGACAGTTCCCCGAGGGCGATGTCCAGCACTGGTGGCACCCCCCGACCGGCCGCGGCGTACGGACCCGAATCTCGGACGACCGGATCTGGCTGCCCTACGCGGCGGTCCGTTATCTCCGAACGACCGACGATCAGACGGTCCTCGACGAGGAGGTCCCGTGGATCGACGGTCCGATCCTGGAGGAGGGCGAGCAGGAGGCGTACTTCGAGCCCGCGCAGTCACGTGATCGGGCGACGCTCTACGAGCATTGTGCTCGCGCTCTCGACTGCAGCCTCGAGGTGGGCAGCCACGGCCTGCCCTTGATCAGGGCCGGGGATTGGAACGACGGCATGAACCGCGTCGGCCATGAGGGCCAAGGAGAAAGCGTCTGGCTGGGCTGGTTTCTGTTCATGAACCTGAGGGACTTCGCCGGCATCGCCGAGTCCCGAGGGGACGACGAACGCGCGGCGCGGTGGCGGAGCAGAGCCGCGTCGCTCGAGGCGTCGCTGGAGGCGGAGGCGTGGGACGGGGAGTGGTACCGGCGCGCCTTCTTCGACGACGGGACGCCGCTTGGATCGGCGGCGAACGACGAGTGCCGGATCGACTCCATCGCGCAGTCGTGGGCGGTCATCTCCGGCGCCGGCGACCCGGAGCGGGCGCGCCGCGCCATGGAGTCCGTCGAGCAACGCCTCGTCCGGCGCGACGACCGCCTGATGCTGCTCTTCACGCCGCCGTTTGACAAGACCCCTTTGGACCCCGGGTACGTCAAGGGATATCTCCCCGGCGTCCGGGAAAACGGAGGCCAGTACACTCACGCGGCGATCTGGACGGCGGTGGCATTCGCCATGCTCGGCGAGGGGGGCAAGGCGGTCGATCTCTTCAACCTGCTGAACCCCATCCACCACGCCGGCGACCGCTCCGACGTGGACGTTTACAGGGTGGAGCCTTACGCCGTCGCCGCGGATGTCTACTCCGAACCGCCGAACCTGGGGCGGGGGGGATGGACCTGGTATACCGGCGCAGCGGCCTGGCTCTACCGCCTCGGTCTGGAGTGGATCCTCGGGTTCGAGAAGCGGGGCGCCGCCCTTTGTATCAATCCGTGCATTCCGAAGCACTGGAAACGCTTCGAGATCGCCTACCGTCACGGCGCTGCGCTTTATCGGATCACCGTCGAGAACCCGAACGGAGTCTGCCGAGGGGTCACCAGCGTCAGCCTTGACGGGACCCTCCTACCCGCAGATGCCCTCGTACCGCTGGCCGACGACGCTCGCGAGCACGAGATCCGGGTGGTGCTCGGGTAGAAACCGCCCAACATTTTAAGGTTCTCAAGCCTGGCGCCATTACGAAGACGGATACGTGTGCCGGGCTCGAGGTGTCACCCGCGGGTGACTAAGGCGGGGTACCCGGCGTCAACAATGCAACAATGCGAAGGGTGCAACCCATCTGCACAATGGTGCATTCTGAACGTGGCACCCATCTGACACCCATCGGCACCCATCACCGGCAACTCACCGGCAAAGAGCCGTGCGCACCTCCGACAGGTTGCCCTCAATGGCGGCGATCTCCCTGCTGATGACCTTCCTTTGGTCGGACATCGCCGTCACACCCTTGGCGTCACCGAGCTCATCCAACTGTGCCTCCATCCGGGCGAACTCGGCGGCGGAGTTTCGCAGGGTGGCGAGCCGTTTCAGCGCCTCGCGAAAGCCGCCGCTGAGTGTGTCGATCTGATCGGCACGATCATTGTCCCCTGCAGCCCGATAGTGGCGGGCGGCTTCGGGAAGCTTCAGGCTGCAGGCCAGCAACCGGCCGAGCTGGCCGTGGATGTGCGTCGCCAGTTCGGCCTCGGGCGCGGCGCCGAGCGCCGTGCGCAG
>Ga0316194_10003489_pt1 | contig 10968 bp, 15 predicted proteins | sample CroRivsedime1_MG_FD_204936 | JGI IMG/M metagenome (GOLD analysis project Ga0316194, IMG submission 204936) | Coastal sediment microbial communities from Maine, United States - Cross River sediment 1 | ecosystem: Environmental > Aquatic > Marine > Coastal > Sediment | place: USA: Maine... | reverse complement strand
CAGAGCTCCTCTGCACTATATCCAAATAAATCGTTGCAGCCCCTGCCACCAAAACCTTGCAGGCAAAGCGTTCATAGTCCGGCTTCTCCGAATAAAAACGGCTAAAATCCCATCGATCTTCAGGAAACTCCATAACCTCCTGCAAAACTTGCAGGACCGCTTTGTCTCAATTGGTCCCACTATAATAGAGCTCGCCAACCTTCTTGCAGGCATCCTCCAGTCCAAAACTGTGTCCTTTGCTCTCTTTCTCAGATAGTGACACGCCAATCGTCCTCCTAATCATGATGATAAGAATTCGTGCCAGTAATGCCCTTAGTTTGCAGGTAAATCACACAACCCGCACCAGTCCTGAAAGGGCTGTAAAATTTTCTTGTGTGGAACCAGCCGGATCTAACAGACAACTTTTAACACAAAACCGGAGCCAAGCCTCATCGCTAGTCTCTTTCTCCCGGCATAGAGAAGTAAGTGTTCCTGGGCCGTGGCAACCTGCTGGACACCCTCCTTGCCCCAAGAGTAATCCGAGCGTTAAGAGCCCGACGGCTCCGGGCCTCCATCGCCTTGGTTTTCCCCACTTTTCGGCCCAGGAATCGGAGGTGCTATCCTATGGGGTCAGTTTCACGAATCAATGTAAGGGGTTAGGATTTCTTCGCAAGCATCAACGGTTAGAAATTGTCCTTCTGACTTGACTTCTCCATTGATTTTGACGGTGGGAAACGCAGCCACCCCTTCCTGCTTGTGGATGTTGGGATCGTCGATGCCCTCAAACTCTATGTCTAGGCCGAGATTTTGGAGCGCTCTCTCTAAATTCTTGCCACTTATCTGAGAGCGAGGACAGCCCCCAGTGAAGAACTTGATTTCCTCTATCGCCATAACCATTCCCTCCTATTCTCGATAGTCGCCACAATACTTATGAATGGCTAACCTTGCTGAGTGGCCGCTTTCTTGCGCCTGCGATAGGCAGCAATCCATCGGGAAGCGAACTCATCGCGCCCCATGCACAGGTCAGCCGCCAGAATTGCCATATGTATCTGTTCATTAAGCGGGTTGGTAATCGGGCAGGTCAGGCCGCAACGGATGGCCATGGCGAGAAAGGTGGCGTTGATCGACTCTCGATCGGGCATGCCAAAGGAAATGTTGCTACAACCCATGGTAATATTGACCCCGAACTTCTCCACAATGGCCTCGATGGAATCAAGCGCCGCTCGACCGGCGTCTTGCTCCGCTCCCATCGACAAGGCGAGAGGATCTATGACAATATCCTCAAGGGGAATGCCGATCATTGTGGCCCGATCAACTATTTTCTCGGTAATGGCAAGTCGCTTGTGCATCGTGGCCGGGATACCGTCATCATCCAGGGTTAAACCGATCACCGCAGCGCCGTATTCCTTAATCAGAGGTAAGATTGCTTCCAGTTTAGCCTCTTCTCCATTCACCGAGTTCACCAAAGCTTTGCCCCTGTACGTCTTGAGGGCCGCTTCCAGAGCCTGAACATTGGCGGTGTCAATGCAGAGGGGGACATCCGTTTCCTGGCTTACGACCTTGACCATTTCCACCAGCAATGCTGGCTCGTCCGCTCCGGGTATCCCGGCGTTAACGTCTAAAATGCTAGCTCCCGCCTCTATCTGGGTTCTGGCATCCCGGAGGACCATGTCGAATCTACCCTCCTTTAACTCCTCCTGCAACTTCTTGCGGCCAGTAGGATTGATGCGCTCGCCGATAATAACCGTAGGCAAGTCTCGACTGATGTTCACTTCCTTGGCCTTCGAACTGACAACAGTGGTAAGAATATCTGCCATTATCTTTCCTCTTCTCGGCAAGTAGAGGTGAGTGTCTCCTCTCTAAGCATATTAAGCTAGATAAGCACGTCGAGCATTGAGAATTCTTGCCACCATTGACTCACCTAGGCGTATCTCCATAGATGCTCAGAGTTTGCCTATTTTGTGGGGATTAGCCCAAAAGTTGTTTGGCAAGTTTGGCCGCACCGGCTGCATCGCCCGCCGTGCCATCAGCACCGATTGAATTGGCAAAATCCTCTGTTACCGGGGCACCGCCTACCATGATCTTGACCCGATCCCGGAGCCCAGCAGCCGACAAAGCCTCGATTACCTTGGACATCTCATCTAAAACTGGTGTGATCAGGGCAGACATACCTAGAATAACTGTGCCATCGGTCCCCTGGGCCGCCTCCACAAACTTCTCGGTGGGCACAGACACTCCAAGATCATCAACTGTAAAACCGTTTCCCTTAAGCAAGATGGCCACGAGATTCTTACCGATATCATGGATGTCTCCATCAACTGTTCCCAAAATTACATGCCCAAAGGAATGCTCGGCACTGCCGGCAAGCAGTGGCTCCAAAATATCCAATGCGCCTTGCATAGCTTTCGCCGATCGTAGCACTTCGGGAATAAAGTACTCTCCGTCTGCCATGAGATTGCCAACCTCCAGCATCCCAGGAATGAGATGATCAGTAAGTATCTGTTGTGGTTCGGCCTTCTCGTCCAGGAGGCCGTTCACCATCTCAACCACCTGATTGCCGTCGCCGTCGATTACAGCCTGTGTCAGCGCTCCAAATTCTGCCATGTTCGTATACCTCCTTTTTCCTTTCCCTAACAGGGTGAAATACTCCCAATGCGATGAATTCAGGGGGCATTTTCCGTATTCTTGCGTTGCATTCTCCCAGGCTTTGAAGTGCTCTCTGGGAAATGTGCCGAACACCTGTACATTCTGTGGTCATCTCCTGCCATATCCTAGTTGCCACCTAATATTCTACGCAAACCACATACCAAGTCCACAATAAATCGGAGATCGTCCCGATCAAAAGGCCAGTTACTTAAAGATTTCAATAAGATAACCTGTCAATAGATGATGCTAGAAACTATCTCTCGTTCAAAAAATCTTTTTCCTTCTTGCCAAGGAAGACTCTCATATTTGAGTTGCTGAACGAGTTGTTTCAGTGACCGCTTTGGGTGGAACAGAACGGTCAATTTGAAACAGTATGTTAAGATAGGCTAACATTGCACGGATATGGCAGGGGAGGATACGTGCTTCTCTAGTTTTTCAATGGGTATTTTCCATATTCGTGTGTGGCGTCAACCCAGGCCTTGAAGTGCTCTTTGGGAGTTGCCGGGAGAACCTGGCAACTCGGTGCCATCATCAGGCCCAAGCCATCACCAACCAGGGAGATCTCTTTCTTTACTTCCTTGCGGATCGTTTCAACTGGGCCGTTAACAATCTTGGCGCCATCTGTGATGATACAAGCCGACACCCCAAATTCGTCCACCACATTTTCCTTGATCCATTCCGCACTATTTAACTCGTCAAAGTGAAAGCCCATTAGACCGGTTTGGGTTGCCAGCTTGGTAAGATATTCGTAGGCTTTAGGTTTTGACATGTCGCCGTGGATATGAAGCCACGTATCCTGGTTGAATTCCTTTTTCACCATTTCGACCACTCTGACGATGTTGGGAAGATTAAACCGTTCGCCATCCCTGGGACTTATCATCAGGGTGCCCATGGTTTCGGCTATAATGGCGCAGCTATTGGCGCCAGCCTCGTATTGGGCTCGAATCCAGTCCATGCACCAATCGGTCGCCACTTTGCACATTTCATCAACCCAGTCGGGGTCTTCGAAGAAATCGGTGAGAAAGGCTTCATTGGGACGAAAAAGAAACATTGCTGCGGTGGTGCCGACGTAATACAGAGTCGCCAAAGGTGTGTGGTCTCCAATCTCCCGAGATACATTGGTGATGACCTCCAGTGCGCCTTTCATGCGTGGGTCGGTCGTATGGTGATCAAACTTGGCGAGCAACTTCTGCACTTTTGGCCAGTCTTCCTTGCTTTTTACTGGCTGATCGTCCGTGGTGCCGGCGGCGATGCCAAATTTGTCGGGAATCATTATCTTGCCGCCGAGCGGCGGTACGCCAAAGCCATAATCGAGATAGGTGGGCAGGACCACGTCGTAGTCCATTTCTTTGACGTTGGCGAGGACCGCCTCGGTTACCTTGTCTGAGTCGAACCAGTCCTGACCTGTAACGTCGGTGAGCATGAGGCCGTGGCTGTAGATCATCTGTGACATTACCCGAGGCCATACGGGCATATAATCAGGTGCTCGTCGCTCACAGACCGCCTGGAATCTTTCCTTTTTGTTCATTTAGGTTTCCTCCCCCCTTGTTCAGCATGGATCAAGTGAGTATCTGGTTGTTTGTCTCTATTGGTCCTGGCCGCTGCAAAACCTATGCCCGAGATGCGCCTGAGCTACTGCAGTCCAAGGCAAGGTATTTCCAAGCCGCGCAAAGCCTGTTTTTCTAGAAGTTCACGGTTTTTACGTTAACAGTGTTAGGTTCTTCTCAGTAACTGACGCATGCTCAAAGTAAAGTCTTTCAGAATCTTATTGCTCCCCATCCAATCAAGATCACAATCATCCAAGCACCTGCCATACCCCAGAGGACTTTCTTCCAACTACCACCAAAGTAGCGTTTTGTGGATTGGACCACCCATGTCCAATTTAGCCAGATGTGTAAGATCAGCAGTCCCAAAAGGCACAAGGAGAGGTAGAGATGCAGGTCTCCCCACTCGTGTCTATGTAATCCCAAAAAGACTTTGGCCGCATAAGTTGCCCGTCCCTTGGGAATTACGAAGGCCAATAGTAACCCTATTACTGAGATCGAACAGATGCCGACGAACAGAAGAGCGTCAATCAAATATTTCCAATTGTTTCTTTTCACAGGGAACTCCTTTAGGGTTCAGCGGGCTAATGTGTAAAGACACACACGGGCGGCAGCAACGGATACTATCGTAGGCCACTGTCAGCTTCCTTTAGCCACTGGAGCACCTGCTTTTGAGGGGGCAACCTGCCAGAAGATTTGATTTTGCCGTTGATCACCAAGGCAGGAGTCGGGACAAGCCCATAGGCAGCGATTTCGGTCATATCTCTTACATGATCCACATTACCAATAATGTTAGACTCTGCCATGATTTTGTAGACCATCTGCTCTAGTTTTTCACAATTGGGGCAGCCGGGACCGAGGATCTTTACCTCCAGTTCCTGCGATTCCTCGGCCTCGAAAGGCTCTCCCTTAAACTTCTTATACTCCCGCAAAAAGGCCATATTGTAGGCGGATTCGGACTTTGGCGGGATGTAATTTATTGGCTTGAGAGCCTTGAGAAAATGGTCGGCTATCTCTTCATCTGAGGAAAACTCTTTATGGGTGACATCTTCCAGCGCTGCCTTCAGACCTACCACGCCAACGCTAAATTTACCTACTTTGATTTTTGTAATATCGTCATTGACCATAGAAGTTCCCTTGTCAAAAGATCCTTCAATACTCTTAGAATGGTCTGATGTTCTTGATTGATCAGTACGTCTCTACCGGCCATATCATTGGGTCAACTCTCACCACTGACTAGAGACAAGTGACAACAGAAATAAGTAACCCTAGTTTATTTGGCAAGGATCTTCTTAATCTGATCTTTGCTGGCCACCTTGCCAACGAGCTTCACTTCTCCATCGACAACTAGGCCTGGAGTCATGAAGACTCCGTAATTGGTGATTTCGTTTACATCAGTTACTTTTCCGATCTCGGCATCAAGGCCAAGTTCTGCAACTGCATCTTTAGTGTTCTTCTCAAGTGTCTGACATTTGGGACAACCGGGTCCGAGTACTTTGATTTCCATTTTCAAATACCTCCTAATTTAGTGTTTTTTTAGATCAAATCTTCCCGAAAGTTTCACAAACAGGACTGACTCTTTCTTTAGCGGCTGTCGGCCCGCAACGCTCTCGCTTGCGAGGCGGGCGGGGAAAGCCGCTCCCACAGTGTGGGTTTGACGATTCAGTCTGTGGGAGAGGCTTTTAACCTCTATTAGTCTCCTTTGACAAGATCCAAGCCGGGTCGAATAGAGTTCAATTTCAATTGCGCATGCTCCATTTTGGGCAGCAGCCCGTAAAGATCCTGCCCTCACTCTCCCTGATTAGGCAAAAAAACGGCCGAAGATTAACCCGCTTATTGTTGCCATCACTACCACCAGGCTGACGAAGACCGCTGTCTTCTTGGTTCCCATCACACTTCTGATCACCAGCATGTTTGGCAGGCTCAGAGCCGGGCCGGCAAGCAGCAGGGCCAGGGCAGGGCCTTTACCCATGCCGGCGCCCAGGAGCCCCTGGAGGATGGGCACCTCGGTCAGGGTGGCAAAATACATGAAGGCGCCGACTACCGAGGCGAACAAATTCGCTCCCACAGAGTTGCCCCCCACCAAGCCGCTCACCCATTGCGACGGAATGAGACCCTCAGAGCCAGGGCGCCCCAAGAGTAGACCCGCTGCAATGACGCCGGCAAAAAGCAGGGGCATGATCTGCTTGGTGAAGTCCCAGGTGGAGAGGAACCAGTTCTGGGTCTCTCCCCGGGTAGTGGTAATCAACACGGTCAGACCGATTATCCCTGCAGAGAAAGCAATCAGTGGTTCGTGGGGAAAGAGGAAGGCCAGAACCAGGACAACCGCTCCGGCCAACACTACCTTGAAGGCTTTGACCTTGAACCAGGCGACTAGGAGAATTCCAAGCAGCACTGCAAAGGCTCCGGTGAGATACCACTTAACACTGTGGATGGCATTCCACACGCCTACAGGCTCCGCCGGTTTTCCCCAGGTGGCGAAGATCAGGATGCCGATCATGCTGGCGAAGTAAATCACGTTCTGCCACAGGGGGCGCTCCACCTCAGGCTCCGGCATCATCATGGCCGCCTCAGCCTTAGCCTGCTCCTCCTTCCTGAAGAAGAGATACATGAGGAGCCCAATAACAACACTGAACACCACTGCGCCCACCGCACGACCTATGCCGATGGCAAGCCCCAGCACCCTGGCGGTAAGCACTATGGCCAGGATGTTGATGGCGGGTCCCGAATAGAGAAAGGCGATTGCCGGCCCCAAACCTGCGCCCCGTTTCCATATCCCTGCAAAAAGGGGAAGGACCGTGCAGGAGCACACCGCCAGAATGCTGCCCGAGACCGAGGCAACACCATAGGCCAAGACTTTTTTCGCACCGGCGCCCAGATATTTCATCACCGCCGCTTGAGAGATGAAGCAGGCAATTCCTCCGGCGATGAAGAAAGCCGGCACCAGGCAGAGGAGGACGTGTTCCTGGGCGTACCACTTGACCAGGGCCAGGGACTCTATCACCGCCCCGGCGAAACGATTGTTTTCTATAGGCAGCCAGAAAAAGATCACAAAAACACCTACGAGCACGCTCATGGGTATCCAGATGGTCTTCCAGTCGATTATGTTCGGCTGTTTTTCCTCTTCCTCGGCTGCAGCAGGCTTTTCTGCAGCAGCCTCTCTTTCCATAACTGTTGCCTCATCCATTTTACTGACTCCTTTCGGCCCTATATTTTTGTATCAATATTTCTGTCCTCTGACTTCTGCTCTTCGTCCACTGCCCACTGTAGGAGCGGCTTTCCAGCCGCGAGGGGGCACTCTACAATATTAACGTTACGCTATGCTCTTCGCGCCATGCGCTAGGCGCTTCATGTCGCACCAAGAGCAGCACGGTCTACTGTTTTTGCCTGCTGGAGCACTTGTTGAACGTTTTCGTCATCATCCAGCCACTTTTCCAGAGCCGCCAGGATCACTCTGGAGTAGGGATTGCTCTCTTCTGGAGTAGCAAGGCGAAATTTGCTCCACATGCCGTCCTTTTCGCCCCGGACCAGATCAGCATCCTCCATGAGTTTCAAGTGGCGGGAGACAGAAGGCTGGCTAATATCCAGGACGGCTTGCATTTCACAGACACATAGCTCCCGGTGCTGCAGCATCTTCAATATCTTCACCCGGGTGCCATCCGACGCGGCCTTCATCACTCTGAGGTATTCCCGCATGGGCTCTTCTCCTTATTTGTGAGCTTTACCCAAAGTGCTTTCCCGCCTGACAGTATCTCACCAGTTAGTCAAGGGGAGGTTAATGTGACAATCTCAATATACCGATATGGCTATATAGTGTCAAGGCTATGTTCAAGATTTTTCCAATTGCTGGCTGAGGAGGGCCGGATTGAGTTCAGCTCCGACCCTCAAACTTCCGTGCGCAGGATGTTAGATCGTTTGCCCCTAAAAGAAGCCGTCGTAAACAGAGAGGTCGCCATCCAAAGTAGAAACGTGGATTTGCCGCACCAGGATCCGGCTGATAGATTCCTGGGAGCCACCGCAGTGGTCTACGACCTGACGCTGGTAACGGCTGATATCAGGATGATGCGCTCGGAGTCCTTCCGGTGTAAGGGAATGAGTTTTGGTGCGAGGGGAGCACCTCTGGCTAAAAAAAAACAGGTGAATCCGCCGGTGAGAACAGTCTAGTAGAAGAAGGCGCGCTAAAGATGAGCTTTTACTCCCTGACGAGCCTGCTGTTCCAGCCTCCCGACCAAGAGCTTGACGAGACGAAAGGCTTCCTCCTGGTCCCGGTCCATAACCGCACCCTTCATTTGCTGGTATTCTTCTTCTGAGATGTTCAAAACCATTGGAGATCCCCTCTCGTGGTTTTAGGCAAGAAGGAATGGGCGCAAAATGAGATAGATTCCAAAAACCCCTATTACAGTTCCGGCAAGCCGCTGAAACCATACACTTGCCTGCTGAAATGGGCCGTTTTCGAGAACACGCTTGACCAGAGCGGCCGAACTTCCTGCGATTGCGATGGGCACACAGTGGCCGATGCCGAAGAGCACGATAAAGAGAATCCCTGTTAGAACCTTTTGTTGGATAGTAATCAGGGCAAGAATTGGCGCAATGAAACCGAAAGTGCAGGAACCGGAAAGGATGCCATAGGCCAGCCCTAGAACCAGAGCACCCCAGAGCCCTCGAAGGTTGAGCCGACTAAGAGCGCTGCCTGACATTGAGCACGCCTTTACCCCGGCAGAGTGCGCTTCGATTTCACCGCTTTTCAGGTGTCGGCTGAAACCCTCAGCCATCTGGCTGCGACATGAATTGCCAGTACAGAGAAATAGAACTCGGGTTTGCGCTTGCGCTGCCATAGCACTACCCCATGATCAAGATGCTAAAATACACCACGAAAAAATATTAATGAACCAGTTGGAACTGGGCAAGGTATTGGTCGAGCTTTGCCCGGTCCTCCTCCTCCAGAGGGGGACAATCCTCCGCCCCCCTTCCCCCCTCGGTCACCTGGGTAGCAAATACCATACAGGTTGGCTGGCCGCATTCCTTGCAATTAGTTTTTGGTAGAAGCTTCAGTATCTCAATAACTTTGGGCTTCTCCGGCGTTTCAAAACTGGGCTCAATCTCGTCTCGCTTTTCCCAGGTGTCGTTGATTTCTCCCTTGAGCCATTCAAGAATCTTGTCGGCTTCAGCTTCATCCCCCAGAGCGTTGATGGCGATCATTTGCGGATGAAGGGTAATTAGCTTTCCTTGGTTTTTGAACGTCAGGCTGGGCGGATCTTTCAGATATTGGTCTCCTCCCAGCTTGGCGTTCAGGTAGGGCAGCACCTTGCTGATGTCCTGGTCAAGATGGGCGATGCAATGTAACGACAGGGCTTCTCGCCTACACTCGGGCCGGGTTATTTCTTTGCGGTATCCTTTTAGCAGCATTCGACACCTCCCATACCCAATAGCTGTGTTGTCTCGGGTTAGACAACGGTGTCAGTGCGTGCTAGTCACAGCAAGAGCTTGAGCCACCACTCACTGATGATGCCGTGGTTTGCTGGCCGGCGCATGCTTGCTTGGTGGCGACCTTCACCTTGTCGATTTCATCCCGCTTCAGATTGAAGTCTTTGTTTTTCTCAATCCCGAGTTCAGTCAAGACAAGGTAACTTTTCAATGGAACGTCTGCCTGTTCCAAGGTGGCCTTGGCGCAACCAATTTCGCAGCCGTCTATCGCGACCATGTTAGGGACGTCTTTGGCCGATTGGACAAAGCCACTCAGATGTCCACCAATACCCGCCAGACAAAACATCTTGCCGAAACCCTCCTGGGTAAGTTCAACCGCAGCTTGATTTGAGAGCTGGCCGACATTTGATCCCCCAGAGCACGGAAGAATCATTACGTCTCCACCCGGGGCGCAACATTCTTCAGACATGGTTAACTCCATAGCTGAATTGGATTAAATGTGAGAGCTTAAATAGCTAAAAAGCAATTCATAAATATATTTATGGCAAACAAAAGACTATCTTTTGCAAACCTCCTCCCGATCAATCGTCGGGAGTCTCTCTACCAACTCCTCTATCTCAGGATCATCCTGCAACCAGTGCCGTAGATTCCCCAGTAGGTTGGAAGCATAAGGGCTATTGTCACCGTCTGCGAGATGGTAGTTTACCCACAAACCGTCCTTCTTGTAGCCAACTAGTCCAGCGCCTTCAAGTACCTTCAAATGCCGGGATACGGTGGGTTGAGCGAGACCAAGAGCTTCTTTAACTTCACAGACGCACATCACCCGATTCTGCAACATCTTCAGAATTTTCACTCGATTAGGGTCTGAAAGTGCCTTCATGACCCTGATAAGCTCTTTCAATTTAGCCTCCTATATATAGCTAGAAGTAAATATACTGGTCACTAGAAAGGTTGTCAAGGTTGTTTTTGGCGTTTTGCCAAACAGCATAGGAGTACAAATTACTGCCTCAGATGCGCCGTCGTAATCTCCCATGGGTTATAGGAAACTCTCGAACATCTTAGACTGCAATTCCAACTCAATATATTGAGAAAAATGACTGATAGTGGCACTTTCGATCTCTTGCCAGTATCTGAACATCGGGGAAATTCAAGATATGAAAAGAAGATATAACTTTGATTAAGATCGAGTAATGCGTAATTCCCCAGGACTGCAATCGGCGTTAATATCGCATCCTTCAATTTAATGTTTTGAAGGGTGAACCGTTAATGATAAACAGTAACCGTTTACCGTTAACTGTTTACCCTTTTCTAAGCGCTGGATTAGAGTTGCCCCTGAGAAATGGAGAACGGTATGAACCATACCAACCTCACGCTG
>Ga0316194_10003488_pt1 | contig 10968 bp, 4 predicted proteins | sample CroRivsedime1_MG_FD_204936 | JGI IMG/M metagenome (GOLD analysis project Ga0316194, IMG submission 204936) | Coastal sediment microbial communities from Maine, United States - Cross River sediment 1 | ecosystem: Environmental > Aquatic > Marine > Coastal > Sediment | place: USA: Maine... | reverse complement strand
GAGTCGCCTGACCTGATTCTCATGGACTTGAGTCTGCCGGTCATCGACGGCTGGGAAGCCACCCGGCAGATCAAGGCCGATCCAGCCACGCAGGCGATTCCGGTGATTGCGCTCACGGCACACGCCATGGCGGGTGACGAACAGAAGGCACTGGAGGCCGGTTGTAACGATTACGATACCAAGCCGGTCAATTTCAAACGCCTGCTCGGCAAGATCGAGAAATTCCTCGGTAATCCCTGATGAAAGGGCAATTCCTGTCGAGCGCATCGTGGGCACACCGAACCCGACGATGAACTGGCCAGTCCGTCTGACCAGGCTCGCAGGATTGGTCTCGCTTGCGCTTGGTACGCTGGTACTGCTGGGCTGGTACCTGCACGAACCGGCGCTGATCCAGGTCAACCCGGCATTTGTACCCATGCAGTACAACACGGCGCTTGGATTTGCGCTGGGGGGGCTGGCATTGCTGGGCCTCGCCTGGTCCTGGACGCGCCCCGCCGCGGTAACGGGTCTTGCGGTACTGCTGGTCGGCCTGCTCACCTTGATCGAGTACCTCTTTGGCCTTGATCTGCACATCGACCAGCTGTTCATGCGCCACTATATCGATCTCGAGACCTCGCATCCGGGCCGGATGGCGCCCAACACCGCGCTCTGTTTCAGCCTTACGGGTCTCGCCGCACTGATTTCCGCCCTGCGCCACCGGCATCCGCAGACACCCGCGTGGACCGCCACCCTGGGGGCTATCATCATTGGTCTCGGTATCGTGGCCCTTGCCGGTTACATCATCGGCGTGGAAAGCGCCTATGGCTGGGGACACCTGACGCGGATGGCCATCCATACGGCGGCAGGTTTCATTGTCCTGGGTTTCGGTTTCACAGCCCTGGCCTGGGCATGGGGACGGCGCCTGCATCCTGAAGAGCGGCTGCCGCGCTGGCTGCCTGCAGTAATCGGTATCACGGGATTTACCGTGACATTTGCGATGTGGCAGGCGCTGGTCGCGCAGGAACAGCGCCTGATAAACGAGATGGGTGCCCATGCCGCCAGCTATGCCGACGAGGGCCTGCTGGTATTCGGCGTTCTCCTGACACTGGCACTGGCTATCAAGGCCCGGGCTGTGGCAAGAGCCGGTCTGCGTGCTCGTGCGGCCGGCGGCGCCTGGGCCCCTTATGTCGTCATCGCCCTGGGTGCGCTGCTGGCGTTCTCACTTTACAGCCTGCTGAAAACAAGTTTTGAGGGTTCGGTCAGGTTGCGTTTCGAGTCCGAAGTCCGTAATCACGGTGAAGCGATCGAACGTGGCATCGAATCCTATATCGAGACCCTGTATCACATCCGTGCGGGTTTCGACGCCTCGTCCTTTGTCGATCGCAGCGAGTTTCGCGTGCTGACAGAGCGTGACCTGCAGCGGCTCCCGGGGATCATGGCACTGGAGTGGGTACCCCTGGTGCCCGGCCATGAGCGCGAGGCCATGGAAGCCATCGCACGCGAGGAGCTGTCCGCCGATTTTGTTTTTGGTGACAAGCCCAGCCTGGAGGGTATGGCAGCCGCAGCGCAGCGTGAGCGGTATTTTCCGATCTACTATGTTGAGCCACTGCAGCCGAATCTGCCCGTTCTGGGTTTTGATCTGGCAGGCAGCCCGGGCAAGCCGGCTACCCTCATGAAGGCCGCACGGACCAATGCACCGGTTGTCTCATCACGGCTGCACCTGTTGCAGTCTGACGAGGGGGCCTACGCTGTATTCATCGCTCTGCCGGTTTACAAACGCGCCATGCCACTGGCGACAAGTGCGGAGCGCGAAGCTGCCCTGAGGGGCTTTGCGCTGATGGTGACTGAAGTCGGGCCTATGATCGAGAAAATTCTCGATCGCTACACCAGTCCGGCGGGTCTGACCATGATCTTCGAGGATGCCGAATCCACCGATGGCAGGGGCTTCATGTACCGGCATAGTTCCCGCCTGCGGGCGCCGGGCGTGGAAGACACCGAAACTGAAATCGGGAAGAATGGATTTCGCACGACAGCGACGCTGATGTTTGCCGACCGCCAGTGGAATATGACCGCCTATGCGGCTAATCCCACTTTATATCCGCGCTGGAGTCTCGACAATGTCTGGTTACCGCTGGGCGTCTTCCTGCTCGCGCTCGGACTGGCCTTTTACCTTCGCCGCTCGGCACAACGCGAACAGGAGCGCGCCCGCATACTGGCCTACCAGACCGCCCTGCTGGATTCCATTCCCAACCCGATCTTTGTCAATGGTATAGATACGCTATTAACGACCTGCAACAAGGCCTACGAACAGGCCTTTAGTATCCGCCGCGAGGATTTCATCGGCAAGTCGACCGGGGACCTCGAACACCTGCCGGAAGATATACGCCAGACCGCCCCGGATGAAGAGCTGGAGCTGATCCGTCAAGGCGGACTGAGCCGCAGGGAAACCGCCTTGCAATACGGTGATGGCCGCACCCACGACGTCATGTACTGGCGCACCGCGTTTGATCTTGCCGACGGAGAACCCGGTGGCATGATTGGTCTGTTCATCGATATCAGTGAGCGCAAGCAGGCTGAACGGGAGATTCTTAATGCCAGAAAGGCCGCCGAAGCATCCAATCAGGCCAAGAGCAACTTTCTGGCGAATATGAGCCATGAGTTGCGTACACCCATGAATGCCATCCTCGGTTACAGCGAGATGCTGATGGAAGAAGCGGAAGAAGTCGGGCAGGACGCCTTCATCCCTGACCTGAAGAAAATCAACCAGGCCGGCACCCATCTGCTGTCGCTGATCAACGATGTGCTCGACCTGTCAAAGATCGAGTCCGGGCGTATGGAAACATTTGCCGAGGACGTCGATGTCAGCTCGCTGATCGACCAGGTCGCCGTGACTGCACAGCCACTGATGAACCAGAATAACAACCGTTTCAAAATCGAACGGGGCGCGCAACTCGGACGTGTTTACCAGGATCCCACCAAGCTGCGCCAGTCACTGTTGAACCTGGTTTCCAATGCTGCCAAGTTCACCCATGACGGCCGCATTACCTTGCAGGCAACACGTCAGACACGGGCCGACGGTGACTGGTTGATCTTTGCGGTGAAAGACACCGGCATCGGTATCGCAGCAGACAAGCTGGAGCATGTCTTTGACGAGTTCTCTCAGGCGGATAACTCGACCACCCGCGATTATGGTGGCACCGGCCTTGGGCTGACCATCTCACGACGCTTCTGCCAGATGTTGGGCGGCGATCTCACCGTTACCAGCCAGCCGGGCGTGGGTTCCACCTTTACCATCCGGCTGCCCGCAATACTTCCCGGGGCTGAGGTGGCGCAGGAAGAACCCACGCAACCGGGTGTTGAAAATATCCCTGCATCAGGTGATGTCAATGAGGCCAGGGGCGACAGCACCATACTGGTCATTGATGATGACGCCGAAGCCTGTGAGATCATCCGGCGTTTCCTGGAAAAAGACGGCTTCAACGTCGTCATCGCACTCAGTGGCGAGGACGGCCTGCGCCTGGCGCATCAACTGCAACCGGCGGCCATCACCCTGGACGTGATGATGCCGGATATGGACGGCTGGTCGGTGTTACGCGCGCTGAAGGTTGATCCGGTGCTTCAGGCGGTCCCGGTGGTGATGCTGACCATGGTCGACGACAAGAGCAAGGGGTATGCGCTCGGGGCAACCGATTACCTGACCAAACCCGTTGACCGTGAACAGCTGCACAATGCCCTCTCACGATATTACACACCCGATGAGTCCTGTTCGGTATTATTGGTCGAGGACGACAAGTCAACACGCGAGGTGATGGCGCGGACTTTGGAAAAATCTGACTGGACTGTCAGCGAAGCCGGCAACGGCCGCGAAGCCCTGGACCGGCTGGCGCAGCAAAAACCGCGACTGATTCTGCTCGATCTGATGATGCCGGTAATGGACGGTTTTGATTTCCTGCTGGAGATGCGCGCCAGGCCTGAATGGCAGGACATTCCGGTTATTGTGCTGACGGCCAAGGACCTGACCGAGGAAGACCGGCGTGTCCTGAGTGGCCGGGTGGCACAGATCATCGAAAAAGGTGCAAGCTCCCACGAACAGGTCGTGATGCTCATTCACCAGCTGGTCGACAGCAAAGGCTGACCTGATGCTCTACGAATCAAGCTCAAAAGACCAGAAACGAATCCTGTTGCTCGCCATCTCGTTGATGATCGCCGTCTCGATCATCGTCCTGGCGTTAACCCTGTGGATGCTATACCAGTCGAACTTCGAGCAGCGGGTCGAGGGACTGCGGGCGATGGTTCGGGAACAGGTCAGCCTTATTGAATCCGTAGCACGCTTTGACCAGCAACACGTTACTGAAGACTTTGCCGGTGGCTCCAGGGCTGCGACCCTGAAGCAGATTGTCGAAGGTTATTCCAGACTTGGCGGGTTCGGCCAAACGGGCGAGTTCGTACTGGGCCATCGGCGCGGTGAGCAGATCGAGTTCTTGTCGGAGTTCCGTTTTCCAGAAAAGGCAGCACGCAAAATCGTTCCACTAAGCACAGACCGTGCGGCACCCATGCGGCGAGCACTGAGCAACGAACGTGGCTGGATGATCGGCCCCGACTATCGCGGGGAACGGGTATTGGCGGCATTTGAACCGATAAAGGAACTGAACCTGGGCCTGGTTGCAAAACTGGATATGCGCGAGGTGATCGCGCCGTTCATGAAAGCCGCTGTCAGTGCGCTGGGTATCGCCGCCGTGGTTGTTTTCATTGGCGGCCTGCTGGTGCTGCGCATGGCAAGGCCCATGGTGCGCCGTATCGAGGAAATTCAGCAACGTTTCCGCACGCTGCTCGAATCAGCCCCGGACGCGATGGTCATTATCGATGCATCGGGTACCATCGTAATGGTAAATCGCCGGACTGAGGAACTGTTCGGTTATTCCCGCGATGAAATAACAGGGCAACCCATCGAAATGCTGATGCCGCTGCGCTTCCGCGAAAGGCATCCCGAGCGTATACGATCCTTCTTTTCTAACCCGTCCGCCCGTCCCATGGGCTCGGGGCTGGAACTGTTCGGCTGCAACAGAGCTGGCCAGGAGTTTCCTGTGGAGATCAGTCTCAGTCCGATTGAAACCAAAGATGGCGCACTGGTCGCCAGTTCGCTGCGCGATATCACCGAGCGCAAGCAGGCTGAAGAAGAATTGAAAGCCTTGAACGCGAATATCGAAACACAGCGGCGAACCGAGATTGCGCTGAACAAACTTTCGGAATTGCTGCGTGGCGAACAAGAGATGGACAACCTCGCCAGTGTGATTGTTCATGAACTCGCTCATCATTTTGACTTGCAGTTCGCCGCACTCTTTGTGCTGCGTAATGGCACTGTTTACGTACGTGAAGCTGCTTACGGCTACCCGAAGCGAGGCGGCATCGACAACTTTGAACCGGGGGATGGTCTGCTCGGCCAGGTTGTCGTGGACGCCGCCCCGTTTAAAGTCGACAAGGTGCCCGAGTACGCACAGCTGGCACTGGGTCTGGGCACCGTTTCGCCCAGCAGTCTGCTGATCCACCCCCTGGTTCATGATGAGACGGTGGTTGCAGTACTGGAACTGGGCGGTCTCAGACCGCTGGATGACGGCCAGCGGGACTGGCTGGACAAGGCCAGCGAGGGTCTCGCGGTCACCATTCGCCTGGTACTGGACCTTGAACAGCGCAATCGCGCGGAAAAAGAACTGGCCGAGGCCAAAGAGGCCGCGGAAAAAGCCAATAAAGCCAAGTCCGGTTTTCTGGCGAATATGAGCCACGAACTGCGTACCCCCATGAATGCCATTCTCGGTTACAGCGAGATGCTGATGGAAGAAGCGGAGGATGTCGGACAGGATGACTTTATCCCCGACCTGAAAAAGATCAACCAGGCCGGCAATCACCTGCTGGCGCTGATCAACGATGTCCTCGACCTGTCCAAGATCGAGTCCGGCCGCATGGAAGCGTTTGCCGAGGATATCGATGTCGAGTCACTGATCGATCAGGTGGCCGGCACCGCTCAGCCACTGATGAGCAAAAACACCAACCAGTTCAAAATAGAACGCGGCGAGCCACTCGGCCGCGCTCACCAGGATCTTACCAAGCTGCGCCAGTCACTGTTGAACCTGCTCTCCAATGCGGCCAAGTTCACCCATGAAGGCACCATTACCCTGCGGGCGGAACGCAAGTCGCAAGCCGACGGTGAATGGCTGACGTTTTCGGTGAGCGATACCGGCATCGGTATCCCTGCGGACAAGCTGGGCCATGTTTTCGAAGAGTTCAGCCAGGCGGACAGTTCGACCACGCGTGACTATGGGGGCACCGGTCTGGGACTGCCGATATCACGCCGTTTCTGCCGGATGCTGGGCGGTGATCTCACTGTCAGGAGCAACGCCGGCGAGGGCTCTACCTTTACCATGCGCATACCCGCCCTGCTACCCGGGTCCGGTGCAGAAATGCCCGCAGAGGCCGTGCCGGTCAAGACCGATGCCGAGCTGGAAGCGATGCGGGTATCCGGGACGGGACATACCGTCCTGGTGATCGATGATGATCCAGAAGCACGGGATATCGTCGAACGCTTTTTACGCAAAGACGGCTTCGAAGTCGCCAGTGCCGGCAGTGGTGTGGAAGGCCTGCGCCTCGCGCACAAACTCAAACCTGCGGCGATTACGCTGGATGTCATGATGCCGGACATGGATGGCTGGTCTGTGTTACGCGCATTAAAGGCAGACCCGGTGCTTGAGGATGTGCCGGTGCTGATGCTCACCATGGTCGATGACAAGAGCAAGGGTTACTCCCTCGGGGCGACCGACTACCTGACCAAACCCGTTGACCGTGAACAGCTGCACAATGCCCTCTCACGATATTACACACCCGGTGAGTCCTGTTCGGTATTACTGGTCGAGGACGACAAGTCAACACGCGAGGTGATGGCGCGGACTTTGGAAAAATCTGACTGGACTGTCAGCGAAGCCGGCAACGGCCGCGAAGCCCTGGACCGGCTGGCGCAGCAAAAACCGCGACTGATTCTGCTCGATCTGATGATGCCGGTAATGGACGGTTTTGATTTCCTGCTGGAGATGCGCGCCAGGCCTGAATGGCAGGACATTCCCGTTATTGTGCTGACGGCCAAGGACCTGACCGAGGAAGACCGGCGCCTGCTCAGCGGCCGGGTCGAACAGATTGTCGAGAAAGGCGCCTGCGCTCATGACCAGGTGGTGAACCTGATTCACCGGGTCGTGGACCATCACGCCGCGTCAACGGGTACGGCGTGTTCATGAACCGGACCTGGAAATGCCATAATCCTGTCATATTGAGCAACGAATAAACCTGAGCAACCGATAAGCGCCTGACCTTATGCATCGATATCCAGTAATTATCCGCTACCCCGCTCTAATCACTGCATTGCTCATGGCGTTACTAAGCGGGAGTATCCGGGCAGCCAAGACCTGGTATCCGGTTGAGGTCGATGTATGGGAGCCACCCTTTAACACCAGTCAACAGCGCCAACCGCACCAGTACACTCCACTGGAAAAATCCAGCCGTCGCTGGAACATCTGTGTATCCATACCTCACCTCAAGGATGCCTACTGGCTGGCGGTCAACTACGGCCTGATTGCCGAAGCCCGGCGGCTGGATGTCGGTCTGTCGTTGTACGAGGCTGGTGGCTACGAGCACTTGGATGTGCAACGCCAACAGATCGAGGACTGCCTGGCAAAAGACACAGACGGTCTGATTGTCAGCGCCATATCGAAGGACGGGCTTGAAGACCAGATCAGGACTGCGTCCGACCGTGGCATTCCGGTGCTCGACATGATCAACGGCATGTCCTCGTCACACATCAGCGCGCGTGTTGCCGTGGATTTCTGGGATACCGGCTACCAGACCGGTGCTTATCTGCGCGAACTTCACCAGGACAGCGATCAGCCAGTGCGTATTGCCTGGTTCCCCGGCCCTGAAGGCGCTGCCTGGGTTGCCGCGGGCGATGCGGGATTCAAGGGCGCAATCAAAGACAGCCCCATTGAAATCATCAGTACCAGCATGGGCGATACCGGCCACGCGACCCAGAGTCGGCTAATTGAAATCGTCCTCGATGAGCACGCCGATAAACTGGACTACATCGTCGGTACCGCGGTTACCGCCGAAGCGGCCGTGGATGTACTGCGACGGCGCGGATTGTCGAAAAAAATACAGGTGCTGTCCTATTACTACAGTCCCGATGTGCACCGGGGCATCAAGCGCGGCAACATCCTTGCCGCGCCCAGCGACCAGACGACCCTGCAGGCGCGCATTGCTGTGGATGTGATGGTGCGCATGCTGGAAAAACAGGACTATTTCAAACATGTTGCCCCGCACGTCGTGCTGATAAACGGCAACAAACTGCGAGGCTGGGATTCCTCGACGACACTCGCGCCGCGCGGTTTTCGCCCAATCTTCAGTATCAATAACTGAGACAGGCTTCGTCCACCCTTATGAACTCAGCCCCCAAAAGTGCTCGACTGTGGCTTGTTCCGCTACTCATTTTCGCCCTGGGAACCGGGGGAAGCTGGAGCCTCAGCCAGGCGTTCAGGCAGGACGCCTGGCACGCCTGGCAGGCGCAAGCAGAGCAGACCGCGCGCTGGCTGTCGGGAACCCTGCTCGGCTGGCTGGAAGAAAGTTATGCGCCGCTATCCGGTCTGGCGGTGTTGGCCGAGAATTCCACAACCCTCACCGAGGTGGAATTTCTCAATGGCTTCGATGGCCTGGAATCACGCGCGACCGCTTTTTTTCTCGATTCAGCCGCCTATCTGCGCCTGGACACTCATAAACAATTACAGCTGGTTTTTTCCACCGACGTCAGCGGACCGCTGGCGTCCGGTACCCCCTCTGCGGAGCTGGACGTACTTATCCCGACAGTTAGGGCCGCCTTTGAGCAACCCGGGCGCATATTGCTTGGTCCGCCCTTCCAGCTCGAAGCCGGCACCACGGTTTCCACAGTAGCCCTGAGCATTACCGAACCGAACGGCAGGACTGCGGTGGTGCTCGGCCTGGTCAACCATGATGCGCTGATCGAGGGACTCTTTGAGCAGCTGGTACCCGCCGGACTGACGCTGCAGATAAGCGGCAAGTTCCTCGGTGGTGACAGTGTTGTTCCTGTCTACACAGACACCGGCGACGCCACCCTGCACACCGTTACTACCCGTACCATCAGCGCTGGCGCAGATCTTTCCATTACCTGGAATGCCGGCCCGCAGTTTAAAGGTGGCATAGCCGATAAACTCGCCAGCTTCGCCCTCCTCGCCGGCACCACAGTATCAGCGATTATCGCGCTGTTCATTGGCATGTTACTGAGACGTAACCAGGTCATCTCACAGCGAATCAGGGAAGCGACCCTGGAGCTTGAGCGCAGCAAGGATGCCGCCGATGCCGCCAACCAGGCAAAGAGTGCATTCCTGGCTAATATGAGCCACGAACTGCGCACCCCCATGAATGCCATTCTCGGTTACAGCGAGATGCTGATCGAGGACGCGGAGGATGGCGGGCAGGACGACTTTATCCCCGACCTGAAGAAGATCAACCAGGCCGGCAGTCATTTGCTTGCACTGATCAATGATGTCCTCGACCTGTCGAAGATCGAGTCGGGAAAAATGGAGGCCTTTGCAGAGGTCTTTGATGTGGGCGCTGTGATCGATCAGGTAGCAAGCACGGCGCAGCCACTCATGCCGAAGAACACTAATCGTTTCACACTGCAACGTGGCGGAAATCTTGGCAAGGCCTGTCAGGATCTCACCAAGCTGCGACAGTCACTGTTGAACCTGCTGTCCAATGCCGCCAAGTTCACCCATGAAGGCACTATTACTCTGCAGGCAGAGCGTCAGTCGCAAACCAATGGTGACTGGCTGAGCTTTTCGGTCAGCGACACCGGCATCGGTATAGAGGCAGACAAGCTGGAGCATGTATTTGAAGAATTTTCCCAGGCGGATAACTCCACCACTCGCGACTATGGCGGCACCGGTCTGGGGCTGACTATCTCTCGGCGTTTCTGCCAGATGTTGGGCGGCGATCTGACCGTCGCCAGCCAGCCGGGGGCAGGGTCTACCTTTACTATCCGACTGCCCGCTGTACTTCCAGGCGCTGAGATGCCGCGGGAAGCATCCCCGCAACCGGCTGTTGAAGATATCCGCACGCCAGCTGATGTCGATGAGGCCAAACCCGGCAGCACCATACTGGTCATTGATGATGACGCCGAAGCCTGTGAGATCATCAGTCGGTTCCTGGAGAAAGACGGCTTCAAGGTTGTCACGGCACTCAGCGGCGAACAGGGCCTCCGCCTTGCGCATCAACTGCAACCGGCCGCCATCACCCTGGATGTGATGATGCCGGACATGGATGGCTGGTCCGTGTTGCGCGCGCTTAAGGTAGACCCGGTACTGCACAAGGTCCCCGTGGTGATGCTGACCATGCTCGATGACAAAAGCAAGGGATATGCCCTCGGGGCAACCGATTACCTGACCAAGCCCGTGGACCGCGACAGGTTACATACCGCTCTGGCGCGTTTTCATACACTCAGTGAGCCCTGTTCGGTGTTGCTGGTGGAAGATGACCCGGCAACACGCGAAATCATGGTGCGCACCCTGGAGAATGCCGAGTGGCAAGTCAGCGAGGCCGGCAATGGCCGCGAAGCCTTGGATCAGTTGGCACAGGAAAAGCCACGCCTGATTCTGCTCGATCTGATGATGCCGGTGATGGACGGATTCGACTTCCTGCTCGAGATGCGCGCCAACGCCGAATGGCAGGACATTCCTGTCATCGTACTGACGGCCAAGGACCTGACCGAGGAAGACCGGCGCGTGCTCAGCGGCCGGGTGGAACAGATTGTCGAGAAAGGCGCTTGCGCCCATGACCAGGTGGTGAACCTGATTCACCAGGTCATCGACCCTGCCCTACCAGCGAGAAAGGGCTCAAGTCTTGATTCCTAAGATATTTGCGCCCGCCAACAATTCAAGATTC
>Ga0316194_10003486_pt1 | contig 10973 bp, 13 predicted proteins | sample CroRivsedime1_MG_FD_204936 | JGI IMG/M metagenome (GOLD analysis project Ga0316194, IMG submission 204936) | Coastal sediment microbial communities from Maine, United States - Cross River sediment 1 | ecosystem: Environmental > Aquatic > Marine > Coastal > Sediment | place: USA: Maine... | reverse complement strand
AGGTTCAGTGCCATGGTAATGGCAGCGGTGACAGAACTGAACAACAGGGTCAGTGCCAGTAATGCATAGGTGTTGCGCAACACACGGTTGGTCGCTATGGACTGTACAGGTACATTGACCGTGCCGCTTGTATAACTATTCATATGAGGGTACCTCCATATTGCGATTGAGTCTGATCGGTAGCGTTTTCCCGAGAAGACATCACTGGCCGGTTGCGAGGTGATGCGCGTGGTGTGCCGCTACCTGGCGTTGTCTGCTGCTCACCAGGGCAAGGCGGCGCATAACGGTGCGGGCAGCTCGTCCGACAGCACGGTCTATGGCGATGTACATATCAGACTGAACATCCTCTACGACCACAACCGGTAAGCCCTCCAGTCTAACCTCGACCAGGCAGCGTTTGTCGACACCGCCTCGCGGTCCGTTTAGGTCTGACAGTCTGACGTGTACGCGGCGCACGCGATTGCTCGCGTTCAGGAATGTGAAACCAAGGCGGTTGTGTACATGGGTCTGGAGTGCATCGGTCAACGAAAAACCGCGGGCCTGAATGTCTGTCTGCATGGTTATTTCCTCTCGTTTTCAATTGACTTGAATGTAACACTAGCTGCTCAGTGATCGCAGGTTAAGTCGGAATGCAGTGTGCAATACTTCGGAAAATTCGAAAGAAGACTCCATGTCGTCAGCCAGCAATGAAAGCTTCACTGCACGGATCATGAACCCATGGCGCCAGCTCGAAAATCCGGAGTGTTTCGTGAGATCAGTCAGAGGGGTAACAGGGGCAGCAGAGGCCGGGTTGCTGCGTACTCCAGTAGCTGGGACAGGCAAACCGGGGTGGACATGGAACTGTTTTCAGGATGCGGTAAACAATTCGCTGCGGGCTGTCTCGGTGATCGCGGAAACTGCCGGGTGCTTGATGCGGCGTTCGGCAGAAATTGCATAGAAGCGTTCCTTGATGTCTTCGGTGCGCCCGATAACACGCACACCGTATTTCGCGACAACATCATCCTCAACGGCTGTCGGCGAGGTAAAGATACCGGCATCCGCTTCTCCGAAAGCCTTCATCAGTGCGCGATCCTCAAACTCTGCGACAATGACCGGCTTTATATCCTGGCGCTCCAGCCATTGCTCAAGGCTGCGTCTTAATGCGCTGCTGGCAGTCGGCATCAACATCGGGGCGCCGTCGAGAGAGTGCGGGAATCGGCTTGCATATTTTCGTGCTTTCTTGTGCGTGGCGAAGAAACTCAGACCGGATTCACCGAGCAGGTGATTGTAGGCGCGGATGTTCAGCGCTGGACTCAATGGCGCGTCTGCGAGCACAAGATCGAGCTTGTGCACCGACAGATCGGCGAGTAAATCGCCCAGCGCTGCTTCCTGGCAAACGAGTCGCACGGATTCCTGCATATGCAGCACGGGCTCCAGCACGCGGTAAGCGAGCAGCTTGGGTACCACCATTGCGATGCCAACCGTCAGTGTGAGTGCTGCGCCCGGTATGCGTCCCTGCATAACGTCCTGCAATTCATCACCGAGGCGAAACATCTCATCGGCATAGGAAAACACCAGACGGCCGGTCTCGGTCAGAGCCAGTTTGCGGCCGCTTTTCTCAAACAGCCTGGCATTCATCTGTTCCTCGAGTTCACGCAGCTGGCCGCTGATAGTCTGGGGTGTGACATGCAGCATCTCGGAGGCGCGGGCAATGGTGCCGTTTGCGGCAACCGCCCAGAAGTAACGCAGGTGTTTGTAATTCAGGCTGGACATTAGCGCTTGTGGAAATGTGGTTCAGATATTCGTGACACTATAGGGTAAAATGACCGCAACGCATAGGCGCAGCCTGGTGCAGCAAGGTCGGTCTGCTACAGTATCAGGCTGGCATAACCTCACGGCGCTATGCTATCGGTGTCACGAAGCCGTTCGGCTTGACGGTTAGTACCGCGGTCTGTGCTTCACGCAGTACATCCTCCGCCGTATTGCCTATGAACAGACCGGCAATACCCGCTCTTCCCAGGGTACCCATCACAATGAGGTCATGCTCCTGCTCCCGCGCGTATGCGGAAATGATTTGCGCAGGCCGGCCCTTGAGCAGGTGAACATTGCTGGATCCGGCGCTCAGGCCATATGCCGAGAGCAGGGCATCCAGGGCCTCGCGGTGGCTGGTTTCCGTGGCCTCGAGCAACAAATCGAGTTCGTTGCGCGGGATGCGGGCGCGTCCGTTGGCAAGCATGGATTCGCCTGGCATCTCCCAGGCATGCATCACGTCCAGCGTCGCATGCTCATGTTCGGAAAGCGATGTGGCGAGGTCCAGTATCAATCGCTGCAGGTTACCGGACTCATCGTCAAACGGATCAACCGCGGCAAGTATTCGCTGGTAGGCAGGCTCGTCTCCCGCCCGGTCGATCCAGACAGGGCAGGGGCATTTCCGCATGAGGTGCATGTCGGTACTGCCGAACAGTGACGACACAAGTCCGCTGTCGTGCTCTGCCACCTTCATTACCAGGTCATGTTGATTGCGTTGCACGGCGCGTATTATCTCGATGAACGGTATTCCGGTCGCTACCGTGGTGTAAACGGGAACCCCCCTGTCTGTGTACGGCTGTGTCAGCCTCTCCAGGAACTGCAGGCGCCGTTCCTTGAGCTGCGCATTCAGATCGACGGAGTAAGTTCGCTGGATATAGTCGGCAAGACCAATCTCGGCAGTAACATCCATAACCGTCAGGCGTGCGCCATTGGTCTTTGCAATATCAACAGCCCTGTCGAGTGACGCGGACAGCCCTTTGTCGCGATCCGCAAGAAAGACGATGTTCTTGAAACGTTTCATCAGTTACCTCCTGTTCTCCGCTTCTATAGAATGAAAATAAATCCGGTCAACAATAAACCACCGATAACCAGCCACAGGCTGCCAGCCAGTTGCCAGCGTTCATCATCATCACCCGAACGGCGCAGCTGCAAGAAACCATGTTCCATGGTGTGACGAAGCCGTTCATAGTGGTTGCGCGATGCTGACCGCAATGTCTCGATAGCAAGCTCTCCTTGGTGGGCCAGATGCCGGATTCCGTGTCTGCATCGGAAGGCAAGACTTCTTGCCACTGCTCGACAGGGGCGGGTAGTGATACGCACGGGAAAGCGCCGGGTTGCCAGCAGTACCAGTACGGACAGGAGCACCCCGAGGAATACCGGTACCGTGTTGGCCATGAGTTGCTCCGCCTGTGCAATCACAAAGGGGTAGACGGCAATGATTGCCAGTAGCATCAACCACGCGGTTATCGATTCAGTCGGTAGGGGGGAAGGCTTGCTGACGCGCATTCCCCGGACAAGAAACAGGAAGCGCACCATCAGCAGCGTGGTTGCGAATGCGGAGACAGCGAGGAGCAATAACAGGTACTGTGCGCCCTGTGGAAGACTCGCGGTGAGTACGGACTTCGCGAAGGCACCACTGGTGAGGGGGGCGCCTGCCAGGGCGAGGGCCAGAAAAACGAGTCCTGCCTGCACCCACGGACGCAGACCGTCCCGTTCAACAAGGCCCAGTCCGAGAAACAGGGCCGCTTTTACCAGGGCATGGTGTGCCGCATAAATGACCACTGCAAGGATTATGACAGGCGCCGTTTCCGGCCAGGCAAGCGCAGCCCCCATGCCACTCGTCAGCACACCCATCTTGCTGATACTGGAGTATCCCAGCAGCAAGCGTGGTGTGCGTTGCAACAGCCCGGCAATTGCACCGAAGCAGATACCTGTAATGCCTGCGGCCAGCAGCGCCTGTCCCCAGCTGACGAGCGCGGCATCGCCGGGCGGCAGGAAACGCAACCAGCCCAGCAGACCGGCCTTGATCATGGCGCCGCTCAGCACCGCAACGGCGGGCGTCGGGGTGACCGCGTAGGCCTGCGGCAGCCACAGATGCAGACCGGGCAGCGCCAGCTTGATACCAAAGCCGATCACGAGTAACAGCATCACGAACCCGGCGGGCGGGCTCGACTGCAAGACGCTGAAAGATATGACACCGCTGTGTTGTGCCGCCAGCATGACGATCGCGACAAACAACAGCATTTCACCGGCAACGGTCCAGACAAGGTAACGGCGTGCTGCCCGCCTGGCATGCTGTGATGCAGGATGCGCGATCAATCCGTAGACAGCCAGGCCCATCAGCGTGAAACCCAGGTAGAAGCTCACCGCATCCTGGGCCACGATCAGGCCCAGATTGCCCGCCATCGCCAGCAGGAAGAAAATACGAAACCGCGTCGCCTTTGGGTCGCTTGCCAGGCTCCCGGCTGCATACAGGCTTGCAACCAGCCACAGCAGGCCGCTGAACAGAAGAAATACACGGCCGGTATCATCCAGGCCGAGCTCCACGCCGAGCAGCAGCCAGGGCAGCGAAACGCCGCTGCCAGCTGGCACGACGGCAGCCGCAAGCAGCGCCGGCAGTGGCGCAATCAGCGTGATCCAGCTGGCGCAACGCTGACCGGCAAGGACCGCCAGTGACAGGGGCAACAACCAGACCAGTATCAGGATCAAGCTCACAGGCCATACTCCCGGTGCGCAATCAGTGTCGCCCACTCCAGCGGGCTGTATGGAGCGGCGGCGAACACGCCGGCCGCCAGTGCCAGCATGGCAGTCACCACGGGCGGCCACAGCAGGGCCGCACTGGTTTCGAAGCGCGCAGCCGGTATGTGTTCTGCCGGCCAGGCAGGGCCGGGATCGCGGAACCAGGCCCGGTACAGTACGGGAAGAAAATATGCTGCATTGAGGACGCTGCTGGTTACGAGCACCGGCATCACCCAGGTCGCCATACCGGCTTCCAGGGCACCCAGACCCAGATACCATTTGCTCACGAATCCCGCCACCGGCGGTACGCCGATCATGCCCAGGGCAGCGACGGTAAAGGCCAGTGTCGTGGCGGGCATGCGCCGGCCGACGCCGTTCATCTCGCTGATGTTGTGGATACCCAGTGTTTCGGCATAGTTGCCAGCGGTAAAAAAGAGGGTGATCTTCATGATGCCCTGGTGCACCAGGTGGACAATGCCGCCGATGGTACCGACTGGTCCGAGGATGGCCGTGCCCAGCGCGATGTAGGAAACCTGACTAACGGTGGAATAGGCGAGCCGCTTTTTCAGGTTGTCCTGAAACAACGCCATCACGGATCCGTACACAATGGTGATGGCGGCGGCGATGCCCAGCCCGGTGAGCAACCCCAACTGGTCCGCAAAATTCACTCCGTACACATCGTAGACCACGCGCACGATGCCGAATGCTCCGGCCTTGACCACGGCGACAGCGTGTAGCAGTGCGCTTACCGGTGCCGGTGCGACCATCGCCTGTGGCAGCCAGCCGTGCAGTGGCACCAGCGCCGCCTTGACGCCAAGGCCTATGATCAGCAGCAGGAAGATCATCTTCAGCTGCGGGTGGTATGCAGTCGGCAAACTGCTCAGTATGCCGCCTTCAACAAAGGCCGTTGGTCCCGCAAGTACGTGCAGCCATACGGTACCGATCAGCAGCAGCATGCCGCCACCCAGGGTATAGGTCAGATAAATCCGCGCACCACGCACTGCCTCGGGCGTGCCGCGGTGGGCAACCAGCGGATAGGTTGCCAGCGTCAATAACTCATAGAAGATGACAAAGGTAAACAGGTTGCCCGCCAGGGCCAGGCCGACGGTGGCTGAAACACACAGGCTGAAGAAGCCGAAAAAGCGGCTGCGGTGCGGTGCCTTTTCCAGGTAGCCGATAGCATAGACGGTGGTCACCAGCCACAGCACGGTGGACAGGGTGACAAACAGCACCGAGAGCGTGTCGGCATGCAGCACCAGGTCCAGGCCAGGGGCGAGGGTCAAACGGCTCTCGTAGACATGTTCGTGAAACACGCCCCAGATCAGGATGCCGACCAGCACCAGCTTGAGACCGGCCCCGACCAGGTTCAGTGTGGTGCGCAAGCGGTGACTGCCTTCGCGCAGGAAGAAAATGACCAGCCCCGGGAGCAGCGAACTTGCCACTACCAGAACCGGCAGCCAGGCGTCCCAGTTCATGTGCCGATCTCCAGCAGTTTCCACACCGGTGCGCCGGCGAGACCCAGCACCAGCGCCGCCATGGCGGCGAGCAGCAGGGCTGGCCATTCCTCGCGCGCCACCGTGACCGGCTGGTTCGGATACGGCCGGTGGCCGAAAGCATGGCCAATTACCCGGAAGATGTAGGCCGCGGCCAGCAACGAGCCGATAGCGGTCACCACCAGCCACAACCACTGGCCGGTTTCGACAGCGCCGGCAAGTAATTGCCACTTGCCGAGAAAGGCGCCACTGGGTGGCAGGCCGATCAGGGCGACGCCGGCCAGCGCGATGGCAAAGGTGGTGGCGGGCAGGCGCTGGGCCGTACCGTCCAGCTCGCGGATGGTGTCGTGACCGCAACGCTGCTGGATAATGCCGATCGCCAGAAACAGCCCGGCCTTGGCAAAGCCGTGGGTCAGTACCAGCATGACCAGTCCTCCCGCTGCGAGATCGCGGGTCGGGCCGGGCGGCAAGGCCAGCAGCAACGGAAAGAACAGGAACAGGTAGCCCAGCTGGGCGACGGTGGAATAGGCCGCCAGCAGTTTTAGCCGTTCCGCCTGCAGGGCACGCCAGGAACCCCAAAGCACTGCGCCGGCACCCAGCACACCGAGCAGATTGGCGGCCGCCGGGGTAACCACGTTTGCGAACACATTTAGCCACAGGCGCAGTACGAGATAGAAGGCGGCCTTGACTACCAGGGCCGAGAGCACGGCACTGACCGGCGCCGGGGCACTTGCGTGTGCCGGCGGCAGCCAGAAATGCAGGGGGAACAGTGCGGTCTTGAGCAGCAGGCCGGCGGTCATCATTGCCAGGGCCGGCCACGCAACCGGTCCCGGCTCAACCACGCGTGCCAGTGTTGCCAGGTCCAGCGTCCCGTAACCGGCATAGATCAGGCCCACCCCGGCCAGGAACATCATTGAGCCCAGCAGGCCAACCAGCAGGTAACGCAACGCCGCTGCTACTGCGGCGCGCTTGCCGCCAAGCGAGGCCAGTGCAACTGCGCTCAGGCCCAGCAGCTCCAGCGTGACATAGAGGTTGAAGAGGTCGCCTGACAGGAACAGGGCATTCAGTGACGTCCACAACAACAGCCACAATGGCCAGAAGCGGGCACGCTCGGAAACTGTGCTGAAGTAGGCGCTGGCGTAGACGCTGGCCGCCAGAACGACCAGAGCGGTCATCATCAGCAGCAGGGCGGAGAGGCCGTCGGCGCGCAGCGCGATACCGAGTCCGGCGCTCCAGCCACCGATCTCGTAGTGCAGTGCGCCCTGCGTGGCGACGCCAAAGAGCAGCAGGCCGGCGGCAACGGTGGTTGCCAGTCCGGTGCCAATGGCAACAGCCGTTGCCGAACGCGGCAGCAGCAGTGTCGCAAGCGCACCGGCCAGCGGCAGGGCGACCAGCCCGATCATGGCGTCAGTCATCGCCCTGCTCCGCATGCAGGCGTCGCGCCAGTGCCAGTGCCAGGGCGGTGGCACTCACCGCGACGACGATCCCGGTCAACACGAGGGCGTGGGGGACAGGATCCGGTGCCAGCCCGGGGCCGCGGTAGGCGACAGCAATCAGCAGCAGGAAAACACCGGCCCCCATGACATTGATGGCCACTATCCGCTGCAGCAGTGAAGCATGCAGCAGTGCTCCCCGCAGTCCGAGTGCCACGATTACGCAACCTGCCAGTGCATACAGTACTTGTGTCGTCAGCATCGGGGTATCTCCTCACACTGCCGGTTAGCCGCTGCTTTGACACCAGTCGCTTCCGGCCGGCCACCGAGGAACGCCAGCACCAGGGTCGCGGCGATCGATAGCATGGCAGCAGTCTCGATCATCAGGATCAGGGTGCCGGCCCATGCCTGCGGGTAACCAAGAAACGGCCGACCCAGGATGAGCAGGGTCAAACCGACCAGTAAAAACAGGCCCACACCGGCGGCCATGACAAGGCGCAGCATAAAACCTTCAGGCAATCCAATGCGGGTCCGCCCCGCCAGGCGCAACACCACGCCGGCGGCCGCGAGCATAGCGCCGGCCTGGAATGCACCCCCCGGTGCATGGGCACCCACCCACAGCAGATAGCCGGCCGTGAGGATCAGCACGGGTACCAGCCAGCGAACGAGGCCATCGAATACCGGACCGGCTGGCTGGTAGCCTGGGTTTGCCTGGCCCAGGGTGAAAATGCCAAGAACAGCGGTCAGCAGCACCGCCAGCTCCAGCAGTGTGTCGTAGGCACGGAAGTTCAGCAGCACTGCAGTCACCGGGTTGCTGACCCCGCTGGCCGCGAGGTTTGCCGAAATGGCCCCGGGCAGCATGTCGTGCGGTGTGCTGCTGAATACATGCAGCAGGGCCCAGGCAAGCGTGCCGGCCAGCGCGGTGCATAACAGCGTGACCGCCCACCGAAGCACCACGCCCACAGCACCATGATTACGGGGGGTATTCGTCGATTCCGGCGGCAGCGGGCGTGGTTGTGTGTGCGCCGCGGCCAGCAGCAATGCACCGGACAGACCGGCGCCGATGGCCGCCTCCGCGAGGGCCACGTCCGGCGCCAGCAGTCGACCCCACGCCACGGCCAGCACCAGCCCGAAAGCCATGAACAGAATGACGCCGCGGCGTATATCGGTGGTTGCGAGTGACGCCCAGGCGAGGCCCACGATCGAGAGCAGCAACAGCGCATCGAAGACCAGCAGACTCACCGGGTTCAAGATACTTTCTCCTGGCGACGTGCCTGGCGCGCGATCAGATGAGCGCTGGTGGCGCTGGCGGCGAGCACAGCCAGCCATATCAGCAGCAGCTTCAGCATGATGAGCAGGTCTTGTGAGTGCAGAGCCAGGCCGGCTATCAGCAGGCCCAGACCGAGATTGTCGGCCTTGGTCAGTGCATGCAGCCGTGAATAGAGGTCCGGGAGGCGCAGCAAGCCAATGCTGCCGGCGAGGTAGAAGAACACACCTGCCAGTATCAGTATGGCAGACAGGATGTTAATCATGGTGCGTCTGCTGCTGACCGGTGAAAGCGGCCGCGGCCACCCCCGCGAGCAACGCCAGTAGCAGCGCGACGTCGAGGAGGGCCGGCTGTTTGAGCAACACGCTGAGCAGTAACAGCATGCCCACGCCGGCCGTACCGATCAGCTGGGTGGCCAGCATGCGGTCACCGATACCCGGACCCAGCAGCACTCGCAGCAGTCCGAGGAACAGGCTGAGCATCAGGCCCAGTGCAGACAGCAGGAACAGCTCAGTCATCACCCGTCTCCAGTGTCAGGCCAAACAGCCGTGCAACAGCCTGCTCGAGCCGTAGCAGTTGCAGATCAGGGTTTACGCCGGTGTCGAGCAGGTGCAGCTCGACGTGATCACCGTCGAGGTCTGCGGCGAGTGTGCCGGGTAACAGGCCTATACAGTTGATCAGCAGTACGCGTGCAGCAGGATGACTGATGTGCAGGCGATAGCTGCGGAAGCCCGGGTCGATGCGAAGTCCCGGTCCGAGGGTGCGGCGTGCGACTTCGATCCCACCATTAACCGACTCGCGCAGGAACAGGGCAACAAAGACAATCAGGCCGGTCAGTGAAAGCCGTGTCAACGGTTGGCTGCCCAGATGGATACTGGCCCAGCTGGCGAGTGCTACCGCCGGCAGCCCAATCAGCCAGGCATCCGCACGGCCCTGGACGATCAGCCACCACAGGCCTGCCAGTATTGCCGTCGTTGTCACAATGCCCGTAAGCGTCGCTCTGTGTGTCTGCGCCATGCGTGTCGTTCCGTTCAGGTCCATACAACAGTCAGGCGTGTACATCCAGTGCTGTTTGTTTGACTGCAGCCGCGCCAGGCGCGACCTTAAGTCGCCGAACGTGCGCTGTCAATCCGTGCACCAGCAGCACGGCTGCAGCCGCGAGCAGCGCCACTTTCAGGGTGATGACACCGGCAAGCATGCCGAACAGCACTGTGTCGAGAATGTTCATATCACGTTACTCCTCTGGTTAATCTGCTTGGACAAATCCTGTTCCTGTACCCGGTCACAGGGCCGTGTCCGCGAGGTTATGCCGCAACGATTACTCCACAGGCGCGGTTGGCGGGTACGGCGATGTCCATGAGCCGCGGGTCGTCCAGTTCCAGCGCATTCATCTGGTCGATATAGGCCTGCTTGCCACTGACCTGCAACCGCGGGTTGTGGCGCTTCTCCTCGCCTATGGTGCTGACTGTCATGCCGTTGTAGTCATGGGCCGGATACACAAAGGTTTCCTCTGGCAACTTCAGCAGCTTGCCGAACAGGCTGTCGTACTGGGCAGCCGGGTCCCCGCTCTGGAAATCGGTGCGCCCCGTCCCGCGGATCAGCAGGGTGTCGCCGGTAAATACGCGATCGGGCAGCAGCAGGCTGTAGGAATCATCTGTGTGTCCCGGGGTATAGAGCACATCGAGATGCAGATTGTCCACGCTGAGTCTCTCGCCCTCGCGGAACTGCACAGAAACGCAGTCGGCCCGGGTCATTGTGCCCATGGCGGAGGCGCAACCGGTCTGGTTGCGCAACGCTTCCAGCGCAGTGATATGGTCGGCGTGGATATGGGTATCAGCCGCCAGCACCAGTTTCAGGTCCAGTTCCTCGATGAGGCGGACATACTGTCCGGTGTTTTCCAGCACCGGGTCAATCAGCAGGGCCTCGCCACCCTGGCGCTCCGCCAACAGGTACGTATAGGTGCTAGAGGATCTATCAAACAGTTGACGAAATATCATGGTATTTTCTCCTGGGTCTTTACACGGCATAAGGTCTGCGCCTGATGTAAATGTAGTCGCTGCGAAAAATATAAAAAATACGAATTAAGTGGAGGCAAACATCGAAAAAAACGATGAATAGGCCGGGCGTGAAGGTCGTGCGCTCCGCAGGCCTGCTCTTGTAGTCAGTCAGGCGCAGGGTGAAGTATCAGGCCCGATACATTGGTTTTTTCGAGGAGACTAACAATTCACCGCAGACAGGTCTGCAACCTCGCGG
>Ga0316194_10003483_pt1 | contig 10975 bp, 14 predicted proteins | sample CroRivsedime1_MG_FD_204936 | JGI IMG/M metagenome (GOLD analysis project Ga0316194, IMG submission 204936) | Coastal sediment microbial communities from Maine, United States - Cross River sediment 1 | ecosystem: Environmental > Aquatic > Marine > Coastal > Sediment | place: USA: Maine... | reverse complement strand
TATCATTGAAAATCTGCGAGGACATCTCAGCCCTGGTTTCCAAGAGGTACTTCTTTTGCAAGAGGTCGGTAAGAGGAACCATGGATGACAGCGTAGAGCTGTAAACAAACCATTCATCCTCTTTATAATTATCATAGATGTAATTTAATACCTCCAGATCACTCTCGGCGACAACAAAAGTTATTGGACGGTGTGCGCCCAAACATTGTTCTAAAGTAAGCATATATTATTCCTATTTCGATCTTATCCACAATAAATCTTTCGGCACCCCGTCTGTGCCAACCGTTCACGGTCCTCCTTACCCAGTACATAATCAATGAGAAGTCCACTGAAAGATACAGGGAAAAACTCAACAATGGTCTCACCACCAGGCAAGACACGGAGAACTAATTCCTCTTTAACTGTGGGATTATATTCTTCCTTATCTGACACGTATGATAACCTCACCATTAACGGATACTTCTTCCGTTATCTTATTGCCTTCACGGATAAGCTGATCCTTATACCATGCAACCTGATAATTCTGAAGAATCTTATCAAGTTCCGGCTTGTTCTCTGAATCAAGAGATACTTCATTAGTCTCACCATTGATAACGATATTATGGTAAGGCCTCTCTATTGATACGGTCTGGTCATTTATCTCAGTAAAATCGATACCCATTTCTTTCAGGGTGTCTCTCATAATGAGCATACTGCGGATTTCAAATCCAACTTTGATATCATCTGACATTAGTTACCTCCTTTAACATGAGCATCTTGCTTCGCAGGTGGGTGGTCCTTTTTCTTCCTGCTTTCTATTTTTCCGGCTGCTTCTGCCATCTTACCGAGTTTAAAGCAGTCGGCGGTCTTTTCTACCCCTTCAATTCTCGAACCACCACCGGGATAGACAGTTATTGTTGCTTTTGGTATAGACATACACACTCCTTTATTGAATTATTTTGTTTCCGGTTTTACACCATAAGCTCTTAAAACGCATTCTCCACAGATATTGTATATTCTATCAACATCGTAGGGCCCCATAAATGCCTTCATAAAAGCAACATTCTCAGGATCATCTTTTTCACTCACAGCGCTTAAAGACTGCATAATAACATTACATCCTTTTTTCATTGTCAAATCCTTACCACAAGCATCACATTTTATATCTTCTCGTGAAACAATCGGGTCAGCCATTTCTTCCTCCTTTGATTTATTACCTCTATGCCCTTTTAATGCTTTACTAATTTTTTTCTTCGTCTCTTCTGTGGGACGGTAATTTTTATTTCCTTTATGTGTTTGACCTTTTAATGCTTTACTTATTTTTGCTCTGGTTTCTTCTGAAATCGGATGACCTTTATGGCCTTTATTTGGAATTCCTTTTTTGGTAGCACTTATCTTTGCTCTTACTTCTTGAGATACCTTTTTACCTTTCCTTATTATACTTAGTTTTTTTCTTACAGCTTCTGAGAATTTATAACCGCTTATTCCATCCCCACCTTCTGTTAAATTATAACCTTGAGGTCGCATGGTTTCTAATGATTCTATAAAATGTCGCTCCTTTTCACATAATATAGAATCAATGTCAGAATTAAATAATATCTCCCATTCAAAGTTATTGAAACCGTATTTCTTGAGCGCCCTGTGAAAATAATACCTACTATCTCTAGAAGCCTCTTCTTGATGTTTTCGTTTTCGATAAGTAAAACTATTAATAGTCTTTCCAATATAAGACATTCCATTTATTTTATTTTTTACTTGATAAACACAACCCATTTAAAATCTCCATTATGGGTATTTATCTAATTTTTGAAACAGCTCTGACTTGACTGCACCTCCATGAGAGATGCCCCATTTCTTCATAAAAGCATCTCTATCTCTTTGATGCCACTCTGAAGCGCCTTTTGACGCTTGCCCTAACCGGTGCACCACTTTTGATTTTGGGGAATACCACACTTCCCAGCCCCGGTACCGTGCCCAGTAACAGTAATCAGAATCAGAAAAGAGAAGGAACATATTCTCGTCCATCAGCCCTATATGCTGAATCATCTCCCTCCGACACATCGCGGAGGCAAAATTTACCCAAGTGTTTCTTTCAGGTAACCGGCAATGCCCCATCGAGAGCCGACCCCCTTTATGAACCCCATAGGGAAAGGCTTGTTGAGTGCCTCCATGCCTGATCATATCACGGTCATCATAATCTACTTGCATGGAGCCCACAATACCTACCTTCTCTCCATAACTGAAGCGTTCTATAAGGGCCTCCTGAGCGCCCTCAAGGACGATAGCGTCTTGGTTCAATAACCAGACATAAGGAGCACTCCCTGCCAGAATAGCCTCATTACAGGCCTTTGTGAAGCCGCGGTTGACTTCATTGTTATCTATTATATGTAGCTTATAGTCTTTGCAATGCTTCTTTATAGAAGCGATACAGCGGTCCAGGTCTTTCCGGTCACCGTAGAGCACCAGTATAATATCCGTAGTTACCGGAGAAGAGGTAATATTAGGGCGTGCTAGCGGAGGCAATTTTTCCATTACTGATTTTATAGGTGCTCCGGAAATAGGGCAAGCAGGTTTCTTCTTTTTATTTTTCTTCTTTTTCTTATGAGGATGCATTAATAATCTTTCCTACGCAGACTTTGCCCTGAACAAAATGAATTTCATTTTCAGGCATACCGTTATCCACGATTATTTTCAGTTCATTATTTCCTATTTTAATTTTTTCAACCTTTTCAATCTGATTAAGATCACTGGTAATATATACAGGTAACTTACTTCGTGTAGACAAAATACTTTGTCCTATCAAAGGGTTTAAAGGTGTAAACAGTTACTCCGACCCCCTTTTCCTCCAGTTCACTAATCTTATTCATCAATAACTCACTCAGATGTTTTTCATTTAACATCATTAATTCCTCAATAGGGCCCTCCATCATATGGGTTTGAAGAACCTCAGTAAGTAATTCAATAAATTTTATACCACCTGAGTGATCGTTTATTATAGCAAAGACCACATCCGAAAGTTTTCTTTTTACCTTCTCCTTTTTCATAAATACCCCACCAGAAAAGACACAATTAAACATAAAATAAAAGAAACTGACCATGCACCTAAGTAATCAGTTAGCTTTCTTTCTTCTATTGGGTAATTAAATCTCCTTATCAAAGAAGAGGCGCAGCCCACTATTATTGCTATAATTATTATTTTACCAAACAACCTACCCTCTATTCACGATTAACTGATATTCCCAGAGACCGTGTTTCCGTTCTCCCCGTGGTTGCTTTTTTACTTCATGTTTCCCGAAGCGCCTTTTTCGTAGATGCCGCAGCTGAGCAGAAATACTGGCCTGCGGGTCGCCGGTAGCGTCTGATATTTCCTCCAGAGTACGATATTTACCATCTCTCATCAACTTAAATACCCTGAATATCTGACCGGTGAGCCTTAATTTATCGTGCTTAGACTCATACACAGGTCCATTAAATTCCGGGCCATCCTCAAACAAATTACCATTATCTTCGACACGCATACATACCTCCTTAATAGATGGTACTGTTTTTAGGGGGTATTATTAAATAAAAAAAATAGGCCGGCTGAAAAAAACCGACCTATACTATTGATTCGCTGATATATACTTTTGAAGATTTCCGTTCAATACCGATCAGAGGGCTTTTATGGTAACGACATTTCTCGTTCTTACAGAAGACCCCGACGCGGACATCATCTTCATCGACTTTATGATCTTCTATTTCTACGTCGGCGCGGCAACGGGGACATTTTAGTACGACCATCGGGTTTCCCCTTTTTCCTTTTAACCGGTATAATACCATAGCTTAAGAGGGCTTTTGCTAATTTATACTTAGCATTGGTCACAGACATATCACTCACTCCATAGATCCGCGCAATCTGTCTGCCGGTGTAACCTCTATATAAAAGAATAAATATATCTATTAATGAACAACCTGCAAGATTCTGCTTATGCTGGCATTTAGGGCATTTGCCTTTTTCACGTTTATACATCTGGCCGCACTTATCGCATGTGATGACTTCCTTTTTTATCCGGTTAGCTATCTCCCGGTATTCAAACTCTTCAGTAACATCCAACCTATTCCCTTTAAGAACAGTGAGTTCATCTCTCAGTTCCTCCAGAAAGTCATATTTCTTCGCCTTCCTCTTCTTCATGATTCTTTTATTCTTCCGGTTACTCCTCAGGAGCCTTTTAAAGGCCTTAAATTCAGACCCGAGGCCGTCCGGACTATCTGTGCTTTCGTTATAAAGGATCACATCAACGTAATCAACCGATATTGGGTGGTGACAGAGCGCATGATCGACCTCATCAACGTCATGGCTGGGCTCATAATTGGGTAAATTCTGCCGAAAAAACCGGCACTCGTTACTTTTGATCTTTGAAATGATGTAATTTTTGATAATAGGATACAAATATGTTGTCATTTTTGTCTCTTTTTTCCGAAACACAGGTCTGAAAGATTGTATAATCTGTGAAGTCAGAAATTTAACATATAGGTCTTGGACAACATCTTCAGGCGATCCGGGGAAGTTTAATGAATCACATAACGATACAACCATGTTTTTGAAATCATCACTGTTATTTTCTAAGAACACAGATAATGAGTCGGTGGGAATCATGGGGAATGCTCCTTCATTTTTTGATAGTTCAGTAATTTGTGATTGTGACAGAATTTAAGAAGTCGCATTTCTTTTTGGCTTCGTTACAGATATTTATGGATCTGTAAGTTCAATGTTTGCAACTACTTGCGTAAAGCCACGTTATTTTTTTGTAACAGATAGAATCAATATAATACTTTTACTATGCTTTAGCAAGAACTTTTTTTTCTTTACAAAAAAGGAGTAATCCAATTATTTTCAAAGACCAAAAAAATCGGCTAGAATGAGGAAGCTTTTTACATGAACCTTCAAGTTTGATACCGATAATATGTTACCCTCAAAGTCAACCACTTCGAGTATTTGCCTTTTATCTTCATGTATTTTACTGTTTTGTTCTATTAGATAACTTAGTATATCGTTCACCCACCGTAATGTAACATCACGTCTATCTTTAATTTTATAAATGAAGACTTCATCTTGACCTTTACTTTCGGGAACCACAACATCTTGGGGCACTTCTCCCACAGGTTGTGCTTCTTCAGAAACTTTCTCTTCTGCCGGAGCGTCACTTTTTTCCTCTGAAACCACATCTTGTAGTTCCGGGTCTACATGTTGTGGTGCCCCTGCGCCTTGTCCCACCGGTTTTTCAGGGGCTTCTGACTTTTTTTCTTTTGGCGCAGAATCCTCCTTTTTTTCCACCGGCACAAACTCAAGAAGAGGCTCCTTAAGACGTTCTTTTAACTCAGGGAAATCCTTAAAAAATTCATCTTTCACTCTCCACGAATCTCCGTACTTGATATCGACCGTCAAGGGGATATCCCACTCTAATTGACCCAAAATGACTTCATCAAACATCATTATTTTTGCAATCTCAGGCACATATAATTTAATCTTATCGGTAGGTATTTCAAAGACTAATTCATCATGCATAGTGATCAACATTTTGATATCTTCCTGCAAATTATTCCTGATAATCCAAGAATGTAATTTACTCATAACAGCCTTCATAATATCTGCGGCCGCTCCCTGAACTTGGGTATTAATCGCGCATCGGTCCCCGTGAGATTCCAAAGCTCGGTCGCCAATCCCGTAAAAACGCGATAACAACCTGGTACGACCAAAGACAGTTTTTACAAACTTTCTTCTACGGGCCCGGTCTATCTCATTATCTATCCACTTCCTTAAATTAGGGACTCCAGCAAAATACTTCGCCAGTATCTTTTTCGCCTCCTGAAGAGTCACCTTGGCCTGAGTAGATATAGTAAGCGGCCCGCCTAGATAAAGAGCAAGGAAATTAACCGTCTTACCTATCTTCCTCTCCGCCTTTATGACATCCTCCGGCTTCTTTCCTGCAATAATAGCCGCTGTCGTGGTATGGAAGTCCACTCCATTATTTACAGCGTTGATCCAGGTAGTCTCATGGGACAGGTTGGTAGCAATGCGCATCTCCTCATTCTCATAATCAATAGCTACCATCGTCTTACCTTCCCTGGCCACAAAAGCTTCCCTTAAATCCATGTCAGGGTTATCCTCAGAAGGTTCTTTAGGAATTGCTTGCACATTGACACCAGCCAAACCATCAATTAACAGACCCTTCCCTCCCGGCGAGGAGAATCTTCCTGTATCTGTACCTGTCTGTTTGAAATTGAGCTTAACACAGTCATTTTCATCACAATTTGCTATTAAATTATTTATATAAGTATTAAGCAGCTTTCCAAGTTTCCGGTATTCAATGATTCTTTTTACTACTGGGTACTGATCAGCTATCTTTCCAAGGGTACCGCTATCCGTCATAAATTGACCACTGGCTGTCTTTTTCTTCACAGGGTACTTATACCCAAGTTCTTCAAAGAGAACCTTTCCGAGCTGCTGAGTGCTTCCTATATTGAATGGACGTGCTAATTCGTATATCTCATTCTCTATGTTCTTCAGACGCTTCTCTGCCTTCTCCTTCAGCTTCTCCAGATAGGGCTTATTTATCTTAATCAGATTCGATTCCATATCCATAAGCGCCAGGGTAGTTCTCTTCTCAAGGTCATAAATTAAGCGCTGGCTTTTTACAATATCCTGTTCCAAAAGAAAGTTGTACAGATCTAAAGTACAGACAGCGTCAGAACCTCCGTAGAGGTAGGCAATGGAAGGGCAGACCAATGCGAGCTTATTCGATGAAGTACCGGTAATATCCTTAAATTCAAGCATAGGTTGGTCTAATAACCGGGGAGAGAGGGATTTAAGTTTAAGGTCTTTCTGGCCACTATCGTATAGATACGATAGTAATAAAGTGTCCTCAAAATCCTTGTGGCTATCGACGGTAATTCCTACATTTCTTAAATTAACCAGGTCAAACTTCGCATTATGATAAATAGTGATACAGTTAGAACAAAGACGCTGTATCTCAGCAAAGACTTCCTTTTTCGGTAAATTGTATATAGAAGGCTTGTCTTCCTGCCCATCAGCTTCTACATGGCCTATGGGGATATACAGCCCCTCCTTAGAGTTATAAGATAGACAGAAACCTATTATCTTCTCTATGGGTACTTCCTGATTACCTAACTTCTTTACACGGGTATTAAGGCCAGTAGTTTCCAAGTCAAGAGCACATCTCTCAGCTTTTATAGCTTCATCCACAAAAAGCATGATTTCTTCGAGGGACTCTGCCAACTTGAAAGTACGGTCTTTCATCCATTCCTTTTGTGCTACCCGCTCTTTTACTTCTTCTTCCAGAAATTCCGACAAAGGTACTGACACGACTTCCATTATATCATCCTATTTGAATAGTGTTAATTTTATCACCAAGTTTTTTTAAATCTTCTGTGACGTCTCCACCTTTAAACATTTTAAACATTACCATATAAAAGGCACAGCTAAGAGCCTTATACCTATCAAATTCAAGCTTTCCTCTGAAATCCCGGATCTTCTTCCTGAGAAGCTTTGTCTCAACAGATTTATCCGAAATAGTTTTTCCATTTATTGAAGTTACGGGCTCTAAAACAGGCTCATCAGATATAGATGAAGTATCTAATTTATACTTATCAATTAAAAACATGATAGCCCTTACATAATAGAGCTGCTCCATCTCCATAATGAATTGAATAACATCCCAGGTCTTATAACAGACCCAACAGAACATGGACTGAGTATTCTTATAGAAACGGGCAGAGGGCTTTTTATCATCCCCATGAAAGGGGCACCGGAGCTGGGACTCATCCACTAGGGTAGGGTTAAAAACAAAGTCTACATTATAGTCCAGTAGAACTTGAGTCATATCGACTTCTTTTAAAATAAGTTCTCTGAGTTTCTCTAAATTTTTCATATTTAGTCCAGATTTATGTCTTGTATACCCATAGAATCGCCTGCAGCATCCTTCTGCTCTTGGGCAAAATCCTTCACCCACTTCGATGTAAAGTCGATATTGCCCTCAAAAGGGCTAAAAATCCGCCCATCCCTGTTTTTAAGACAGCCAAATTTCACTCTCCCCATTTCTTTCATCTCTTCGGTAGTAAAGAGCGTAATTACACCGTCTGAGGACCGTTCGGCCTCATTAGCGTTGGATAAGTGCCGTAATTTATACAGGCCACCGTTCTTTTCGGCCTCTTTAAAGCCTTCCCGGTTAATCTGGAAAGGTGTTATGACACGTAAGCCACGCCCCGCATCAAAACTGAGAGATATCATCTTCAACTTCTTAATAATATTGTTTAAATCAATATTAAAGTCGCCGTATTTACGCTCTTTGTCCTGAACCATAAGCCCTACATAATCGATGATACAGAAGTCCAAGGTCTTCCCGTGCTCTTCTAATTCGGCTCTATAATTCTCCAGCTCCATTTCTAAACGGGAAGGGGTCATTTCACTGCCGCTGGCCTGTAGGATCCGAAACTGTCCGTAATTAGCTCTCCCACTAAAATCATCCAGCGCTACATTATAGAACTGCTCCTCTTTCTCTTTTAATTCACCGTACCTGACTTTGCTGTAAGAGATATTCCCCATCAGTTTCTTAAACTCAAGGTTATCAAACCACTCCAGATTAGCTGTATGAAGGACATAGATCATATCGCGCATTTCTTCAAAGGTCATTTCCAGAGAAATAAACAGCCCATTTAACCCCTGTACGATACCTTGATAACCAAGGTTTACAGCAAAGGTACTTTTACCTTGCCCTACATAAGCAGCAATGATAAAGAGATCACCTAATTTAATTCCCCGAAACACCTCATCGATTTTATTCAAGTTAGTAAAGAGCCCTAATTTAGCAGCCGGGTCACGCTTTCTCTTCTGATAATCTAACTTTGCTTCCTCAGTTTCCTGGGTACTCCTTATATCACCGGATGTTTTTACATCAGTCGTACTTATTATAAAGTCTCTGGAATTACTACTGAAATATGAGACAGCATCCGCTATACCCTTGAGTTCCTGCTTTCCCTTTCTCTTCTTAGTCTTCAGCCCTGAGTTAACTATTTTCCAGGTATTTTCAATGACGCTACGGAAAGAGTCCCGGTTCTGTTCATTAAATTTATCTTTTAAAATCGCTTTATAGTCACCGCCCCAATAAGGTACTAAGGAGGCTATCTCTTTCAGATTGACTAAGATAGTCTCTTCACCCTCCTTCTGAGCCCTCTCATACAGGAGTTCCCAAGAAGGAATCTCCTTAAATTCCCGGCTATGGGCCTCAATCCACTCATACATTTTAATATAGGAGGGGTCTTCAGGATTGATCTTACAAGAGAGAAATTCCTGATAATTCTTTCTTAACTCGCCAAGGGGTATTGTAGGCTTAGTCCCCTTCTTAATGTTTAGTATCGATCTGAATATTTCTTTCATTAGGGCCTGAAATCCTCTGCTTTACGTTGTACTTTATTCTCCACTGGTTTTGAATCAGTAGCTATTTCCTCTAATGATACCTTTTTATATCTATCCGTCTCTTCTTTTGAATCAGGTTTCAGTATTGCTTTCAGTTCATCAGAATATTCGCGGGTATTCTCAAAGGACATTCCATTGGGAAGGTAAATCCATGTAGGTATACACGCACAGAGCCTGTTATAAATCACTTCATGGATACATGTGTTTAATTTATCATTCTTCTGTTTTGTATCCAAAGTAAATACCAGTAAATCAAACCGGTTTAAGTCAGCTAGCTGTGGGCTCGTCCCATCAACCTGCTCCACATAATATTTCTTCAGTATATCGTAGGCCTTTATTACCGTCATAGAGGGCTCTGGAGCCATAAAATGGTACTTCATAAAGGTACTCTTGATATGATGGCAAAAGGTCCAAAAAGGAGTTCCCTTTATAAGCAGGTTAGGGCTTTTTGCTAAATCATTCCGAAGAAAAACCAGATTCTTATCTACTTTATCCAAAGGCATATACACATCACCTAACATCGCTAACAATGGATATTTATATGAGATGTACGCGGACTTTTTACAAAGACACCACTTTACATCTAACTTTTCCATCTTCGTGATAGGGTGAATACCCTTGACAAATTCTCTACCACTCCCGTTACATAGAGGGCACTTAGCCATTTATTCATACCCCTTTGCGTCTTTAATCAAGTCATCAAATAAGTCATTTACAGCATTGTCTTCGTATTCAACAAAATCAAGAGCCCCTTCTGCTGTGTCCCCTACAACAGAGTCACTCAAGTCTTTCTTTTTGGTAACCTTCGTTATGACATGCTGGTCAATTGTTCCTTTATTTACCATATGAATCACAAGTATATGTTCCTGAAGACTCCCTATTCTCTGCGCTCTCCCTATGGTCTGTACCAAATCTCCGTATGACCAGGGAGTATCGTAGAATATGAGGACACCGGCAGCTTGAAGATTCAGAGCCGCTGAACCAGCAGTTGTAATGAATATCAAATTACAGTCCGGGTCTTCCTGAAACCTCAGTCGAGCCTTCTTACGTTCCCTGTCTGTACAATCACCCGTGATTTTTGTATAATCGATACTGTTTCTTTCACACCTTGTTTCAAGAAAAGGAATACCACTTTTGAACCGTGTGAACAGTATCACCTTTTCAGAAAGAAGCTCCTCTTTCATTAATCGAATGAACTCCTCTTCCTTACTGGACTCCCCTTCCTCACCAAGAAGGCCCGGTCCATTACTTATCATCTGACAATACGTTAAAGCGGCCAGTTTCCCCCGCTTCTTACCTTCAGGGCTCAGGTACGCTTCATACTTCTCCTTGAGTACCAAGTATTTCTTCTTTGTCTTTTCATCAATATTTTCCTCACCGAATGACCGTATGTGGTCACACATATCGAAATACTCACCCTTTACCCGTTCCTCATGGAGTATACCTGATAACGCCTGCCGGTAAAGCTCTCTCTGGTCAAAAGACATATCCAATATCAGCTTCTTAGATATAATTTTGGGAAGT
>Ga0316194_10003482_pt1 | contig 10976 bp, 9 predicted proteins | sample CroRivsedime1_MG_FD_204936 | JGI IMG/M metagenome (GOLD analysis project Ga0316194, IMG submission 204936) | Coastal sediment microbial communities from Maine, United States - Cross River sediment 1 | ecosystem: Environmental > Aquatic > Marine > Coastal > Sediment | place: USA: Maine... | reverse complement strand
TTAAGCTGAACGGCTTGAAAACCGATGAAATCGAGATCGCCGAGGAATCGGTGACCGATATCATTCGCTACTATACCCGCGAGGCGGGAGTGCGCTCGCTGGAACGTGAGATAGCCAAAGTCTGTCGCAAGATGGTCAAGGCGTTTGCGCTGGGCGAGCTGAAGGGGAGCACCAGGGTTACCGCCGAGATGCTGCCGGATTTACTCGGTGTTAGGAAATACAACTACGGCATTGCCGAGGAAGAGAACAAGATCGGGCAGGTAACTGGCCTGGCCTGGACATCCGTAGGCGGCGAGTTGCTTACCATTGAAGCCGTGGCTGTGGCGGGCAAAGGGCTGCATGTGAAAACCGGTTCCCTGGGTGACGTCATGCAGGAATCCATCCAGGCGGCCACCACGGTAGTGCGCAGTCGCTCACAAATGCTGGGTATTCCGGCCAATTACCATGAAAAGCACGATGTGCACATCCACGTGCCTGAGGGCGCCACGCCCAAGGACGGGCCCAGCGCGGGTGTCGCGATGTGTACTGCCCTGGTCTCCGTGCTCACCAATATTCCGGTGCGTGCCGACGTCGCCATGACCGGGGAAATCACCCTGCGCGGCGAGGTGTTGCCAATCGGTGGGCTCAAGGAAAAATTGCTGGCCGCCCGCAGGGGTGGTATCAAGACGGTCATCATTCCGAAAGAGAACGAGCGCGACCTGAAGGAAGTGCCCGATAACATCAAGGAACACCTGAATATACTCGCAGTGAAATGGATAGATGAGGTCCTGGCCATCGCGCTGGAGACTATGCCCGAGCCCCTGAGCGATGAAGAGTTCATGGCAAATAAGCTTGGAAAGGGTGCCGAGGGCGATCAGGACGAAAAAAATCGCATAAATACGCATTAAAAACCGCGTTATTATTGACCGGTATTCCCGCTCTGGTATAAAGTCGTGCGTCTGACTATGTAGGCATTTCCGGAACTAAAACCAAGAATCGGAAAGCGACAGGTTAAATAAGAATACGGGGAACATTTGCTCATGGAGCGATGTTCCTGGTAGCCAACTGGCAACATCATCAAGTCTTAATAGAAAACTCTTCAAGGGGATAAGTGTGAACAAATCTGAACTAATCGATGCTATTGCAGCCGCAGCAGACCTACCCAAGGCCTCAGCAGGCCGTGCGCTGGACGCAGTAGTGGACAGTATTACCGAAGCACTGACCAAGGGTGACCAGGTCTCCCTGGTTGGTTTCGGTACTTTTTCTGTAAAACACCGCAACGCTCGCAGCGGTCGTAACCCGCAAACTGGTGCAACCATTGAAATCGCCGCTTCGAATGTACCCAGTTTCAAAGCCGGTAAAGCACTGAAGGACTCGGTAAACTCCTGAGTCCAGCGGGCCTGTCACTGGCAGGTAATAGCGGTCTACTTCAGCCGTTGTTGCGCAGGTGATGCCACCCTACATCAGTGAAAAGGCGCACTCTCCGGGTGCGCTTTTTTTTTAGTTTCTACGAGTAATTCTCATGCTTCAAGATATCCGTCAGAACGTAAAAGGTCCCGCTGCGAAAATCATCGTAGGCCTGATTGTCATCGCCTTCTCCCTGTTCGGTATCGAATCGATACTGGTTGGCAGCGGTGGCAGTGGTGTAGCAGAGGTCAACGGCGAGGAAATCAGCCCGTTGGAGCTGCAACAGGCGGTCACCACACAGCAACGCCGGCTAATCGCCATGATGGGTGATCAATTGGATCCCGCACTGCTCGATGACCAGCGTCTCAGCCAGCAGGCTTTGCAGGGGCTGATAGGCCGTAAATTGCTGATGCAGGCCGCCCAGGACATGGAGCTGCTGGTGTCAGAGCGAGAAATCGGCGTCGTTATTGCCGGGATGGAACAGTTTCAGGTGGACGGTGCTTTTGACCCTGAACTCTATAAGGCGCTGCTGTCCGAGTCGGGATATACCCCCGCTTTTTTCAAGCAAAGTCTGCGCGAGGACATGGCGCTCACCCAGTTGCGCAGCGGGCTGGCGGGCACCGAATTTGCCACCCAAATGGAGCTTGATCTCAACGCCCGTATAACCGCGGAACAGCGCGACATTCGCTATGTCAGTATTCCGATGGAAAATTTTCGCGAGGATATGGAAGTCAGCGACGCTGAAATAGAAGCATTCTATGCGGAAAATGAAGCCCAGTTTCTCACTGATGAAGCCCTGGACCTGGATTATATCGAGCTTACCCCGGCTGCGTTTATGCAACCGGTGGAAGAAAGCCTGGTGCTTGAGGCTTATGAGTTGGAAAAAGACAGTTACCAGAAGCAAACGGCGAGCCGCGTTTCTCATATCCTGTTTGCCGCGGGAGACGAACAGGAACAACGCATAGCGGCCGCGCAAGCGCAGCTTGCTGCGGGAGCCGAGTTTTCTGATGTCGCCGGCGAATTCTCGGATGATATTGGTTCCGCCGCAAGTGGTGGAGACCTGGGTTACACCAGTGGTGATGCTTTTCCGGCGGAGATGGAGGAGGCGATAGCTGCGCTGGATATAAACGTTATTTCAGAGCCCGTGGAGACCGATGCCGGACTGCACCTGATACTGGTTACAGAGCGCGACGCCGGTGAGGTCCCGACACTGGAAGAGGTTCGCGACAGGTTGCATGATGCTATTCAGTCTGGTGAGGCGCGGGTGGCGCTACTGCGCACCGTAGAAGATTTGAAAGACCTGACCTTTAATGCGGAAGATCTCGAGGGCCCGGCCACTGAGCTGGACCTTACCGTTGCCCGGGCTGAGGGGATTACGCGCACTCAGGCCGAGGGTCTGTTTGCAAATAACGCCCTGTTGTCTGCGGCATTTTCCGAGGACGTGTTGCAGGCGGGAAATAACAGCGAGGTGATAGAGCTGAGCGCAAGCCGTTTCGTGGTGCTGCGGGTGCACACCCATCACACCCCCCAGGTGAGTCCCCTGGAGGTGGTGCGCGACCAGATCGTGGCGCAAATTTCTGAGCAGGCAGCTCGTATTGCTGTTGCTGCAGAGGCGCGTCGCGGCCTGGAACAATTGCGCAGCGGCGCTGGGGCGGAGCAGTTCGCACTGGAAAGCGGCTATGAGTGGCAGGTGGAACTGGGCGCGGAGCGCAACAGCACTGCGGTTCCCCCCGAAGTGCTCAGGCGGGCATTTGAGCTTCCTGTGCCAGAGCAGGGCGCCACTGCCAGTGATTTTGTTATGACGGCGGCGGGCGACGCCCTGGTCTTCGAACTGGTTCGGGTCACGACTGGCGATTACCAGTCGTTGGCGGAAACACGGCAACAAATGTTACAGCGTCAGGTCGGTGGTGAATACGGCGGACTGGTGGATACGGAATTCCAGCAGGGACTGCGTAATAACGCCGATATTTCTGTTTTGTAACGAATCAGCTTGCAGAGGTTAGCATGGCCAGAAAAATACTTACGCTCAACCAGATCTCAGTCAAGGGCCTGGAGCGATTACCACGCGACGGCTATGAAGTAGCCAGTGAATTCTCTCACCCGGATGCGATTTTACTGCGCAGCCACAAGTTGAAAGCGGAAGATATCGCTGATTCAGTGCTGGCTATCGGTCGTGCGGGCGCGGGCGTGAATAACATTCCGGTAGATGCCTGCACCCAGCGCGGTATACCTGTATTCAACTCCCCGGGTGCCAATGCCAACGCGGTTAAAGAGCTGGTAGCTACCGGCATGCTGCTGGGCTCCCGCGGTGTGGTTGAGGGCATCGAATATGTCCGCACACTGGCGCACGAACAGGACGAAGTGGCGCTGAATAAAATGCTTGAAGCCAACAAAAAAATGTTCAAAGGCAGCGAGTTATCAGGCAAGACACTCGGTGTTGTAGGCCTGGGGGCAATCGGCTCCCTGGTAGCCGAAATGGCGTTGACCCTGAGCATGGATGTGATTGGCTACGATCCGGCGTTGTCGGTCGAAGCGGCCTGGCGACTATCCAGCCAGGTGCGCAAGGCGGATACTCTGTCTGCCTTGTTCGCGCGCTGTGATTTCATCAGCCTGCACCTGCCGGTACTGGATTCCACCCGCGGCCTGATCAATGCGGAGCTGCTCAGTACGGTGCGCCCGGGAACCTGCCTGTTAAACTTTGCGAGACAGGAAATTGTTGACGAGGCCGCGCTGGTTGAAGCACTGGAGCACGGTCATTTACGTTCCTATATTGCGGATTTCCCCTCACCGGCGCTGATCAAAAGAGACGATGTCATCCTGATGCCCCACATCGGCGCCAGTACCGAGGAGGCCGAGGACAACTGTGCCGTAATGGCGGCGGAACAACTGCGTGATTTCCTGGAAAACGGCAATATACGCAATTCGGTTAACTTTCCCACACTGCAATTGGAGCGGGTGAGCGGGTGTCGCCTGTCCGTCACCAATGAGAACGTACCGCGCATCCTGGGTAGCGTGCTGTCCATACTGGCCGATGAAAATATCAATGTGATCGACATGCTGAACAAGAGTCGTGACCAGGTTGCCTATAACCTGATCGATATCGAGTCCCGCCCGGCTGATGCTGTGCTGGATCAGATGCGCGCGCTGGATGGTGTGACCAATGTGCGCCTGATTGGCAACTGCGCCTGACAGAAACGCTTATTGCGTATCATCATAGATCGGATCCGCCTCCACCAGGCCGGTAAGATAGAAGTCCCGCTCCTCCCGGGTCAAGCTGATAGGGCCGCGCCAGGGTAGCAGGCGCTGGTCAGTATCGTGCTCAAAGTCCAGGAACGGGTATTTGATAATGTCGAAGTAGGGCGAATAATCGAAGTCTCTGGGAACGCACAACTTCGGGTTGCGCCTGAACAGCTGTACCCGGTCGTCTTCAATACGCTTTACCAGTGGCAGTATGGGAAACTGTATGCTTCCGAAGGCCTCGGCAATCATGGTGGAACACACGGTTTGCGTACTTTTGCCGGGCTTGGTGCTGAAGAGTGATGAGCGCCAACGACGGGGCATGATGAACCAGGGAAAGAAAAATCTGGCCAGGTCGAAAATCTGCCGCACGTTGTAGGCAGTGCCCAGTTGGCTGACGGCGTAGGTAATGACGCTTTGGCTGTCCCTGTAACCCAGCCCTCGGGGTCGGCAAACACGCAGATGCTCCTGTTCATAAACAGTCAGCGGACGCACCACCGTGCCCATGCCAAGTTCGCTCTCGATAATCAGTTGTTTCTCTGCCCAGCCGTCGTAGTGCTTTTCCAGCGCCTCGCGCACCGCGGGGTCTTCGATATCATGCAGGCGGCCAATGTAGAGGGCAGCATGAGACCAGCTGCTCTGGGTAATCATTTTGATGACTTCGCTAACCCGGGAACGGCCCTCTATCAACACCACGTCACAGGCCTTCACCTCACGGCTGATACGCTCGAAATCACAAAGCGGGGTGTTCGGCAGCGGCTTTTCGTGCTCCAGCCAATTGACAATGGCATTGCGAACCCAGTTAATCATAGCGTTTTTCTAACTCTAACCATGCTACCGTTATAACGCAGGGCGAAAGCTGATACCAGAGGAACCACAATGGAAAAGCAGCTCAAATCCCTTGAGCAGAATATTCGCGGAAAACGCAACTTCGACAACCCGCCATTGCATTTGTGGCAACCGCCCCTGAGTGGCGATATTGATATCAGGATAGCCGCAGACGGCTCCTGGTATCACGAGGGTGGCCGAATTGAGCGGGACTCACTGGTGCGCTTGTTTGCCAGTATTCTGCGCCGGGAAGATGATGGGGAGTATTACCTGGTAACGCCTGCGGAAAAATGGCGTATACAGGTGGAATTGCACCCACTGATGGTCATCGACATCACCGTGATGGAAGAGCAAGGCAGCCACCCCTTGCTTCAGGCGACGCTCAATACCGGTAAGAATGTTGTTGTTGGCGAACAGCATCCGCTGTTTCTGGAGCCCGCAACGGGTGATATCGCCGCTCTAAAATTGGACCATGGCCTCAGTGCGCTGTTTACCCGCGCAGCCTGGTACCGGCTGGTGGATATGGCCACCGAAGTAGAGGGCAAACCGGCAATCACCAGCGGAGACTATGTATTTAAGCTGCTGCGAGAATAGCGCTCGAGTGCAGCCCGGGCCGGCACTGCACACCCCGGAGCCTGGGATGCAGCGCTACATGTTGGGGTAGTTGGGCCCGCCAAATCCCTCTGGAGTAACCCAGACAATATTCTGTGAAGGATCCTTGATGTCACAGGTTTTGCAGTGCACGCAGTTCTGGGCATTGATCTGGAAGCGCTTGCCCTCGGGATCTTCCACGATTTCATAGACGCCCGCAGGGCAGTAGCGCTGGGCCGGCTCGTCGTAAAGTGGCAGATTTTTACCCAGCGGCACATCGGGGTCGATTAGCGTCAGGTGACAGGGCTGGTCTTCCTCGTGGTTGGTATTGGACAGGAATACCGATGACAGCTTGTCGAAGCTGATTTTGTTGTCCGGCTTGGGGTAGTCGATTTTCTTGCACTCGGCGGCCGGTTTCATCGCGGCGTAGTCCGGCTTGTCATCATTCAGGGTGAACGGCAGTTTGCCGCCAAAAATATTCTGATCCAGCCAGACCATGGCGGAACCGATCAGGATGCCAAATTTGTGCATGAAACCGGAGAAGTTGCGCGTGGTGTACAGCTCTTCGTGCATCCAGGAGGCTTCCACCTTGTCGGCATAGGAGACCAGGTCCGCGGGGGCTGCCTCACCCTGGCCCAGGGCCTCTACTACCGCTTCGGCAGCCAGCATGCCGCTTTTCATCGCGGTGTGATTACCCTTGATCTTGACGCTGTTCAGTGTGCCGGCATCGCAGCCTATCAGCAGTCCACCCGGGAAGTGCATCTTGGGCAAGGAGTTGAAGCCGCCCTTGGTGATAGCACGGGCACCGTAAACCAGGCGCGTCGCTCCCTCCAGGTAGGGCTGGGTCTGGGCGTGATGTTTCCAGCGCTGGAATTCCTCAAACGGGCTCATGTGCGGGTTGCTGTAGTTGAGATCCGCAATCAGGCCGATATACACCTGGTTGTTCTCAGCGTGGTACATGAAAGCGCCACCGCCCGAGTTGCTTTCACTCAGCGGCCAGCCCAGGCCGTGAATGACCAGGCCTTCCTCGTGTTTCTCAGGGGCTATCTCCCAGACTTCCTTGATGCCTATGCCGTAGTGCTGGGGGTCCTTGCCAGCGTCCAGGGAGAAGTGGTTGATCAGTTGCTTGCCCAGGTGCCCGCGACAGCCCTCGGCAAACAGCGTGTATTTGGCATGCAATTCCATGCCCGGCATGTAGCTGTCCTTATGCTCACCGGTGGCGCTCACACCCATATCCCCGGTCGCGATGCCTTTGACCCGGCCATCCTCGTGATACAGCACCTCTGCTGCGGCGAAGCCGGGGTAGACCTCGACGCCCAGTCCCTCTGCCTGTTCCGCCATCCAGCGACAGACATTACCCATGGAGACGATGTAGTTACCCTCGTTATGGGTGGGCTTGGGAATAAAAAAGTTGGGCAGTTTTATGGCGCTTTTCTGGCTCAGGTAGAAAAAGAACCTGTCTTGCTTGACCGCGGTATTCAGCGGCGCACCCATATCCTTCCAGGTGGGAAATAGCTCATCCATTGCGCGTGGTTCCAGTACGGCACCGGACAGGGTGTGAGCCCCAACCTCGGAGCCCTTTTCCACTACACAGACAGTGATTTCCTGCGCTTTCTCCTGTGCCAGCTGCATGATACGGCAAGCGGCGGAAAGGCCCGCGGGGCCTGCGCCTACGATCACTACATCAAATTCCATTGATTCACGTTCCACTGCCATGTCCTCTCTAGTCACAGGTGGGAGGCCGGCTTTCACTGCCAGCGATGGGAAGAGCGCAAGTATATAATTTTGAAAGAGAAAAAACTATAAACCGGGTGAATGGCAGGTATCGCGCTATTGCCCGTTTTGACCAGACATGTGTCACCCTCGGCTATTGACCCGTACTTTAATTGTGGGCATCATACCCGCCCGACTTTGTGTGGGTTTGGCCCTGAAAGGATGTCCAGACCCGCGTAAACCCACCTGAAATAATCTATGGAGAATCCATGAAGGTTCTTGTTGCCGTTAAACGCGTCGTTGATTACAACGTCAAGGTTCGCGCCAAAGCCGATGGTAGTGATGTTGACCTGAATAATGTCAAGATGGCTATCAACCCCTTCTGCGAAATCGCGGTAGAAGAGGCTGTGCGCCTCAAGGAAGCCGGTACCGCCACTGAGGTGATCGCCGTTTCTATCGGTGATAAATCCTGCCAGGAGCAGATCAGAACCGCTCTGGCACTGGGCGCGGATCGCGGGATCCAGGTTGAAACCGAAGGCGGCGTGGAGCCCCTGGTGGTAGCCAAATTGCTCAAGGGTGTTGTCGACAAGGAGCAGCCGCAGTTGGTCATCCTGGGCAAACAGTCCATCGATGGCGACAACAACCAAACCGGACAGATGCTGGGCGCCCTGGCTAATATGCCGCAGGGCACGTTTGCCTCCGAGGTGGTTATTGATGGCGACAAGGTCAATGTTACCCGCGAAGTGGACGGTGGACTGCAGACACTTCGCCTCACGCTGCCGGCCATTGTCACGACCGATCTGCGCCTGAACGAGCCGCGTTATGCTTCGCTGCCAAATATCATGAAAGCCAAGAAGAAACAGCTGGATGTGTATACCCCAGAGGATCTGGGCGTTGCCGTTACCTCTCACCTGACCCAGGTCAAGGTGCAGCCGCCGGCAGAGCGTCAGGCGGGTATCAAGGTGGCCGATGTGGATCAGCTGGTAGACAAACTGAAGAACGAGGCGAAGGTAATATCATGAGTACTCTGGTAATTGCAGAACACGACAACAGCAGCCTCAAGGGCGCTACTCTTAATACCGTTGCCGCTGCCCAGGCCATGGGAGCGGACATTGATATCCTGATCGCCGGGTCCAATTGTGGCGCCGTTGCAGAAGCCGCTGCCGCAGTAGCCGGCGTTGGCAAGGTGCTGGTTGCTGACAACGCTGCTTACGAGCACCAGTTGGCGGAAAATGTGAGCCTGCTGATCGCTGAAGTTGGCGCCGGGTATGACAACATCATCGCCCCGGCCACTCCCAACTGCAAAAACTTCATGCCGCGGGTTGCCGCGCTGCTGGACGTCGCACAAATCTCTGAAATCACCTCGGTGGAGTCCGCTGATACGTTCCAGCGTCCTATCTATGCCGGCAATGTGATCGCGACGGTACAAAGCACGGATGCCAAGAAGGTTATCACCGTGCGTACTACAGCTTATGATGCGGTAGCTGCTGAAGGTGGCTCTGCGACTGTTGAAGCAGTTGATGCAGTGCACGATGCCGGCATTTCAGCTTTTGTCAGTGAAGAAGTGGCTGTCTCTGACCGCCCCGAACTCACCGCTGCTGCGGTGGTCATCTCCGGTGGCCGTGGCATGCAGAACGGCGAAAACTTCAAGCTGCTGGAAGGCATTGCCGACAAACTGGGTGCCGCCATCGGTGCTTCCCGTGCAGCAGTCGACGCGGGCTTTGTGCCCAACGACATGCAGGTCGGCCAGACCGGTAAGATCGTCGCCCCTGATCTGTATATTGCAGTGGGTATTTCCGGTGCGATCCAGCACCTGGCGGGCATGAAGGACTCCAAGGTGATCGTTGCGATCAACAAGGACGAGGACGCCCCGATCTTCCAGGTAGCGGACTATGGCCTGGTAGCGGATCTGTTTGACGCGCTGCCGGAACTGGAGTCCAAGATCTAGGGTTCCGCTCTAGCCGTGCTCTTGCGTGGCTATCTCGTTGAAGAAACCGGCTCTTTTGGCCGGTTTTTTTATGGCCCATTGGTTAGTTGCTGGATAGCCCGGTTAAGCGATCTTTCGCGCCAGGCGGCCAGCTCGATCGCGGTGTACCCCCGGCGTTCCGAAAGCCAGTCACTTCGGTGGTACACCGCGATCGAGCTGGCCTTTTTCCAGTATTACCGCCGACTCTGATCCGAAACGCTACACAATCTCCCAACGGCCTTGGAACCGCGCAACAGGAATAGGTAGTGGCTGTTCGAGTAGCGATGGAAGGAGGTCGGCCACACTGGTGTGTACACCCGAAGTGCCTGGGGTTCGAAACGCAGGGGGTATACACCAGTGTGGCCGACCGCCTGGCCAAAAAACTCACGAAGAACGAGGAAAAACCGGGAACCTAGTCCCGCCGTAAACGATCCGAAATGGCGATAGGGGTAGGGTAGTTCAACACCACGATGTAGGAGGAGACCAGCAAGGTGATGATGGTAGTGGCCTGTATCAGCAGCGATGCCTCTTCTGATATCAGTGCGGCGCCGATGGCTACATAGGCGATCAGCAGGGAGAATTCGCTGGCCTGGCCCAGGCGAAAACCCAGGTCCCAGGCCAGGGTGCGTTTCTCGCTGACACCCTTGAGCAGGAAACGATATACCACCGGCTTCAGGCCCAGTACCAGGGCGCCCAGCAGCAGGGCGGGGGCCCAGACCTGGCCCAGCATCGCCAGGTCGAAACGCGCGCCTACAGAAAAGAAAAACAGGATCAGAAAAAAATCCCGCAGCGGCTTCAGGTTGACCGCAATGTACTGTGATATGGGGCTGGTAGCGATTGTGATGCCCGCAATGAAAGCGCCTATCTCCTCGGAGAGTCCCAGGGCACTGGCGGCTTCGGCCATGCCCAGGCACCAGCCAATCGCCAGCAGGAAAATATACTCATGGAAACGATCAAAACGCGCAATCAGCGGCAACAGGACATAGCGCACGGTCAACAGGGCGGCGCCAGCCAGTAGCGGCAGGCTCAGCAACGATAGCGCCAGTGTGGTGCCCATACTGCTGCTGTCTTCCGAGGCCGCACTAAACAGAACCATCAATACGATGATCGCCAGCAGGTCCTGGATAAGCAGCAGACCGATCATGAGTTCGCCGATATGACGGTGGTGTAACACCGTGGTGGGTAACAACTTGATGCCGATGATCGTGGAGGAGAACATCATGGCGGCGCCGATGACTAGCGAATCCACGGCACT
>Ga0316194_10003481_pt1 | contig 10977 bp, 6 predicted proteins | sample CroRivsedime1_MG_FD_204936 | JGI IMG/M metagenome (GOLD analysis project Ga0316194, IMG submission 204936) | Coastal sediment microbial communities from Maine, United States - Cross River sediment 1 | ecosystem: Environmental > Aquatic > Marine > Coastal > Sediment | place: USA: Maine... | reverse complement strand
GGAAAAAATGGGCCTGGAAACCACCGATGAGTGGATTCAGAAGCGCACCGGGGTAAAAGAAAGAAGAATCGCAGATCCGGAGGTGACCGCATCCGATCTGGGCTATGAGGCTGCCATGAAAGCCCTTGAGGCGTCGGGCCTGACGGCGCCAGACATTGATTTGATTATCGTGGCCACAATTACACCGGACACCTGCTGCCCGTCCGCCGCAAACTGGCTGCAGGCCAAACTGGATGCGCCCCGGGCGGTGACCTTTGATATCGCCGCAGCCTGCTCCGGCTTTATTTTCGGCTTAAATGTCGCCGAACAATACCTCAAAAACAAAACCGTCAAACACGTGCTGGTGGTGGCCTCTGAAATTATGACCCGTACCCTCAACTGGAAAGATCGGGCAACCTGTATCCTCTGGGGCGACGGTTCCGGTGCAGCGATCCTCAGCCTGGGAGATGACGGGCCCGAGATTCTTTCCAGCCACCTGCACACCGACGGTGCCAACGGCCGGGACCTGTTGCTGCCCGGCGGCGGTTCAAAAACCACGCCGATTTCTCATGATAGTGTCGATCAGGGTTTGCATTACCTGAGCATGATCGAAGCCAGTATGAGCTTTCGGGTGGCCGTGCGGCACTTTATCGAGGCCATAAGAGAAGCCCTCGAATTCAACCATGCTAGGGTTGAAGACGTCGACTGGTTTATTCCCCATCAAGCCAATATCCGCATGTTTCAAAATATTGCCAGATCTTTAAAGGTGCCCTTTGAGCGCTTTTATTTGACGCTGCCCAAATACGGCAATATCTCTTCGGCTTCCTGTGCCATCTCTCTGGATGAAGCGGTCCGCGACGGAAGCATCAAGCCCAACGATTTAATCTGTCTGCCGGTTTTCGGAGGCGGACTGACCTGGGGCAGTGCGCTGATTCGCTGGTAATCTTTTCGATCAATCTGAATAAGGTAAATTATTTCCGGAACACAATCCTATCTTTAGGATGCACCCGGGCCTCTTAATTTAGCCAGGAACCGGTCGATCACCTCACTGATTTCTCTGATTCGAAAAACATAACCGCCCAAAAACAGGATCCCCATAAAAACGATTCCGGTAATAAACGCAACCCATAAGCTGCCGCTAAATGTTGTTGAATCAATCCCGCCCAGCACCTTTAACTTAAACCCGACCATAAAAATTCCCAGCAGCACACTGAAAAAAAACATTTTCAGGTAAGTCACGTACACATCACGACTTCCTTTGTTTTGGGTACGCTTATTCCAAAACGCGTATAAGAGGTAGACCTGGAGTGTCGCCGACAACGAAACCGCCAGTGCGATTCCCCGGGCACCCAAAAAATGTAAGCCGGCCAGATACAGCGGAATGCTTAATATCACCGCAATGGTTGCATAAATTGCGGGAAAAAGTGTGTCTTGCATGGCGTAGTAGGCACGCGGCACAATGGTATTGGCCGCAAAGGCAAAAGATCCAATTAGAAAAAAAATAAGCACCACCGATGCCTGACCGGTTGCAGCGGCATCAAATTTTCCCCGCTGAAACAGCATTAAAATCACCTCCTGCCGCAGCACCATGAGCAGCACCGAAAAAGGAATCACCAGGGACAGATAGCGCAACGCGTCATTCAGCAATTGGTTCATTTCCGCCAATTTATTTTCGGCAACCAGACGGGCCATAAACGGATAGGAAGCCACGCCTAAGGCCTGTCCAAAAAAAGCGACCAAAAGGAGCACGGTTCGCAAGCTGTATTCTAAATCTGCAATGTTGCCCGGCGGCAGATAGCTGCCGAAGAATTTCATGAAAATTTCCATGGAAAAAAACAGGGTCAGTCCGAGCATCAGCGGCAGGGTAAGCTTGATATATTTTTTCAGATCCGGGTGGCTGAAATCAAAATTTGGCGAAAATTGCATGCCGATCCTTCTGGCCCCCCAGTACTGGAGTCCGAAATTTCCAACAAGCGCTCCAAGCAGCACTCCCCAGGAGAAGCCTTCCATTCCCAGTTTAGGCCCCAGCAAAAGACCACCGGCAATAATTCCGAGATTATAGAAAAGCGGTGCCAGAGCGGGTATCAAAAATTTCTCTTTGGCGAATTGAACAGCCATAAAGAGCCCACCGGCAAAAAAGAAAAACTGGGCGGGTAAAATAATGCGTGTCATCCGGATAACCTGCAGCCGGAAGGCCGGGTCCGTTCGACCGCGGGCGATCAGTGTCACGATTTCAGGCGTAAATATCATGCCAATCACCATAAACAAAATCAGCAATGTCCCAAAACAGCTTAAAATGATGGAAAAAATTTTCCACCCGTTCGCTTCTCTGCCGGCTGCCAGGTAGCGAGAAAATATGGGGATAAACGTAATGGAAAGAAAACCGCTGGCGACAATGTGGTTTAAAATTTCGGGAATGACAAAAGCAACCTGATAGGCATCGACTTCGCCACTGCGTCCGCCAACATAGGCAATGATCATTAGCCGCAAAAACCCGAAAAGCCGGCTCAGGAAAATCGAGGCCATCATGATCAGCGAGGCGATTCCGACTTTTTTATAGACCGACTGTGACATGGGCAACCCATTTGTTTAATTATTTCTGACCGCAGCGACTTTCATTGCATTACCAGAAAGCACTGCAGAAGGCAAAGCATCACACGCATTCTTGACAGGTTTTGGCAGATCTTCTATTATGGCAGTCCTGAGCCAATAATATGCCGGTTTCATTGGAACCCCGGATTTGCTTCAGAAAAATAAACATCGCTATGATCAAGAAAGAAATCATTTCACAGAAAATCACGGCGCTTTTCGTTTACGGGCGCCCACCCCTGGTTTTTGCAGGATTGATCTGCGCCGTCGCCGTTATCTGGACGCAGAGCCCGATTCTGTATACGATTGGGGTTTTGTTGTTATTTATCTCCATGAGCTTTGACCTGGTCGATGGCTGGTTTGCTGCCCGCTTCGAGCTCCATCCCAAACTGGAGCAACTGGCCGACCGCCTGATGGATAAATTGGTCTACTCCATTATATTTCCGCTGGTCGCCGTCGGTGTGATGTGGCGGGTTCACTTCAGTTCACCGGACCCCACCCGAGGGGAAATGCTGCACGCCATTCTGGTGCTCTTTATGGCAGTAACCGTCCTCGTCCGGGATAATTTCGCGCACTTTATGCGCGGTTTTGCCGTCCGTACCGACCAGGAACTCGAAATCAAAGAGTTCACCCGCCTGCGAACCATTGTTGCCGCACCGGTTGGCGCCCTGCTTTATGCCTATGCGTTTTATGTGCCGGAGGGCCCGCCTTCAAAAATTTATTTCTGGATTTCATGGCTGGGCAATTTGCCGCTGCGGGGTTTATTCTTTATCGAAATCATATTCTTGATCATCAATTTCGGATCAATTGCAGGCTACGTCCGCAAGTATGGGACGTTATGTCTGGATGAGCTGTGTCTGGGGAATGAACCGCTGCGCCGCCGCATTCTGGCTTTCTTTCCCAACGCGTTGACCGTCATGAATGCAATGATGGGGCTGATAGCCGTGTTTTTTGCCTATCAGGGGCGCATTCGGGAAGCATCTCTTTTTTTAATCGGTGCGGCATTATTTGACAAGCTCGACGGTGCCGTGGCGCGCAAACTGGGTCTGACAGAACCCCTGGAGGAGGAGAAGCCGAAAAAGGCCATCAATTTTGGAGGCCTGCTCGACGATATATCGGATGCCGTCAGCTTTTGTATTGCACCGGCCTGGATATTTTATATCGTACTGATTAGCTATCCGGATCCGTTCATTCAAAGATTGCCGGTCGGCTTGATTGCCTGGCTGTATGCACTGCTGGGGATCGTCCGGCTAATTTATTTTACATTGGACAAATCACCCATCCCCGGATTTTTTAAAGGCATGCCGACGCCGGCAGCCGCTTTGCTGGTAATGTCGGGATTGATCATTTTTGGTCAGGCGATTAATGAGGCCTCCGACTGGATACGAATTTGGGGTATTATTTGCTTTGGGTTGGTGGTCATTGCCGCAGTCCTGATGAATGTCTATCCGATCCGTTATCTGCACCTGGGTCGTTTCATGAGCCGGCACCCCTGGTTTGGACGGGCGTCACTGATCGTCATTTTCACTGTATTTACGCCCTACTATGGCCAAGCCTGCCTGATTTACATGCTGCTTTACACCCTTTCACCCATCATCACCCGGCGAATCGATCCCCAGGTCGCCGCCCGGGAAACCCGGACAAAACCCGCAAGGGTACATTAATCGGGAAGCCATTTCAAAGATTCATTTGGTACCCGACATCCGTGCTTTAACAACAAGTGCCTAAAATAACGAAAGTGAGCTAAAGTGCCTAAAGTTATGGCGTCGCTGCGCTCCATCTTTTTAAATGACAGGATTCCTTAACTTTAGGCACTTTAGTCACTCCCAACTTTAGTTCACTTGTTGTTGAGGCACCTTTGTTTTCTTTGAGTGTTTCGAAGGCAGGGGCGGCCAGGAGTCTCTATTTGTTATTCGTTACCGGTGGGACCAATCTGGATTTAATGGTGCTCAACAAGCGAAGGATATCTTCCCGGATGATAAAGCCGCACGGAACCAAAAGCAGCGTGATGAAGGTGGCGAATAAAACACCAAAGCCCAGACTTATTGCCATGGGAATTAGAAACTGGGCCTGCACGCTGCGCTCGAAAATCATGGGGGAGAGTCCGGCAAAGGTCGTTAACGAGGTGAGCAAAATGGCTCTGAAACGCATACAACCGGCTTTAATGACAGCATCATGGGCATTGTCGCCCGCACTCCGCAAACGATTGGCAGCATAAACCAGAACCAGGGAATCGTTGACCACCACGCCGGCCAGACCGACCATGCCGAAGATGCTCAGGATACTTAAATTGAACCCCATAATCAGGTGTCCGCATAAGGCCCCGACAAAACCAAAGGGTATGGCCACCATAACCACCAGGGGCTGGCTGAAGGATCGAAATGGAATGGCCAGCAAGGCATAAATTCCAAAGAGTGCAATGCCGAATCCCTTAAAGACGTCCGCCCAGGTCTCCTGCTGCTGCTTGCCCACACCTTCAATCGTATAGCGCAAACCGGGATAGCGGGCTTTCAGATCAGGCAGGAAATTCGCTGTCAGCAGATTTCGAACCTCATTGGCGTTGGTCACTTTCTCTTCCACGTCGGCGGTGACCTTTACCACACGATACCGCTGGGCTCTTTCGATGGTTGCATAGCCCTGCTGGATATCAACCTGCGCCACCTGGTTAAACGGCACCTCGGCACCTGCGGGTGTCCGTATCCGCATATTTTCCACATATCCCATAGACTGGCGTTCACTCTCCGGATAGCGGATCATCACTTTGACCTCGTCTTTACCCCGCTGCATGCGCAGGGCCTCGGCCCCGTAAAAGGCATGTCGCACCTGGCGGGCCAGATCCTCCAGGGTTAATCCCAGACTGCGGGCAGCCGGTTTCAACTTGAGCTGCATTTCTTTTTTGCCGGGCAGAAAACTATCGCCGACATCAAATACGCCGGGATAGCTGCGCAGCTCCTTCTTCAACGCAGCGGCAGCCGCCAACAGCTGGTCATGATCATCGGAAGACAGATGCACTTCAATCGGATTGCCGGCCGTATGGATTTCACTGCGGTAGGTAATCGTTTCCGCGTCCGGAATTGAACCGACTTTGCGGCGCCAGCGCCGGGTGAGTTGGGCTGTGCTGATTTCCCGATATTCACTGTCTATCAGGTTAATCCAGGCCTGAGCCAGATGACCGCCGGTTCCTTGAATGGCGCCCCGACCACTGTGTCTGCCGACCCTTACCATACTATATTCCAAAAGGGGGACGGCATCTTTGGGACGGTTTTGCTCGGCCTCAGACAGGGTTTCCAGAGCAGCGCGCTCCATATGGTGGATCACCTCCCAGGTGCGTTCAACCGGCGTGCCCACCGGCATGGTCACATAGGTGCGCATGGTATTGCCCTCGACCGTGGGGAAATACGTAAATTTTACCCATCCGGCATGCCAGATCCCGTAACTGATCGTTAACAGCGCGATTGCCAGCGCCAGCGTTGCGTAACGCCACCGGACGCAAAAATCGACCAGCCGCACATAGGGCCCGTTAATAAACTGTTTTAACCACCGCGAGAATCGCTTTTCTTTTGGACGGGTTTCTCTTTGCCCGGTGGCGCTGCGGGCACTGCGCTCCAGATGTGAGGGCAAAATAAAAAGAGACTCGATCAATGAACCCAATAAAACCAGGATCACCACGATCGGAAGGTTGCGCATCAATTTGCCCGTGCGGCCACCGGCCAACAGCAAGGGCCAGAAAGCGACCATGGTGGTCAACACCGAAAAGATGACCGGTCGGCCCACTTCCAGAGCGCCTTCTACGGCGGCCTTAAGGGGACCGTAGCCTTCTTCCTGCTTGCGATATATATTTTCACCGATGATGATGGCATCATCAACCACGATGCCCAGCACCATAATAAAGGCAAATACGGAAATCATATTGATAGAGACCGCAAACTGCGGCAACAGCAATAAGCCGAAGGCGAAGGAGATCGGTATGCCCAGGGTTACCCAGAAGGCCAGACGCAAATTCATCACCACCCCCAGGAGCAAGACAACCAGGGTTAGACCGATGGCCAGATTTCTTAACAACAGTTCTAACCGGCTTTTTAATATTTTGGATCGATCCGAATAAAAGGCGATGTCTACACCCTCAGGCAGTTCGGGCCGCATTTTTTCGATATAGTCTTTGACCGTTTGGGCCACCGTTAATGCATTTTGATCGGCCACGCGATACACCTGGATCATGGCAGCGGCTTTGCCCTGAAATCTGGCACTGATATCGACATCCTCGAAGTCGTCCTTGAGGTTGGCGATCTGCCCCAGGGTGACTTTGCTGCCATCGGGACTCGTAATAACCGCCACTTCGCCATAATCCTCGGCAAAATAACGGCGACCTTTGGTGCGGATTAAAATTTCGCCGCCAGCTGTCTTAATGCGTCCCGCCGGAAGATCCAGGCTGGCTTTGCGCACGGCCTCAGCCACCTGGCCCAAGGTGAGCCCGTAGCGGCGCAGCGTGGCTTCTGAAATTTCAATGGACACTTCATTTTTACGAACACCCAGTAATTCCGCCAGGGTGATGCCCGGCAGATTGGTAATATCGTCTTTGATGCGTTCGGCCAGATGTTTGATGGTCTTTTCCCCGGCATCCCCGTAGACGGCGACATTGATAACCAGGCTGCGCCGCGTGACCTCGCGAACTTCGGGTTTTTCAGCCTCATCTGGAAATGTGGTGATCCGGTCGACCTCAGCTTTAACCTCTTCCAGGAGCTTTTTCAGATCCCAGTCCTTGATGACTTCGATGGTGACGGTACCCCGCCCTTCGCGTGCCTGGGAATCGATGCGTTCGATACCGGCCAGCCCGGCGATCTTTTCTTCGATGCGGCGCAGCACAGCCTCTTCGACTTCAGACGGAGAGGCTCCGGAATACTCAGTGGCAATCTTAATGATATCCAGATCGGTTTCGGGAAAAACCTCCACCTTCATTGTCACGCCGGTAAGCGTTCCGGCCAGCAGAAGGAAGATCATTAAGAGATTCGCGGCAACATGATTTTCAGCAAACCAGGCAATCACACTTTTCATGACGCATTGCCCTCCTGTTCCTGCCGGAAACGGACCCTCATGCCGTCGGTCACCGCCTTAAGCGGTGAGACCACAACCATTTCACCGTTTTTAAGCCCCCCTTCGACAAGCACCGCATCGGATGTCAGGCGGGCAACGCTCACCTTGCGGAACGTCAACTGGCCGTTTGTATCAACCACCCAGACCACATTGTTTTCACGCAAAGCCGCCCGGGGCAGCATGGCCGCATTTTCCAGCGTACGGCCTTCGATATCCACCGTAACAAAGAGCCCGGCGGCCAGTGGCGGCTTTGTCTCATAGGGCTTGTTCACGCGGATGACGACATTGATCATGCGCGTGCGTTCATCGAGCTTGCCTTCCGCCCGAACCACCCTGCCCGGCCAGAGGGATTCTCTGCCGGCAACGCGGGTGCTGACGCTTACCACCGATCCCGCTTCGTCACCCGGGGTGAACCCGGGTACGTGAAACCAGTAAAGGTCCTCGTCTTCGAAGGGCACCACAATCTCCGCCTGGTTGATTGAAAAAAGCGTGGCCAGCGCCTGGCCGACGGCGACATATTGGCCGATATCGACATTTTCCTCGTCAACCCGACCGTCAAACGGCGCTTTGACTTCGGTCCGCTCCAGATTCAGCTTTGCTTTCTGAAGATCGGCCCGATCGGCTGCCAGTTTGGCTTGGGCCGCTGCCAGTTGAGGCTCTTTGGCAACCAAGGCCGGTATCTGGTTGTTTTTGGGATCAGTTTCATAAAGCAGGCGCCATTCCTCGCGGGATACCGCCGCTTCTTCCTCGGCGACTTTTAATTTGCTTTCAGAGTCTTTGACCCGGGCCTGTGCCAGGGTTACGGCTAATTGATAGTCAAGCGGATCAATGCGCAGCAACACGTCTCCTTTTTGAAACTCACCGCCGTTCACCAGGGCCCGGGACGCAAATACCACCTTGCCGTTTACCTGCGGAACCAGTTGGATTTCACGCAGGGGTCTAACGGTGCCTTCGCCGCTGATGATCACGACCTGAGGACGCGTTTTAATCCTGGCCACGCTAACCATCGGTTTGAGCACCGGCGGTTGGGTGCGCTCCAGTTTCGGTTTGGTGGCCGTCAGGACTACAAATACCAATGCGCCGATTCCGATGAAGACCAGGGTAACGATAAAATGAATAATTCGCGGTTTGTGCTTACTCATAGGAGGTGTCTCTCGTTTTAAAGTCAAAGAAGTAGCCGTCACGTTCGAGCACTATCGGCTGGGGCACTGCCCAGCTGCCGCTCAGGGCACGATGCAAATTGACGCGATTGGTTAAAATGTTCAAATCCACCAGGACCAGATTATCTTCAGCGGTAAAACGGGTTTGCTGGGCGTCGAGTACATCCAGGTATTCACTCAGTCCTTTGATATAGCGGTTTTGGGCCACACGCTGAGTTGCGCGAGCCTCCTCTAAAAAAATAATCTCACGTTCCCGGCGCTCGAGCTGCTTTTTGCGGGTCAACAGGGCGCCTTCCACTTCGGCAAAGGCATTTAAAATCGCGTCGGCATAATCCGATACGGCCTGCTGGTACTGGGCTTCAATGCCGCGCTGGCGGGCTTTCAGGCGGTCGGCGTCCATCAACGGTTGCACAACCCCCCGGGAAAAGTTCCAGATGACACTGTCACTTTTAAAAAGCCGGTCTTTGCCATCGGCGTTCCAGCCGTAACTGCCGGTTAAGGTAATTGCCGGAAAGCGGGCGGCTTTGGCCGAACCAATCCGCTGGTTTAAGGCCACCAGCCGGGTCTCTGCCGCCCGGATATCCGGTCGCCTCAACAGCAATGTCGAAGGCAGCCCGCTCGGCACCGGATCCGGCCGCCGATAATAATCAGCAGGTTGGGTGCGTGGCGGACGGGTTTCGGGGTAGCGCCCCAGCAAAACCGATAGCTGCTGCTGTAAAATCCCCAGCTGCTGCTGCAACTGGGGAACACGCGTTTCAGCCCCGGCCAATAATCGTCGCGCCTGCCGCACATCCAACGCCGAGGTCAAACCGCGTCTGTAACGGGTATCAACAAACTGCAAACTGCGTTTGAAGGCCTCGATGCTCTGATCGGCGATTTGCAATCTGCGCTCGGACGCTTCAATCTTTAAATACAGGTTGATGGTTTCAGCCACAATGGTCTGGGCGATGGTTCGGCGATTTTCTTCATTCACCAGGATGTCATTGCGGGCCGCTTCGGATGCTTTGGCCAGCCGACTCCATAGATCGATTTCAAAAAGCGCCGGGAAGGTCAGCTGATGGGTGGTAATCGTCTCGCCGCGACCGACATTAACGCCGCCGAAGCGACGTTTATCCCATTTATAATCAAGACCGGCCTGGGGCCAGCGGTCTGAACTGACCTGAACATACTGGGCACGGGATTCTAATATTCGGGCGGTTGCCTGCTTCAAATCCCAGTTGCGTTTTAAGACCTCTTCAACCAGCTCATTGAGCTCAGGGTCATCGAAATCCTGCCACCAGCGATCCTCCATAACCGGATTGAAGGCCGGTGCGCTGCGGTCATTCTGGTAGGATTCCGGAATTTCGACCCCCACCTCGGGACGCTGGTAATCAGGTCCCAGGTTAATGCAGCCGTTCAGGCCTGTAAACAAAAGGAATGCCAAGCTAAATAAAAAAAACCAGCATTTCATATACGGGTCTCCTTTGATTTGGCGCCCAATCCATTGATTGAAAATTCAACGATGTGATCAACCAAACGCCCTTTGAAATCCGCATCATAATCACAGCCGGTAAATCTGCTAATCAGTATCCGCGCAAAATTAAAATAGAGCACCATGGCAAACACACTGCAGATGTTAAGGGCCAGTTTTTCCTCCTCAATATCATCCGGTAGAACGCATCGCAAATCCTCAAACAAACTGTCAAACAAAGGCCGCATGGCCTGATCGGCGATCATTTTGAAGGCCTCGGTGGGTTTGGCCAGTTCACTGGAAATCAACTGGTGGTGGCGTTTGCGCTCTTCCTCCGAAAAAGGTCCTGCCAAAAACGCCCGGGCCAAAGACTGGACAACCGCAGATGGCGTCAACGGAACGTCGGCCTTTAAAGAATCCCGAAAACTTTTTTTTATGCGGGAGGCGCGCGGCAGCCAGCGCGACCGAAAAACTTCCAGATAAAGATTTTTTTTGTTGCCGAAGTGATAGTTTACGGCAGCAAGATTGCAATTGGCTGCGCCCGTAATTTCCCTGACACTGACCGCATCATATCCTTTTTTGGCAAACAGCGCTTCGGCTTCATCCAGAATCCGTTCCTTGGTGTGATCATTATTCGCGTTATTCAGTTTTTGGCTATCATCCATGGGTTATTATCCTTTGCAAGAATCAAACGTTTGTATAAAACAA
>Ga0316194_10003479_pt1 | contig 10981 bp, 10 predicted proteins | sample CroRivsedime1_MG_FD_204936 | JGI IMG/M metagenome (GOLD analysis project Ga0316194, IMG submission 204936) | Coastal sediment microbial communities from Maine, United States - Cross River sediment 1 | ecosystem: Environmental > Aquatic > Marine > Coastal > Sediment | place: USA: Maine... | reverse complement strand
TGGCAGGCTAACGATAACTGGCGTTTTCAGCTGGGCTACACGTACCTCGACAGTGAATACACTGATTACACCACCATCACCAACAGCGCTACGACTATTTTGAAGGCGGCTGCCGGGCCGAGTACGAGTGATTGTTCGACGGTAGCCGTGGTTCCCGGCAGCGATCCTGCCAGCCCGCGTTATGGCTGCGAAGTCAGCTTCAACGGTAACTCGCTCGAACGGACCCCCCAACATGCCGTGCTGTTCAACCTGAACTATACGAACGCGCTGGGTGATACCGGCTTTGAGTGGTACAGCGAGGCAGACTACAACTACCAGAGTTCGCGGTATCTTGAGCAATACAATATTGCTGAATTGCAGGCCTACAGCCTGACCAATTTCAGGATTGGTTTGCTGGCTGACAACTGGGATGTGCAGTTCTATATCAACAACGTGTTCGATGAGGATGCCGTGCTGAACGCCGGCCCGACGGTAGGTATTCCCAACGCCCAGTTCGTGCTGGGTGTCGCAACGCCGCCGGACGTTACCGCCGTAATTGCCGGCCCCAACCTGCCGCAGGATCTGTATGCCAACCTGCCTAATCCGCGGCTGTTCGGCGTGCGGGTAAACGCGCGCTTCGGCGGTGATTAACTATATCCGCGCATGCGACCGAGCGATTCATCAATGTCGCCTGTTGATTCATCGTCGAGACGAACAATCAGCTTCAACGGCAACGTCAATATCAGAAACAGATTTCGCATTGTCGCCTCCATTTTGATGGGCGCGAATCAGATGCTCCGGAGCAACAAACCTGGCACGAAGGTTCATACCATCCCCCCAGAAGTCATTGGGGATGGTGTTATAGTCCCCTCGTTAGCCTGAAACATCCACACTGGCGCCCGGACGAGAAATTTGGAGAGCCTGATCCCCGCAATTACCGAGTTCTTCCAGGAACTGGTCGAGCAGCTGCTCCACCCCGAGACGGGCTTGCAGCTCGTGTTGATCGTCGTCATTTTCCTGCCGGCGTGGCTGCTGGCTCGCAAGATCAAACCCATACTCGAACAGCAGGCTCGCAAAATCAAAGACTCGCCCGGATTATTGCGGCTGATCGTCGCATTTCTGCGCCGGCTTAAGTGGTTTTTCTTCGCCCTATTGTTGGCCATCGCTTATTTGCTCACCACAATTACCGAGTGGCCGAAGAACAACTACCTGATTGAAAACGCCATGTTGCTTGCAGTTGCATGGTGGGGCATTTCCGTCGTCGCGCACGTCATACGCAGTCGCTTGTTGCGCAAGGCATTTACGATAATCGCCTGGAGCTATGTAGCCGCAACAATTCTCGGTATTTCAACCGAGATTGGCGAGCTAATGGATACCGCCGGGTTTTCGGTTGGCACGTATCGCTTGTCCGTGCTCACACTGTTGCAGGGCGCGCTAATTTTCAGCCTGCTGATGTGGGCTGCCATCAATCTCGGCGATTTTCTCGACCGGCGTATTCAGAAGATAGACGAGCTGACGCCGTCGCTGCGTGTGCTGATCGGCAAAGTAACGCGCATCACCTTACTGATTTTCGCGATTCTGGTCGCGATATCCAGTGTCGGCATAGATCTGACCGCGCTCACCGTGTTTTCTGGCGCGGTCGGCGTTGGTATCGGCTTTGGTCTGCAGAAGGTCGTGTCCAATTTTATATCCGGGATTATCATCCTGATGGATCAGTCGATTAAACCCGGCGACACCATTTCCCTGGGCGAGACCTTCGGTTGGATTCGGGAGCTGCGGGCACGATTTGTCTCGGTGGTTACCCGCGATGGCCGTGAATTTCTGATCCCTAATGAGGATTTCATCACTACGCAGGTCATCAACTGGTCGTTTTCCGACAAGTACGTGCGCCTGGATGTGCCCTTCGGCGTGTCCTATAACTCCGATCCGCACGAGGTCTCGCGCCTGGCCATAGAGGCGGCCGGTCAGGTTGGCCGGGTAGATGCCACGCGCAATCCGCCGGTCTGCTGGATGACGGGATTTGGCGATTCGTCGCTCGATTTTCTGCTTCGCTTCTGGATTCGTGATCCACAGCGAGGGCTTACCAATGTGCGTGGCATGGTGCTGCTTGCTTTGTGGGACACATTTAAGGAACACGATATCAACATTCCGTTCCCGCATCGCGAGATTATTATGCGATCGCCGGTCGAAATAGAAACCAAAAGCTAAGTGCTAACGGTCATATGCATTTATTCTCGACGGGCATATTCCGCTGCTGGCAATTTCTATAATTACTCGTAGAAGGAAAAATAGTGACGGGCACTCCTGATGAGCCCGTTGCGAACCCTTCATTTAAAATCCCCTGGCAGCCGCATTCGCCAAACTCTTACCGTGGGCTAATTGAATGCCTGAATGCCGGTCTGGGCGCGACCAAGTATCAGTGCATGAATATCGTGAGTGCCTTCATAGGTGTTTACGGCTTCCAGATTCATGACATGCCGGATGACGTGATAGTCGTCGGCTATACCGTTGCCGCCGTGCATGTCACGCGCAACGCGGGCGATATCCAATGCTTTCCCGCAGTTGTTGCGTTTGAGTAGTGAAATGGCTTCGGGCATTAACTTGCCCTCATCGATCAGACGGCCCAGGCGCAGACTGGCATGCAGCCCCAGCGTTATTTCCGTTTGCATGTCGGCCAGCTTTTTCTGAACCAACTGATTGGCGGCCAGCGGCCGCCCGAACTGTTTGCGGTCCAGTACATACTCGCGGGCGGCATGCCAGCAGAACTCAGCAGCGCCCATCACGCCCCAGCTAATACCGTAGCGCGCGCGGTTCAGACACCCGAACGGGCCCGATAATCCGCTTGCGTGCGGTAAGCAGTGGTCTTCAGGCACGAACACGTCATCCAGCGCAATCTCGCCGGTAGAAGAAGCGCGCAAGGCAAACTTGCCTTCATAGGCTTGCGCGCTAAGTCCCGTCGCACCCTTGTCCAGAATGAAACCGCGAATGGTCCCTTCGTCATCTTTTGCCCAGACGACGAAAACGTCAGCAACCGGTGCATTAGTAATCCATGCCTTGCTACCAGACAGGCGATACCCGCCTTGCACGCTTTTTGCCCGGCTTACCATGCCGCCCGGGTCAGAGCCGTGGTCGGCTTCCGTCAGGCCAAAACAGCCTACCCATTCGCCGGTGGCGAGTTTAGGCAGGTAGTGTTCCTTCTGCGCATCTGATCCATACGCATGAATCGGATGCATGACGAGACTCGATTGAACACTGATAGCCGAGCGGTAGCCGCTATCGATGTGCTCAACTTCGCGTGCCATGAGTCCGTAGGAGACGTAATTGAGCCCGGGGCATCCGTAGCCATCGATGGTGGCGCCCAGCATGCCGAGTTCACCGGCTTCGCGAAGTATGTCCCGATCGAACACTCCATTCCTGAAGGCGGACTGCACTCTCGGCATCAATTGTTCGCGGCAAAATCGCCTGACGGTATCGCGGACGAGTTGCTCGTCTTCGGTAAGCTGTTCCTCGAGGAGCAGCGGATCGTCCCAGCTAAAATTCATTTTTCATCCCATCGCTGTGCGAGGTGCAAAATAGAGACGATATCAGTGTGTCACCCGTGTGCCTGGAATCATCCGCTAGTGTCCGCGCCTTGCGCGCACGGCAGCCGCAAGCTCTTTCAGCACCAACTCGGTAGCCTCCCAGGATATGCATGCATCGGTAATGCTTACCCCGTACTCTGCGGGTTCTTTCTGGCTGCCTTCATTCAGGTTGCTTTCCAGCATGACACCGGCGATAGCCTTGCTGCCGGCCGCAATCTGCTGAGCCACTGCAGACGCAACCGCCGGCTGTTGGCGGAAATCCTTATTGCTGTTGCCGTGGCTGCAGTCAATCATCACGTTCTCGCGCTGTCCTTGTGCCGCGAGTTTTTCGCACGCTTCACGAACAGAATCGGCGTCATAGTTGGGTCCGTTTCGTGAGCCGCGCAGGATGAGGTGGCAGAATTTATTACCTTCGGTGGAAACTATCGCGGAAATGCCCTGCTTGGTTACAGAGAGAAAGTGATGCGGCTCGGAGGCCGAAAAAATTGCATCGACTGCGATGTTAAGACTTCCAGCCGTGCCGTTCTTGAAGCCTACTGGCATGGATAGCCCGGATGCCAGTTCCCGGTGCACCTGACTTTCGGTAGTACGGGCACCGATTGCACCCCATGAAACCAGGTCCGCGACGAATTGCGGCGAAATGGTGTCGAGAAATTCGCAGCCTGCCGGCACGCCCGACTCGGCAAGTTCGAGTAGTAGCTTGCGGGCAATTCGCAGACCGTGGTTGATATCGAAACTGCCGTTTATATTGGGGTCGTTAATCAGGCCTTTCCAGCCGACGGTGGTGCGTGGTTTCTCGAAGTAGACCCGCATGACGATCAGAAGGTCATCTGTGTATAATTTTTTCAGCGTAAGCAAACGATTTGCGTACTCCAGTGCTGCGGCCGGATCGTGTATCGAGCATGGGCCGACTACAACGATAAGGCGGTCGTCATTACCCGCTAACACGGCCTCAATCGCTATTCGTGTTTTAGCCACAAGTTCTGCAGCTTGAGGTGATACCGGGAACTCTTCCATTAGCACCGCGGGTGGTATTAGCGCCTTTAGAGCGCGTACGTGGATATCATCTGTTGTAGCTATTTTATTGGCCATATTCGGAATCAGTATCGACATTGCGAATTCCAATCCTAAGGGCTTAAGAATTGGAAAGCTATTGTTCGAATTACCTCTCTCGATGGCCTGGCATCGGTGTTCTGAGTGCAGTTCCTGAGCCACGGTTGCCCGTAACTGGCTTTTAATGGCCGGGTTCCGTCGGTCCTGCTACCCGTGCTGACCCAAAATAACCAAACCCTGACATCTTCGAACCGCACGAGTATTCACGCAAAGTCTAGTCTGGGTTATCGCCTCAATAAGGCGCTGAAGGAGAAAGGTAGGTGAATCTCTTGAGCACTAAAGACGAGAAGGCAGAGCGGTCGGGGCACTGGGTCATGCTGGACGCATACCAGTCAACACCTGATCAGCAGGCTTTAAGGCAGTTAGCGCAGAGACTGGATATGGCGCTGGATGAGCTCGGCCATATCGACTACCAGTTATTCGCTACGTTGGCGAAGTTGCGGTGCGACCTGACTATCGAAAGCCATGACAATCTGAATAGCCAGGTTTCGCAGTTGGTGGAGCCGGGGGTTCGTCAGGCTATGCAGGCTTTGGCGGACGAACTAAATAAAGCGAAGTTACTTACGGAAGAGGTGCTTGCCGATCATGTCAACATTAAACGATCATAATGAAGTTGGTTTGGATGGTGAGCTCAGGCATACGGTTCAATTGGCGGGTAAAACCTCGATAAGGCGAGCCCGGGCAAAGCCACGTTCATCGTCAAGCGGCAGTTCCGCCATTACCCGATATCTGGCCGGCAGATCGGAGCGTGTATTCAGCTCAAAGAAGAGTCGGTCGTTATGGTCTTTCAGGTACCCGGTGGCGCCTACTGTTGCTGCACCACCTTCGTCGACTACGAAGAATTCTTCCAGACGCGCAAAAATATATCGAACATCACCTGGCGCCTGAGCAAGAAATTCTTCGGGCGATAAATCCGCGAGTTGCTGCATCTGGCGGATTTTTCTCTCGTGCAATGGCGTCATGAGGAAATTATTGGCAATTACACTGCAGTCTGTGTGGTAACGGATGTAGTGACCGAAGTTGTTGTCCGCGAATACGATTCCGGAGTTGCTGGCGCACGCTTGTTCGAGTTCGCTAAAGAACCCGAAAGTGTCTTCATAGGCCGGGTCGAGCCCCAATGCATAGTCGACGCGCATCTTTTCTTCGATGCCGAGGGAAAATGCGCCGACGATAACGATCGAGCCGGCCATGAATGTGAGCAGCGGTTTGCGTTGCGCTATGCCCAGTTTTTCATTTGCCAGTGCAGCCCAACCCAGGACAAGGGCAAAACTCCCAAAATAATGCAGCCGGAACTGGGTGAATAGCAGCGCCAGGCCGAACACCGTCATAACCGCAAAAAACAGCGTGGCACTGTCTTTAGCCGTGCGGCAACGCCAGATATAAAGCCCCAGTAACACGGGCGCGAGTGGGCCCAACAATGAGTAGTAACTCAGCATGTCGAGGGTGCCACCAGGTTCTGCGGCCAGCCTGAAAGGGCTTAGCGCTTCGCCTATGCGGTCGAGCAGCACGATGTCACCCGAAAGGAATGCCGCACCACCCAGTGCATCCCTCCAGATGGGGATTAGTAGTGCCATTCCGGTAAGCAGCAATCCCAGCAGCCTTGGGGTAGTGAATTCGAAGCGGGCAAAACCGGCGATCAGGAGCGTTGATATGGCCGCAATATACAAGTGAAACCAAGACAATACCGCGAACTGAAACTGGCCATCACGGAAGGTTTCAGACGGTATAAGGACCAGTAGTGTGGAGAGAATGAGTGACGAAGAAAGCATTAGAAGTGCATCTTTGTCAGGTGCTGAGCGGCGCATCCATAGGATTGTCAGTGCTAGCAAGACGGGGGCCTGCAGAATAAACAGGCCGGTGTGAAAAGCGGGTGCACAACCCAGCGTTACTCCCAGCAGTGCTGCGCGTCCGGATTTGTCCGGCTCCTTTAGCCAGTAAATACCACTGAACAGGGTTAACAGGACAAAGGTGTATTCAATGTAATGGTGATCGATTATTCCTACACCGTGTAGCAACATCGTCAGCGGCGACAGCGCATAACCGAGCATGACCAGCGCAGTCCAGGGAACGGCAAGGCCTAACGTTACGCATATGCCGAGCAGCAGGGCGGCATTTACAAATATCCAGTAGACCGGCACGTGGGCGAGAAATGCCATGGGGTCCGCGTTGGGGCTAAGTTTTTGCCAGGCCTTAAGTGCCTGCGCCATAGACCAGTCGTAGGCCCAGGGCCAGTTTACCCAGCTACCCTCGGGCACATGCATTTTCTCGTCGAACTGGTAAAGGCCTTGCGGCGATTCGGCAGCATCCAGAATCCGCCGCGCATGATAAAAAGAATCGTTGCTGACGGGGACCCATGTTTGCGTCTGGTCTTCATAGGCGGCGCGGGTGAATTGCAACGCTGCGAATACGGCGATAAGCGAGCATACCGCCCAAACGAGCAGTAACTGCGCCTGTCGACTCATGATGACTTCCTGTTCAGAGCTGGCTCCCTGCCGGCAATGCTGGCACGAATAGTGTGCGGCAGCGCATGGGATTATATGTGCGCTATCGGGTCTGTACCAGCCGTCGCCATGTTCAGCGTGCGAATCATGAGTTGTGAGGGATTGAAGGCGGTGTAGGCCGGATAAATACTTCGCGCCTTAGTAGCTGGTGCCTATGTCGATGCGCCAGGAATCTATGTTGAGTTCGTCCGACGAATTGCCTAAGTCGATCCTGAGCAGGTTGTAGCTGCCACGCAGGAAAAATCGCGGGGTTAATTCCCAGCGCACACCCAGCCCACCGCCATAGGAAAAGTTGGTGTCGCTATAGGTGTCAGCAAAAGTGCGGCAGATGTAGCCCCATAAAGGGTCCCACCAGCAGCCCGTCACAGGGGGAGAACTGGCGACATTGGAATCCACATAGGTCCAGCCTAGTCCCAGATCGGCGTAGGGCGTAAGTGGGCCATCCACGAAATTCCAGATGCCTTTGAATTGCCCGGTGCTGATGGACATCCTGTGGCTGATGGTCTGTGTAGGCTCATCCTCATAAACCACGGTGGCGGTATACTTTGGTTCTACAAAGCTGAAATCAAAGCCCAGTGCCAGGTGGGCATTCAGATTGTAGCCAACCCCAAACCCCCAGCCGGTTTCGCCTTTGATATCCAGACCAGAGCCGTTCTGGCCGCTCAGGGTATCTGATTCGGTCGAGAGGATATTGAAAGAGAAATCCCATTTGTTGGCGCGGGTGTCGTCGATGCCAGGCACACGAAATTCCTGTGCGGCAGCAGTGCCTGCTATTAGAAAAAGGCCAATAAGCGCTATCAGTCGCATTTGTTTGTTTCCAAGGCATGTTGGTAGAGCCATCCAGAGCGCAATATTGCTTGCTGGCATCATTAATGGCAATGCTTATAGCGGCTGGTGCCCCCAATGAATTCCGGATCTAAGCTCGTTGCTCGCCAGTACCCTGTCCGTAAACTTTTTGACCAGCGTATTGGACTCAGGTGTCTCTACGGTCGTGGCTAAAACGGTATCGAGGTGGTCATCGCCCTCCGTGTAATTGGATTTATATATCGTCAGGCGCTCGACCAGGGTGGTCCGGTCTACTTCCGGGTGGAACTGGAAGGCCCAGAAAGGTTTGCCGCAAACCTTGAACGCATGGGGACAGGACTCTGTGTAGGCGAGCAATTCGCAGTTGTCAGGTAGAGAGGGTGCACGCTCTTTGTGGACTGAGACGGCACGGAAATTGTCAGGCGTATCATGAAATAATACATCCTGCGCAGCAGCGTCGGTCAGCCGTATGGGAATCGTGCCCATTTCGAAGTTTTCCTTGTCGCGGATAATTTGACCACCCAGGGCGAGTACCGCTAGCTGAAAACCAAAGCATGAAGCAAACACCGGCATATCTGTCTTCAGGCAATGCCGCAGCAAACCAATACTTGAGTCGACAAACGGGTAGAGGTCTGGCTCCAGCACGCTGGCTTCACTGGCGCCGCCAACGAACAAAGAGTCGTAACCTTCCAGAACATCACTGTCGAAATGCGGCGTGTCGAATACGTTGAGTATGTCGATCTGATCGCGCGCAAGTCCGCTGTAGGCGACGAAGCTTTCATATTCTTCTTCACGCACACGCTGTTGGTCACGAATCTGTAGCAGCAGAATTTTCAATTGTTCCATTTTCACGGGTATCTCGGGTGTGCGTTAAAACTCTGGCATCGGATATGGTCAGGGAGTGCTGCCGATATCAGTCTGCACTGACCAGTCCTATTATGCAGCGGTAATGCACGGGTTAAGCGCATCAAAAAGCCGGGGTGCCGATGGGCACCCCGGCGTATTGTGAACCGCGGTCCCTATTTGCCAGGCAGCAGCGGTATAGGCTTTTGTACCCAGTTTTTTGACGTGCGCCGGGCAGGGCTCGGGATTGCGAAAGCCCGGTCACCCCGTTGCTCACGCAATGACTTCATATCTATCCGCCAGCCTTTCTCCATCCAGTCCTTCAGGCACTCGCGATAGCGGGTGACCGCGCCGTCGGAGCGAACCAGCACTTCTTCACTGGGGCTGTCCGGAGTTCTTATCGGGTCAAGTTCCTCAAGAATATCGATGTCTTCCTGAGCGATGAGGAGGTTGACCTTCGTAATGCGGTCATCATGTTCAGGTTCCAGCAGCCACGAGCGCATGTTGACGAAAAATATGCGCGTGCGAGTTTCGTTGATAGGTGCTTCAAAGAAATACTGACTGAAACGATTTTCTTTCGAGAAGTTAATCCAGGTGATCATCTGGTTGGGTCCGATATGTCCGGAGCCCGCAATAACTTCTGGAACAAGGGTGTCTTGCTCGCCAAGTGCCTCGGTGCCTTTTACTTCGTTTTCGAAGTTCACGATGAACTCGCTACCCCACGGGATATCCTCAACCTCCAGTGGTTTGCGCTTCAAATCCTGGCTAATTGTCGGCGAGCCCTGGGCCGGATGAACAAACTCGTTATGCGAAGGGTCCAGGCCGTTTTCCATGGAACGTTCGTAGAATGCGCCGACCTCAAAAACCACCAGTTTATTAGCGCGCCAGCCTTCCTGTTCCCATTCGGGCACGTCACGCAGTGGTGGCCGTTCTTCCTCTGGCAGGTCGCCCAGAAACGCGAACACGATTCCGTATTTTTCCTGCACCGGGTAGCTATCGACTTTGGCGCGTGCTGGCGGCTTTTCATCATTGGCCAGCGTCGGTATATCCACACACTTACCGCCTTCATCGAAGCGCCACCCATGGTAGGGGCATACGACACAGTTGTCCCTGATCCAGCCTTTACCCAATGAGCCGCCGCGATGGATGCACGTGTCGGCCAGCACATGTGCATTGCTGGCATCATCACGAAAAGCGACAAGCTTGACGCCGAGAACTTCGGCCCGATGTGGCTCCTTGTTCGTTACTTCCTCACTCGAGGCGATGGGATACCAGAAGTTAATGTACATAGATTGCCACCTGTTTTTATTTTCACTTGGAAATGTTGAGGGTAATCATGCGAATGCAGCGTGCGTTTGGGCAGCTTGGAAAATACGTATACGGAAGGGTGGTGCTCGTTGCCGGGCTGTGCGATCTGCTGGGTCGCACGTGAGGCAGGCCGAGGTTTTCAGCATTATCAGCAAAATTCGCTGGGCCGAGCGGTTCGGCATCGACTTCGCTGCTGTTCATCAGGTGGATTGCATCTGTCCGGCCTGTCCCGATTTCAATTTAAAGCGATTGATTATTTTGCGGCAGTTGGTCAGGCTAGTCGGCCGAGTCACTTGTCGCCGTTGCCGTTAAGCTGACGGTCGTGCGAATTTAGAGTGTTTTAGTATTTCTTTTTAGAAGGGTGGATTGATGAAGCTGTTGGGAAAAATTCTGGGTGGCATCGTATTGCTGCTGGTCGCCGTTGTTATTTGGGCGGTGCTAAGCCTGCGTCCTAACCTGCCGAGTGAAGAGTTCATTTTGCAGCCGCCCGAGTCAGTTGGCGTGTTAAATGTGATGGTTTTCGGCGCCAGCGGAAAACTCGGTGTGGAGATCACCAAGGTGCTGACCTCGCGCGGCGATAAAGTTACGGCCTTTGTGCGTCCAACATCGGATCGCAGTCCGCTGGAGCCACTGGGTGTGGAGTTTGCGGTGGGTGATGCAATGGATGCCGAGTCGGTTCTGGCCGGGTTGCAGCAGAGTGACTTCGATGCAGTGATTACGACCATAGGTGGCTTCGGCGACGTGCCCCCCGATTACATCGCCAACGCAAATGTATTTGATGCGGCGGTGGCAACCGGTATTCGCCGGGTGATCATGATCAGTACCATCGGTGCAGGTGATAGTTATGAATCG
>Ga0316194_10003478_pt1 | contig 10983 bp, 8 predicted proteins | sample CroRivsedime1_MG_FD_204936 | JGI IMG/M metagenome (GOLD analysis project Ga0316194, IMG submission 204936) | Coastal sediment microbial communities from Maine, United States - Cross River sediment 1 | ecosystem: Environmental > Aquatic > Marine > Coastal > Sediment | place: USA: Maine... | reverse complement strand
CCGAGGAATCCACCGCCTGGCCCATGGTCTCCAGACCGGCGTATGTAGGCGGACTGGGCTTCGGCATGAAATGGAAAATGGGCTGGATGCACGACACACTCGAGTATATGGCGCAAGACCCCATACTGCGTAAATACCACCATGACAAGTTGACCTTGAGCATCTGGTATGCCTTTAGCGAGAATTATGTACTACCCCTGTCCCATGACGAGGTGGTCTATGGCAAGGGGTCGTTGTTAAGCAAAATGCCCGGCGACGTCTCGCAAAAAATGGCAAACCTCAGGGCGTTGTTCGGTTATATGTATGCTCACCCCGGCAAGAAACTGTTATTCATGGGGGGCGAATTCGGGCAATGGAACGAGTGGAACCACGAGAGCAGCCTGGACTGGCACCTGCTGGATGACCCTGCTCATCAGGGTGTGCAGAGGTGGGTGCGGGATTTGAACCATTTCTACCGTGAACAACCTGCCATGCACCAATTGGACTTCAAGTACAGCGGTTTCGAATGGGTGGACTTTCACGATGCGGAAAATAGTGTAGTCACGTTCATTCGCAAAGGGAGCCATCCGAACGACATGATACTGGTGGCGTGTAATTTCACCCCGGTGCCGCGCGAGAACTATATCGTGGGCGTGCCGCGGGGCGGCCGCTGGCTTGAATTGTTGAACAGCGACGCCGAATACTACGGCGGCGCGGGTTTCGGCAATGCCGGCGGCGTTGACAGCGCGCCGCTAGCCGCACAGGATAAATCTCATTCGCTTTGTCTTACCCTGCCACCGCTGGGCGTCTTGTATCTGAAGCCGGCCGGCTGAACAGGGCTTGTGGCCAGACCAGGTTCGTTTGATCCTTGTTCCGGGATCTCGAACAGGTCTGGCCCATTGAATCCATAATCCTGTGTGTGGCGAATTCCTAATCATGCTGACAGGGGAGCTTGAAAAGTCACCGAGGGAAGTGACACTAACATCAGCGGGTGCGTTCCCATCGAGAGACTGATGAGCGCGGGTATGGTTGTAATAACGTAGAAACGTGCCAAGTTTTCGTTCAAGGTCCTGCGCATTGCAGAAGAAGACACAGTCAAGGTATTCCCGCCGGATCATTCCAATCAGTCGCTCAACGAAGGGGTGCGGATATAGGGGTATACGGGATGGATTTGATATTCTTGATCTCGAGAATCCGTAAGTTGGCTTGCCATTGGTGATACCTGTATAGCGGATCATGGTCGGAACTCAGGTAGTGTGGGATACTTTGAGTAGAAATGGCAGTGTTGAACATCCGACAGAGGGCGACACTATCGACATTCCCTGCATGAACGCCAAAGCCAATGATGCGCCGCGTGAATTGGTCCATGACCACGAGTACCCAGTGGGTATTGAGTAAAATGGATTCGCAACGAAAAAGATCAATGCTCCAGAGGCTGTCCTTCGCATGCCCGACGAAGGTCAGCCATGACGGTCTGTTGCCATCGGCTATTGGGCGGTAGTGTTTGGCGAGGACGCGCCGGACCAGGTCCTTGTTAATATCCACGCCAAATGCTTTATTGATTTGCTGGGCAATTCTTAAGACAGCCAAAGCGTGGGTTACGTTGTTTTAGTTCAATGATTGCCTGGATGAGTTCGGATGATGGACCCTTGGGGCCTGGCTTCCCTTTTCTCACTGATGAGTACAGTAGACGGTACTTGCGCTTCTTGAGCAGGTCGTGAAATTTCAGAAGCGTCGATGGCCGAATAATCACGGCAGCTCGCTGGATACGGCGTGGATCGAGAAACAGCGACCAGAAGCCGAACAGAAACCGATCGAGTGCTGAGAGATTAGGCGCGCGTCGCCGCGAACGGTTGATGACCAGGAGCTGCTGCTTCATGATCAGGCTATCAGCGACAACAGTCCTTGCGCCGCCGGGCCCCAGGAGTTTGGCAGTCGTGGTCAGCAGATGTGCGAGGAGAAGCAGCAGATCTTTCATGGCAAAGCAGGGTAGGGAAGGATGCTTCCAGGAACAAGTCTGTCTAAGTTGTCGTTTTCAGGTGATAATTAGCAATTCGCCTGGGACAGATATACATATCGCATTCCTGGATCAGGATGATGTAACATTCTCCGTCCCGCGGTGAGGTACGAATAGATTATCACCAGCGACCATCTGCCACGGTACCAGACTGGGTGTATTCTCAGTGTGTAATGACTGACAAAGCGTTCTGGCTGGTCTTGGACTTATCAGCCGTCCTGTTTTTACTTCAAGCAACATAAGTCTGGAAACCGGCAGCGAATACGGCCGAAACAATTACACTTTTTGGAGGATATATGGATGCTCTGGTGACGCTTGCTGTAATAGCGGTCATCGTTGTGTTGATATTCGATTACACTAACGGATTTCATGATGCCTCCAACATCATCGCTACAGTTATTGCCTCCCGTGCAATGACGCCTGTACAGGCGGTCATTATCGTTGCAACTTTTGAATTTCTGGGGCCGTTACTCGGTGGCACCGCAGTAGCCAACACCATCGGCAAGTTTGTCGATGTCGGTTCACTGCAGTCACTGGATGCCGTGGCAATTATTCTGTGTGGCATCATCGGGGCCATTACTTGGAATCTGGGGACATGGTGGTTCGGCATCCCGTCCTCATCGTCCCATGCCCTGGTCGGCGGCCTGGTGGGTGCCGTAGTGGTGTCAGCCGGTGTTGACCATGTGGCGTGGGGCTTTAGTGAGCTTGCCCAAGGCCATTTCACAGGGGTGACCAAGGTGCTGATTGCCCTGGTGCTCTCGCCGATTATTGGTTTCTGGGCTGGGTTCGCAATTCATCGATTTATGAGGTTCCTGTTACGGGCAGCGACACCCGCCGCCAACAAGTATCTACGCCGCGTCCAGTTTATCACGTCAGCCGGTCTTGCCTTCTCGCATGGCGCCAACGATGCACAGAAGAGTATGGGTATCATCACTCTGGTTCTGTTGCTGGGCGGCTTCATCACAGAGTTCGAGGTACCGTTTTGGGTCATTCTTTCTTGTGCTACCGCGATTACCTTGGGAATCATGTCCGGTGGCTGGCGCATTGTCCGTACCGTTGGGTTTGGTATTTACAAAGTACGCCCGCTACATGCATTTGATGCGCAATTAACCTCTGCCTCAGTAATCTTCGCGGCCTCGATGATTGGCGCCCCGGTATCAACCACCCACGTGGTGAGTTCGTCCATTATGGGGATTGGTGCATCGGAGCGGCCCAAGGCGGTGCGCTGGGGGAAGGCCCGCGAAATCCTCAAGACCTGGATTATCACAATTCCTGGAGCTGCTACTGTGGCTATCATCAGCTATTACCTGGTACATCTGATTACGGGTGTGGCTTAGGCTGTAGTTGTAGGCATCAATAAATTGGCTGCAAGGCGGCCCTCTTTGCATGGAGAAGACAAGCATGAGTGGTAACAAAGACTCGCTATTGACCCGATTGGTAGACAGGGTGTTCCCCCGCATGCCGGATTTCTATTCCCTTCTAAATGAACAGTGTGACCTTGCAGTCGAGGCGATGGAGGTCTTCGTGCGGTTCATGGAAAATGGCGACAAGGCCATGGCTAGACAGGTGCGGGCACTGGAAAAACGAGGTGACGAACTCAAAGCAAGGAACACCGACATCCTCAGCAAGTCGTTTTCCACCCCGATGGATCGCGAGGATATCTATCGTGCGATTACCAGTATTGACCACATCGTCAATTATGCCAAGACCACGACCAGGGAAATTGAAGTGCTGAAAGTGGCGCCTGACAAGTACATGCTGGAACTTGCCGTTTTACTGAAAGAAGGCACGTACTCGCTGCGCGAAGGATATCAAAAGCTCTCGCATAACCCGAATCTGGCCGACGAGGACGCCCAGGCGTCGCGTAAGGCGGAGCGTAGCTCTGAAAAGGTCTATCGCAGGGCGTTGGGCGAATTATTCCGGGAAAAAGGTTATATAAAGATGCTGGCGAATCAAGAGTCAGATACCAAGGCGACAGCCATAAATCTGGTCATCGACATCTTCAAACGCCGTGAAGTATACCGTCACTTGTCCAATGCTGCCGACCGCCTGGCACGAGCGGGCGAAGTGTTGCATGACATCGTCGTCAAGATTTCATAGCACCCTGGCTTTAGCGGCAACACCGGAGCAGCCTCGATCAGAAGCGGAGGGTGTCCCTGGCGATAGGATTCATACAGGGCTGCAGGATATTTTCTACAGTTGCTGCCACTCCTTTTGTCCGCTTGCCATAGGTGAATTGCTAGTGGGTGTGGACGTCCGCCGTCTTCATCATGCACACGCCTCCAATGCAATCTGCTTTGCCCGGCTAAAATCATTCTTGCCACTTCCGAGTTTCGGAATCGCCTCTACATGGATTAATTCTGCGGGTCTCATTAACGGGTGGAGCCCAGATTGTTCGATAAGCCCCTTCATTTCATCCTGGTCGATGTCACCGGCCATCAGGAGAATCACTTTTTCTCCCTTCTTGCCATCGGGTAGTGCCGTGGTGAGTATCTCGATGTTTTCGGGCAGTACTTTTCCAATGGCTCCCTCGATAGCTCCGAGGCTGATCATCTCGCCACCGATTTTCGCAAAGCGTGAGTAGCGATCGACAATGGTGAGAAAGCCATCCTGGTCGAGATGGCCCTTGTCACCGGTCTTGTACCAGCGCTTGTCATCCAATTGTATGATCACATCAGCGGTCTTCTCGGGATCATTGAGGTAGCCCAGCATGACCTGTGAGCCACCGAACAGAATTAGCCCATCTTCTCCAGTGGGCAGTGTCTCCAGCGTGTCCGGATTAACAATACGGAAACTACCCCCCGGCAGCGGCATGCCGACGGTTCCCGGCTTGTTTCCTTGCTGGACTTTCCAGTCCCATTGGCCGATCCGGTCCGGGATGTTGACGCTGGCGACCGGTGTGGTTTCTGTGGTGCCGTAGCCTTCGTAGATCTCCTTGTTGAACTTGAGTTTGAAGGCATCGCGTACCTCCGGATTCAGTCTTTCGGCACCGGACACGACAACGCGCAATGATTCCAGCATCAACGGGTGGATACGCTGGTTTCGGTTAAACAACCGCAGAAAGGTGGAGGTGCTGCAATACACGGTGGCCTGATGTTTTGCGATGGCCTTCGCAATCGTCAGGGCGTCCGTCGGGTCCGGATGAAAGATGACCGGGATGCCCTCAACCAGGGGCATGAGTCCTGTTATTGTGAGACCGAAGGCATGAAACAGGGGCAGGGTCGCCATGAGGGTGTCTTCCTCGCGCACGTCGAGGACATCCGAGACCTGCCGGATATTGGCCATGATATTGCGGTGACTGAGGACAACGCCTTTGGGTTCTCCTTCACTGCCGCTTGAGAAAAGGATGGCGGCCGGTTGATCGATGCCAGTACGCCGACCGAACAGTGCATAGAGTACCCTCGCAGGCAAGACGATTGTCGAGACCAGCAGAGCAAGCTTGCTGAACATGCCAATCGCGTCTTTCAGGTCTTCAATATAATGCACCTGAACCCGGGCCAGGAGTTCATTCAAGTCAGCACCACGCTGTTCCAGTTTCTTGATAAAACGTCTGGATGTATAGAGGTCGCTAATCTCTGCTTTCTCCACCGCAGCAAGCAGTGACTGCAGGCTGGCCGTGTAATTCAGGTTGACCACGGTCTTGTTCAACAGCAATGCCGCCATATTGGTGATAATGCCAGGACTGCTGGTCGGCAGGAGCAGACCGATATTTTGCTCCTGACTGCGCTTGCGGATCAGGTGGGAGAACGCGATGACGGCGGTCAGGGTTTTATAGCCGGAGAGTGTGGTCGTTGCACTGGCGTCTGCCAGGCAGGACTCACGGCCGCATCGTTTTGCGCTACGCAACCATGCCAACGGAATGGGGTCGAGGGTTTGCGTATGATGCTCCCAGGTATCGATAGAGAGTTCGAGTACCTGCCTTTTTAGTTCGTGGGCCGGTGTATCCATGGGCAGGGGTTTGCCGAAGGCAACGATGACATCCCCACGCAGGCGGGTGTTACGAATCTCCTGCAGTTTTTCACTCGAGCGTGAGAAGCGGCTGCCCCAGAGGCCACGTATATAGAACGGCAGAATAATGCCATCTACACCTTCGACGGTGCGTTCATAGCCACGTTTGAATTCACCCAGCTGGCCACTGCGGCTGATGGTTCCTTCCGGAAACAGGCAGACGACTTCGCCGGCACGCAGCAGTTCGTTGATCTGTTGCAGTGCCTCTTTACTCTGGCCGGCAGCAATCGGAATGACACCGAAGAAATCCATGAACCATTTCAGATACCAGCGTTGATAGATTGCCCGGTGCATCACAAAGCGTACTGGCCGGGGGCAGGCGATCTGAATGATTGCCCAGTCGAGCCAGCTGATGTGATTTCCCAGCATCAGTACACCACCGGTGCCGGGCAGATTCTTAAAACCCAGTACCTGTATACGATGGGTGCTGGAGAACACCTGCGCAATGACATAACGCACCAGCGATTGTGGCAGTTGGTAGATCGTATAGAGGGCACCTGCCAGTGCCGTGATCGTCAATAGATGAAACAGATCGATACTGCTGATGCCGAAGATGGCAAATAAAACGGTCAAGCCCAGAAATCCCAGCATGACCACGTTTTGTACCCAGTTGTTGCCCGCCAGCACGGTGCCCAGTTGATCGTCCCGGGCATGGAACTGGATCAGTGCGTTGAGTGGCACGATGAACATCCCGCCACTGACACCCAGCAACAGAAAATCGATGACCAGCAGGACAGGTGAGTGCAGTTGTGGCAAGAAAAAGAGCGTGGTAACGATACCCAGTGCACCCAGTGGGACAAGGCCCGTTTCGATATGATGCTTCGATGACTGTCCGGCCAGCAGGGAACCGATGATGATGCCGAACCCGGAACAGGCGAGTATCCCCTGAATGACAACGGTGTTGTTCTCGCCCAGGGTCTCCTTGGCAAAGGCCGGGAAGGTGGCCAATACGACCTGGGATATTCCCCAGAACGCGGACAAACCGACAATCGAAAGCCAGATGGTTCTGTTCGCCAGGATCTTGTTGAGATTGTCCCGCAGGTAGAGGCCCTGACGGTATTGTTGTACGTCAAAGTGCCGTTCGGCTGCTGCCGCCTCACGGGCTGGCAGTCGCATGGCAAATATCAATTCCAGTGATGCACAAATCACCAATATCCAGCCAAGCGGTGCAATTGCCTGCAGCAACTGTGATTCATTTTCATAGTTCACCCCGGCCAGCCCCCGTTCAAAAAATACCGAGAAAGCGAAGATGCCAAACAGGATGGCCACAATGGTGACCGCCTGTACGACGGCATTAGCGGAGGCCAGTTGCTCCTTGCCCGTCAGTTCCTTGATGTAGCCGTATTTTGCTGGTGAGTAAAAGGCGCTTTGTACCGCCAGCAGAAAAGTCATGGCGAAGGAAAAGTGGAACCAGCCAAGGTAGTAGGAAAGGGTGATTAGCAGTGCCAGACCGACGGCAACCGCTGCACTGACTTTCATGATAAAGGGTTTCTGATGTTTGTCAGAAAGATAGCCGGCGGGGGAGAAGAGCAGTACGAAGGGCAGCAATATCAGTCCATTCACGATTGCCGTCAGAATGATCTGGGTCTGGCCGTCATAGATCTTGAAGACTGTATTCTGGATCAGGATCTTGTGTCCCAGATCGACAAAGGCGTTCAGGAAAATAACCAGGATGAACGGAATGAACCCCGTTAGTTTGAACAGTTTGTCCATGGGTGGTGACCTGCGTTGTTATTGTGGCGGTGGAGTGTATTCGCAATCACAGTTTTCTGTGGGGCATCACTGCAAAGACTCGGTTATCGGTGAAGCCCTTGAGATAGTTAGTGATCAGTGTCTGCGTCAGATCTTGTACTGAGTCGACACCGGTGACGCCGAGGGTGCCGGCGAGTGCCAGGACACATATCCCATGCACGCCTCCCCACAGAGCCCATGATGCTTGTGTGATCTCATCGCGTGTGTGCTGTCCGGCAAGTGGTTCAAAGCCTTCCTCGATCAGCGTGAACATACGTGCCACCTTTTCCAAATACCAGGTGCTTCGTTCATACGCTGTTGCAGATGTCACGAAAAATAACTCGCACTCAGTGAGTTAGGTACAGTCTAGCATGCTCCGAATACAGAGGAGTGCCTGTCTCTACCAATAACCAAATCCGGTGCCGGCGTTCAGAAACTGGTCCGCGCAATGTGGAGATTAGCAAAAATTATAAGTCAGCGGGCAGGGCATGACGCTAATCGAAAGAGGAGAAAATGGCCTTGTGTGCAGGATGTGAGGCCATGAGAACAATCGGAAGTGCGGCAGGCTAACAGAGCAGGCTGCAGTACACGGTTTTGAGGCGTTGCGATCGTGTCTCAGACCGCGCGGCGGTACTCATGATGGAGATCACCGACGTGCGGGAAGGCGATGACCGTTCCCAGGTCAGGCTGCTCGACCGGTCTTTGTTCTGGGCATTGTTTGTCCAACGCAAGATGTGTTCGCGCCTTGTGGTAGTAAGAGAAATAGGCGCGAAGCGTGTGTTTCAGGTGCATCTCATTGAAGATGATAATGTGATCGACGCACTCGCGCCGTATTGAACCGATGAGTCGTTCAACGTAGGGATTTTGCCAAGGTGAGCGCGGGGCGGTGAGTACCTCTTGCATGCCGAGGCTGTGAACACGGTGTCGGAAGCTTGCACCATAAGTCTTATCGCGATCACGCAGGAGGTATTGGGGTGCAGGGTCCCATGGGCATGCTTCAATCATCTGCTGCGCAGTCCACTGGGCCGTCGGATGTTCAGTCACGTTGAAGTGGACACAATACGCCGTTCATGTCTGAGCACGAGCAATACATACAAGATTCGAAATGTCGCTGTAGGCACAGTGAAGAAGTCGACTGATACCAGGTCTTTACTATGATTGTTCAGGAAGGTCCGCCATGTTTGAGAGGGTGGCTTACCCTGCTTGAACATATACTTTGCAACGGTTGCCCGGGAAACCTGGATGCCGAGCATTTGCAACTCGCCGTGAATTCGTGGTGCGCCCCAGCCAACGTTGCCTCGTGACATCGACCTGATAAGTTCGCGCACCTCAGGTGCGATAGGTGGGCGACCACCCTGGCGGCAATGAGACTTCCACGTCCAGTACAGTCGAAAGCCCTTGTGATGCCAGCGCACCAGGGTATCTGGTTTGAAGACCTGCAGTGTCTGCAGGCAACCAGGCCACAGACGGTAGAGCCAGACCCAGAACAGCCGTTGACACCAGTGAAATCGGAGTCGTTTGCGTGGTGATTGGTTTACCATGGCCAGTTGTTGGCGGAGCGCCAGGACTTCGAGATGTAGGAGGGCGCGGGTTCGAAATAGACCGAGGAGCGTGGACAGGACGGGGAGGGTAATAGTTCTCATGCCGGGACCGTACGATAGTCGGTGAAAAAAAGTCAACGAAGTCAATGCGTACGATGTTTTTGGCAGCTACAAGCGAATATTCGAAAGGCACAAAAATGATATAATTCCGCCTTGCTGACATTTTCAACTAAGTGCGACCACTTAATAATCAACAAGGTGGCGTTGATGGATGCCCAATTAATAACTATCAACAATAGTGATTGATTTATTGATGAATACTCTGAATAGACCCTGAAGGATATTTTCCGATGCTGACACGAGTAACAAGACGTTTTGTAGTTATCACAATGACATTATGGTTTGTATCTGGCTGTTCAGAGCAGGCAGATTACCCTCTGTTACGGGAGAGCATGGACCCGGAATTCAAGGCTATGCTTAAGGAAAGGGTGCAGGCTGAATTCAAAGAGACACGCGCGCAACTCGTGAAGGAGGGTAAGGTTGGCATAGTCATTGTTGATATCAGCGACCCGTACCATCCCCGTGTTGCCGAGGAAAATGGTGACCTCATGCTCTATGCGGCCAGTCTCCCTAAGATCGCAATCCTGCTCGGGGCGTATGTGGCGGCAGAGCGAGGTGACCTGGTAATTGACGAAGAACTACGAGCATCGATGACACGCATGATTCGCAACTCATCGAATGCTGATGCTACAGCTGTCCTGAAGCGGGTCGGTTTTGAGCGTCTGGCCGAGATCCTGCAATCGGACCCATATCGTCTCTACGACCTTGAGTACGGTGGTGGTTTGTGGGTCGGCAGGGAGTACGGTGGTGAGCTCTGGCAAGCTGACCCGGTCAATAAGATTACCCACGGGGCCAGTGCCATGCAGGTGGCGCGGTTTTACTACCTGTTGGTCACCAACCGACTGGTGTCACCAAAGCATACAGCAGAGATGCTCGAGATACTTTCGAAGCCGGCCATCAAGCACAAATTCGTCAAAGGGTTGAATGAGGTTAATCCGGATGCAACGATGTATCGCAAGTCTGGTAGCTGGCGCAATTTTCATGCGGACAGTGGTATCGTCGATACCGAACATGGTAGATACATTGTAGTCGTCATTGGTGAGCATCCAGAAGGAGCTAAGGATCTCGTGCGATTTATCCAGGCAGTGGAATCCGCCATGCAATCAGACACCACAGTTGCTAAATAATCCTGTGCATGGCGAATTGTTAGTGCGGCCGGGCAAGGTCGTCGATTCAAGCAGGTGTAAGTCCCGTTCCGGCAAGGCAGGCCAGCCTGTCCTTCCCGAAAATACGTACTAACTGATATTCCTGAACTTTTTCAGGGGTGATGTCAATCGGGTGCCCTCGGTCATTGTTGCTGCCGAAGAGGATCCAGAACCATGAAGCCCATTGTCTGCACCCTGTTACTCCTTGTGTCTACCGTGATCCGGTCACGACTCTTCCTGCAACTCGAGATTGCCGCGCTGCGGCATCAACTTGCTGTGTATCAGAGAACAACGAAACGTCCGCAGATAAGCTCCGGGTTGTGCACTTCAATGTCACGGAGCATCCGACCGCTCAGTGGACCGGTCAGCAGATCATTGAAGCGTTTCCGTGGGATACGGCACCATAGTATCTACTGCGGGATCGCGATGCTATCTACGGGAA
>Ga0316194_10003477_pt1 | contig 10984 bp, 9 predicted proteins | sample CroRivsedime1_MG_FD_204936 | JGI IMG/M metagenome (GOLD analysis project Ga0316194, IMG submission 204936) | Coastal sediment microbial communities from Maine, United States - Cross River sediment 1 | ecosystem: Environmental > Aquatic > Marine > Coastal > Sediment | place: USA: Maine... | reverse complement strand
CTGGGAAGTCATGCCACATCTCGATAGAACCCAAGCCCTCGTGGAGAAAAACGAGAGTGGGACGGGAGTCCTGCCCATCGTTACCCGGGTGCGTGAGTCTCCTCACTCGGAGCTTGTGGCCTACCGCCCGAACGAAGGAATCCTCTGTCAACAAACTACCTTTGGTACTCATATGGGTCTCTAGCTTTTTCAAGCGGAGGAGTAAGCAAAGGTCATAACACTTCGCGCCTCCTGGGCGCTTCGTTGTCACTTCTTCGCGCTCGCTTCGCTCCGCTCAGTCCCGCAAGCGGGTCCCTAGTTTGGGCTGGCGCCCGTCATTTGTGGTCATTTGTAGCTATTTGCCCTATTCATTATCACCAATAATATTTTAGACATTTATAGTTGAGTGACCTTTTGCAATAGCTCCCTATAGTACACATAATTCTCATATGGCACATCGGACCGGATCCGCCCGTCTGCCAGGGGCACATAGCCACCGTCGGCAACTAGTGGCGGCACCTTCTCCTCGATTTCGCTTCTGATCGTGTCTTTGTCGCGTCGCAGTGCATCCAGATCGATTCCCCCGATAAGGCGCAGTTCACGGCCGAACTCTTGACGAATATTGCGATAGTCCATTTCCTCAATGTTGACCTCGCAAGCCCACAAACAATTGAATCCCCACTTGAGCATGCTCGGAATCAGGGCTCGAGCATTAGCATATGTCACTAAAACTATAGTTTCTACTTTATATTTGTGAAGGACATCAAGAACCGGCTCATAGCTTCTCAGTACCATTTCTTCGTACATCTGTGGCGAGATCAAGGGTCCATAATTGCCGCCAATGGGCTCACTGAAAAGTGCTGCGTCCACAACCACATCCTTTAGTACCCGTTCCGCTAATCCGGCAGCAAACTTTCCCTGGATTTTCATGGCCTCACGCACAAATTCGGGGTCATCAATGAGCAGGTCCATCAGCTCTGCAAATCTGCGCCAGTCGTAAACGCCCATAGTGAGGAAAAATCCCCGGTGAATTCTTAGCATGAGCACATGGTCTCGCTTTTGCCAACGGCGGACCCTTTGAGACCAACCCCTCGGCAAGCGTCCTCGCCCGTATGGATCGAGGTGTTGCCGCAGTCCTTTCAGTTCAGCTCGCGAGGTTGGCCACTTTTTGAACTTGGGACTGGGCTCCAAGTCCGGCTCTATAACCTCGCGCCGATCGGTAGGAAACATCTGAGAAAGATCTGCTTGAGACCGCAACCCCTGCTTACGCCATGTTTTGAGCACGTCCCGGCGGATGCCCTCCTCGAAATAGGGCACGCGGTCGGGGCTGCCGTAGCGCATTGTCTCAAGAAATCTTTCGCGACTGTTCATAGATCGATTCTCTCGCCCATTTCCTTCACTCACTAAAGCTCACAGAGAACGCAGAGAAAAAAGTGATGGGATCGCTTATAAGCACACGCAAAGCGGGCGGTCCCGACGCTACAGCATCGGGACATGTGGGCAGTCCTGGATGTCCAGAATAAGCGAGCTTATTCCTAAACATCCAGCCCTCCCCACTTTGCTTGAAGCGATCCTTCCTCCATACATACCTTTAACTCCACTCAATTCATTTATTATTGAGCTCACGGAGATTGAATGAGCTCTCTGAGTGATAGCATTAACCCTATGACCACTTACTCGGCCCTATCCTGCGTATTTATTATTCTGGTGATGCCGTCTTTTAGTAGAGGTTCGTTGAAATTAATCAGCAAACCAAGTGGCTTACCTGCTAACCGTAAATAGGTCAGAAGCTGTTTTTTATGTACTGCTTCCACTTTTTTTACTGATTTTAACTCCACAACAACTGTATCCCCTACCAAAAGATCCAGACGGAATCCTTGTCCATCTAATTTCTGACCTCGATATACGATGGGCAAAGCAACTTGAGACTGTGCCTTTATACCCATGTTTTCAAGTTCAATCAGAATGCATGATTGATAAACAGATTCCAGCAAACCGGGCCCAAGTTCCTTGTGCACTGCTATAGCAGCTTGAATGATTTTTGACGACAGCTGATTGAGCTCCATGTGTGCCCCCTGTGGTCTTCAGAATCCTCGGCGAGCTCAAAAAAATAATATAATGTGCGCCTGGATCAATCAGAGTCCCCTGCGTAGCAGGGGCTACCGATGCGAATGCATCGGTAGATGTGGGGATCCCTTGTGGGATGAGATAAGCTTGCTTATTCGGGACCACAAGGGATTCTCACCAAGTCTTTGAGCGATCCTTCCGGATGTAATACTTCCTCCTAAGTATTACAGAAGAGACTCTGTGTCTCTGTGAACTCTGTGAGAGATAAAAGAGATCGAAAGATACCCGTGTAGTACAAGCTATGACGAGCCTGATTTAAAATGAAACATTTCCTGGACAGTTTGTCGGTATTTTCTAATTTCAGCTTGGCGGCGGGCGCGGCTCCAGCCAAGGGTTTTGCCCATGAGTTTGGCTGCAACCACCTCCAATCCACCTCCGCCGTTGAAGTGTAACAGATCTGTTCGCCTGCTCATGAAGTCTTCGAGAGTGAGGGCCATCTCATCCTCTACCCCATAAATGACCTGGGCTTTGATCACCCGACAGCCTGGCCCCAATTGTTCCAAGAGCTTCCGATCACTCAAACCCAGAGCCAGGATGTCCATGTGATTTCGACCGTAACTGTTAATCAGGTGCTCTATACTTGTCAAAGATAACCCCCATCGGCCCTTGAGACCAAGGGATTGGGCTCTGAGATAGGAGGGAAAATCGGTCATCTCCCCACCCGTCAGCGGCACCTCGTCAGTAGTGCAGGTCTGAAATCCACCCTCCAGCCGATGTGCATAGCGCTCCAGCACTTGATCAATCAGGTCTTCTGCCATGGTGCGGTGGGTTGTGAGCTTACCACCGGCAATGACCGCAAGTCCATCATCGTATAAACCGATATAGTGATCACGGCTGACTTTTGAGGGATCACCCTCCTCCATTATCAAGGGTCTGAGACCAGCCCAAGAGGACACTATATCGTCTGGGCCAAGATTGACTGATGGGAAACAATGGTTCAGTACATCGAGAAGGTAATCGACGTCGGCAGCTTCCACCAAAATCTTATCCAGAGAGTCGGTATAATCAGTGTCAGTGGTTCCCACATAAGTAAACTGTTCGAGAGGTACCACAAATATCAAGCGTTTGTCCGTGGTGGGCACAGCCAGCAATTGGTTTACTTTGAGTCGGCTTTCCGGAAAGACCAGATGAACGCCCTTGGTCGGTCGTATAGCAGGGCCGGGTTCTGAGTGGAGTTTGAACAGTTCTCCCGTCCAAGGTCCAGCAGCAACCACTACAACTCGGGCGCGAATCACCCCCTCTTTGCCTTTCATTACCTCCCGGAACGTTACTGCATTGAAAGGCTCCTTGCCGATGTCAAGCCCTATTGCCTGAGTGTAATTGGCAACCACGGCACCGTGCTCGTGGGCTGATTTGACCGTGATCAGGGTAAGGCGGGCATCATTTACCAGGCAGTCGTAATAGATGAACCCCCCTGAGAGTTTTTCCTTCCGCAGTAGAGGTTCTTCATGCAAAAGTTCCTCAGGCGACAGGTTGCGGTGACGCCCTAAAGAGCTAGCGCTTGCCAAAAGGTCGTAGCCGAATAGCCCGATATGCATCTCGAGCCGCTTTTTCCAGCCTGAGTAGATTGGGATCATAAAGGGGGCGGAATGCACCAGGTTTGGGGCCAGGTGGAGAAGTTTCTCCCGCTCGGATAAAGATTCCTTGACCAAACCAATGTCCAATTGTTGCAGATAACGCAACCCGCCGTGTATCAGCTTGGAAGACTTGCTGCTGGTGCCACTGGCAAAGTCAGCCTTTTCTATGAGGGCTACTTTCATGCCGCGCATGGCAGCGTCTCGCGCTATGGCAGCCCCGGTAATACCTCCCCCAATCACGGCAAGGTCAAACTCCTCCTTCTGCATTCTTTTGAGGTTGATCTTCCTGGTTTTGGGGGAAAAGTTCCCGCTCGAGGATTTGGGTTTCAGCCGCCGCATGCTAGCCTCCCAACAGCATTCCGGGGTTATCAAAAGACATGGAAGACCTGATATTTTTTGTACTTAGTAGTTTTGCTAAGCACGTTGAGTGCTGGAATTTTGGCAGAATGGAAACAAAACTCCTAGCCCAACATTCCTATATTCCATTATTCTATCATTCCAACTTTTTCTCCTCAATTTCTGCATTATTTCCAGCAGTGTCAAGGAATTTCCGGTAGAGGCAAAGAAATGTCGAGAGCCAAAAAGTAAAATCATCGTATCTCAAGAGGCCTCCCATTGTCTAATTTGAAATTTTGGGCGAAAATAAAAAGATTTCAGGATATAGTGCTATAGATATGCAACGTTAGGGTTAAGATCAAAATCGCAAATGGCAGAACTCTTTTCCCGGAAAGGTGAAGGTTACTTGCAGTCATGCGAGTGTTGTTGATTGAAGATGATCTCAAAACTGCCTCATTTATTTCGAAGGGGCTCACAGAGGCGGGTTTTGCTGTGGATCATGTAACCGACGGCGAAAGAGGTCTGCAGATGGCCTCTGTGGAAACATACGACGCAGCCATTGTTGACATCATGCTACCAAAGATGGATGGCTTGACCCTTATCGAGACTTTACGGCAGGAGAAGATCAACACCCCCGTGATAATTTTGAGTGCCAAACGGGCCGTGGATGATCGGGTCAAGGGACTGCAGAGGGGAGGCGATGATTATCTAACCAAGCCTTTTGCTTTTGCCGAACTTCTCGCCCGCGTCCAAGGATTGATCCGAAGGAACAGTGGGGTTTCAGAGCCTACCAGTCTTACTTTTTGTGAACTTTCCATGGATTTTCTCACCCGCGAAGTTGTAAGGGAAGGCGAAGAGATCGATCTTCAACCCCGTGAATTTGCCTTACTCGAATACCTCATGCGCAATCAGGGCAAGGTCGTTTCGAAAACGATGATTATGGAACATGTTTGGAACTATAATTTTGACCCGCAGACAAATGTCGTGGAAGCGCGAATATGCAGGTTGCGAGACAAAGTTGATAAAGGTTTTGGGAAGAAGCTCATCCACACAATTCGCGGAGTGGGCTATGTCCTTAAAGAAACTAATTAGGGTGCCAGGTACCCTGGCATTTCGATTGACTCTCTGGTATGCGTTCATATTCACTCTTACCTCCCTCGGGGCTTTCCTCCTCTTTAATTTTCTGATTAATACCGGCCTTCGTGAACGTACAGATCAGGATTTACTGGCCGAAGTCTCAGAGCTATCTTCTCATTTGGCCTTGAAAGGTCTCGATGTGGTGGAGCTCGACATAGTTCAAGACGCTGAGTCCAGCGGGGTGGATAGGATGTTTCTACGCGTCCTATCTTTGGAAGGCGAAGAGCTTGTGTCATCAAATATGACATCCTGGACGAATGTAGCAACCAACAGGGTTGCATTGAAGCGCTTGACCAGTGGAGAGAGTCATGTGTTTGAAACACTCACTATGCCGCAGCTGCCGCACAAAGTTCGCATCCTGTATGGCATTATCGGGCCTGACAAACTCGTGCAGATAGGCAAATCCCTGGAGGATGATCAAAGATTCATGGGGGCGTTCAGAGAAAGATTTTTTGTCGTGATGACCACCCTGATGGTCTTTGGCGGCCTGATTGGGTGGTTCATGGCAAGGCGGGCGATGTCGGGTATTGAGGAAGTTACACGGACTGCGGTGGAGATATCAGCGGGAGCCATAGAAAGGCGGGTGCCCCTAAAGTCTAGGGGAACAGAAATCGACAGCCTGGCAACCACTTTCAATGACATGTTGGACAGGATTCATGGACTGATCCACGGGATGCGAGAGATGACCGACAATATTGCACATGACCTGAGGAGCCCCATCACCAGGATTCGGGGGGTTGCCGAGATGGCCCTGACAAGTGGTGAGTCCATGGGTGAATATGAAAATATGGCTGCCAACACCATAGAAGAGTGTGATCGGTTACTGGAAATGATTGAAACAATGCTGGATATCTCAGAACTCGAGGCGGGAGCAGGTAATCTTGCCAGGGCAGAAGTTGACATGACCAGGGTGGTAGAAGAAGCTTGCGAACTGTTTCAGCCTCCAGCAGAAGATAAAGGTATAGCCGTTGTTGTCGAGGTGTCGACAGGAGCTCTTGTTTATGGGGACATTCAGAGACTTCAACGGATGGTGGCTAATCTCCTGGATAATGCAATAAAATATACCCCGCCTGCAGGGACCGTGACGGTGTCCACAGATGGGGATGAATCTAGGGTTTTTGTAGAAGTCAAAGATACCGGCATTGGGATAGTAGGTGAAGATTTTTCCAATATCTTTGAGAGGTTTTATCGATGTGATCCCAGCCGCTCAGATGCCGGTGTCGGTCTCGGACTTAGTCTGGTAATGGCTATTACTCGCTCTCACGGTGGCGATGTCGCTGTCACCAGCTCTCCGGGGAAAGGAAGCACCTTTACCGTCAGCCTTCCTCGAAAAACTCTTTCTGGCTAATCCTACCCTTGTTTTCGTCCAAACGTTACCAAATGGTAATTTTCAGGCAATCTTCCGGTTAAGTCGTTGTTTTATAATTACCATTAAAACCGATGGTCATAGTAGGAAATTGGGGAAGAGGTATCAACTTCTCATTTTAGATGGGATTGTCTTCAGCCTCTCTTTTCCCCTTTTGGAGGTGAGTGATTGAGTCAGGGCGGAGTTTTTCCAAAGGGCAATAAAGCTCCAGAATCAGAAGTCAATTCAGACCGGCGGATCTTTATCAAGACAGCCGCATTGACCGGTGTGGCTGCGGTGGTCATTGGTGTGCCGTTAGCTTCCTATGTCATTGCACCATCATTGAAAAAGGGGACCGGCAAATGGATCGACTTTGGGCCCGTTGAGGACCTGGATCCAGGTGGCGTGGAAATGCTGTCTTACGAATTCATGGTCAAGGACGGTTGGCTGGTCCTGCCGCAAAGGGGATTTGTCTGGGCCAAGACTGAAGATGGTGGGAAGCTACGGGTTTTTTCCTCCACCTGCACCCACTTGGCCTGCAATGTGATCTGGCGGGAGGAAGAAGGGATTTTCGTGTGCCCCTGCCATTCCGGCCGTTTTGATGCCAACGGTAAAAATATAGCCGGGCCGCCGACAAAACCGCTGGCGGTTCTGGAGCACAAAATTGAAGATGGCAACCTGAAGATCTTTTTAACCGTTTGATATTAACCAGTACAAGCTTTGAAAAGGAGGTGCCTCATGAGAGGAAGGATAGCAATTACCTTGATGCTGGCCTTGACCCTGATCTTAGGCGGAATGCTGCTGGGCTCGGGTGAGCTGGAGGGAGCTGCGAAACAGGTCCTTACTGTAAAGCGAGTAAAAAAAGGACCGGCAAGCTTGGATGACGCTGCGTGGCAAGCGGCCAAAGCGATCCAAGTTCCCTTCGAGGGCAAAGAAAAATTCGAAGGCAAAAAGGCCACGGTAACCACCAAAGCAGTCTACACCAAGGACAGTGTATATTTTCTGTTCAAATGGGATGACCCCACTCTGAGTGTGACTAAAGGCGCCTGGAAATACGATGGGCAAAAATGGGCACATATTAAAAGCAACGAGGATCGGATCTCCCTTTTGTTTGAGATTAACAGGATAAACAACTTTGCTACCAAGGGCTGCACCGTAGTCTGTCATGTCCCCAAAGGCGCGCCCAACGCGAAAGACGGCAAGTTCGGCACCTCAACCGCCGCTGAAAAAGGAGACTTGTGGCACTGGAAAGGGGCTCGATCCGATCCGGCAGGAGTGGCTGATGATACCTGGGTGACCGTTATCAGCGAGAAAAAAGGTGGCCGAAAAGGAGACGCCGGTTCAGGCGGCGACAAGAAAAACATTACTGCAGACAAGTCCAAACCCATGTACATGCTGGCTCCGGGGAAGAAACTGGGGAAACATGGAATCTTGCTCGCTGCAGACGCAGTGGAGATAGCCGATTATTCCGTATTCGGGGCAGGGGACGTGGTCACCTACCGCATGCCCAAAGCAGCCGCAGGCTCACGCGGTGACATCAAGGCGGTTAGCAGTTATGCCGACGGCGGCTGGACAGTGATGCTCCATCGAAAACTGGATACCGGCAATGAAGACGACGTCGCCTTTAACCCCAGAAAAAAATACAGCTTTGCCCTGGCCCTGTTCGACAATTCAGGAGATGAGGACTCTTACGATTCAGAAGTTATAACCCTGCAATTCAAGAAATAGGGATCTTTTGGGTCATATGATGGAAACAAAAAAATTAGGAGCCGCCCCATGATCAGGAAAAATTTGGTCAGTCTGACTATGATCGTTGCCCTGATCTTTGGCGGTGGGCTCTTGGGGTGTGATCAGTTGGGTGGTGATTCCCAACTGATCATCACCGCCACCCACGTCCACAAAGCTCCCACCAGCTTAGATGATCCGGTCTGGCAAAAGGCGCCGGCGGTGCTGGTTCCCGTCAAGGGGAGAGAGATTCTTGGAGGAGAGGAAGAGACCGTATTCACCAAGGCGGTCTACAACGACGACAGCCTGTATTTCTTATTCAAATGGGTGGATCCGACCAGAAGTGTTACCAAGCAGTCTTGGCAATTTGATGGTAAACAGTGGGTCCATCTCAAGGGGAATGAGGATCGGATTGCTCTGCTGTTTGAGACTACCCGGATCAACAAATTTGCCACCAAAGGATGTGCCGTGACCTGTCACAGTCCACCGGATGTGGACCGGGAGCAGTGGAAATTAGCCACCCAGACCGCTGCTGAGAAAGGTGATTTGTGGCATTGGAAGGCGGCTCGGTCCGCCCCATATAACTATGCTGACGACGCATGGCTTACGGTGGCCGGCAGACCGTCGGGGTCATATAGGGAGACCGGACGGGTCAAGGACAGAGGCGCAGGTGGAGATATCAAAAACCAGGCCAAAGACAAATCGAGGCCACTTTACATGCAGAATCCAGCCAAGGAGCCCTTGGCACCCGGATTCCTGTTGGCGGAAGAGGCCGTAAGAATTACTGACTATTCCATTTTTAAACCCGGCGACGTTATCCCCTTTCGTCTCCCCAAAAAGCCGTCCGGTTCCCGCTTTGACGTCAGAGCGCTGAGCATTTACGCTGACGGCGGTTGGACGGTCATGCTTCGCCGTAAGCTAGACACAGGCCATGATGACGACGTGGTCTTTAACCCCAGGAAAAGATACAGCTTTGCTATGGCCGTGTTCGATGATTCTGGCGCCGACCACTCCAAGGCCACCAAGCCGTTGATTCTGGTCTTCAGAAGGTAAGCACTGACGCAATAATGGAGCCCTCAATGGATAGAACCGGGAATAGTTCCGAGACCTTGCTTGAGCGCTTGGGGCTTAACAGTGTGGCGACCCGGCTGAGAGAGTTTGAGGTCCCAAGCGACGGGCTGACCTGGACCCGGTTTTTCGGCTCCATGTTGTTAGTTCTGGTGGTACTGCTCTTCTTGAGTGGGGCCTTCCTGGCGTTTTACTATTCACCGGCACCGGGGGTGGCTTACGACAGTGTGGACTACGCCCAGTTTAACATTCCCTTTGGCGACGTGGTCAGGGGAATCCACTATTACGCCTGGAATTTGCTCTTGATTGTCATGGGATTCCATCTGGTGCGAGCATTTCTTGTTGGAGGCTATAAACCACCGCGGGAATTTGTCTGGGTCTCGGGGGTGCTGGTTTTGCTTGTGGTGCCGGCATTCATCATTACCGGAGATCTTCTCCCATGGGACCAGAAGGGCTATTGGTCCACCCAGGTGCGTAACAGCATTATGGCTTCAGTTCCTGTGGTGGGGGATTTACTCGTCAGGATGCTTCAGGGAGGCCCTCGAACCGGGATTGTGGCTTTAACCCGCTTTTACGTGCTGCACACCATTATCCTGCCGGGCCTGCTTATTTTTCTTATTGGAGCCCACTTACATGTTCTAAGCCACAGAGGGTTATCAAGTCCGCTAGCCGGGGAAAACACACCACGGAAACGAGTACCGTTCCTTCCCAACATGATCAACCGCTGGCTGGTTTTATTCATTGTAGTGACTGTTGTCCTGGGACTGATTGCCTGGTATTGGCCGGCACCTTTGGGTGACCCGGCAGACCCCACCGACTCAACTTATGTGCCCAAACCGGAGTGGTGGGTCCTAGCCTTGAACCAGCTTGTGGCAATTTTTAAAGGCCCCCTGACTGTAATCGCCACAGCCATCATCCCCGGTGGCCTGGTAGGGCTGATAATGGCCCTGCCTTTTATAGATCGTTCTCCTGAGCGCCATCCGACTCGTCGCAAAAAGGCGATGCTTATCGCAGCGGTAATTGCCCTCGTCCTGCTCGGTTTATCCGTGATGGGTTATGTCGAGCATTACCTAACGCCCCTTGAGTAGACGATATCCCAGCTTCTTCCCACCTCTAGTTTTTAAAAAACTTGACCCTGTTACTATCCAAATCTATTAAATCGCGGCTAGAAAGCCGCTCCCACAGATATTGTTTTTACAGCTCATCCTGTGGGAGCGGCTTTCTAGCCGCGATATGGTACTTTTTGAACCGGCGGTAAGAAAACCCATCGAGCATCGACTATAATCCTATCAATCAAATTCTTCGGATATAATATAAAATTACCATTGTGTTGCTTGGAGGATGAAAATGACAAAACTGCATGAATTAGCTGAGCTGGGCCAGTCTATCTGGCTCGATTACATAAGCCGTTCCCTTATTGCCTCCGGCGAACTACAAAAACTGGTTGACCAAGGGTTGCGGGGAGTCACCTCCAACCCGTCTATTTTTGAAAAGGCCATTGCTGGGAGTGCTGATTACGATGAAGATTTGAATCGCCTGGTTCGTGATGGAAAATCGGTGGCAGAAATATATGAGGACCTGGCTATGGCCGACATCCGGAGCGCAGCTGACATATTGCGTCCGGTCTACGAAAAGAGTGGGGGTGCTGATGGCTATGTGAGCCTCGAGGTAAATCCGGCGCTGGCTCACG
>Ga0316194_10003475_pt1 | contig 10988 bp, 13 predicted proteins | sample CroRivsedime1_MG_FD_204936 | JGI IMG/M metagenome (GOLD analysis project Ga0316194, IMG submission 204936) | Coastal sediment microbial communities from Maine, United States - Cross River sediment 1 | ecosystem: Environmental > Aquatic > Marine > Coastal > Sediment | place: USA: Maine... | reverse complement strand
AGCCCGACAGGAGCAGGGAAATGGATTCCCATAACCTCTACGGGCAGGTCTGCTGTGCGGTTCCCGTAAATCTTTTTTAGCAGTGCCAGTACCGGTGACAATTTTCCTGCCCGGGATAGCCACTCCACGGTTATTTCATGAATTAACTCGGGATCAAACTTGAATAACAGAGGGCGTAGTATTTGCTTGTACATCTGGACTTACATTCCGTATAGATCTGAATTTTAATTATGGCTTACTAAAGATTATTTGGGCAGGCATAAAAAAAATTAAATTTTCAATTATCAGCGAATATTTCGCGATTAGGATTGTATTCTCCTTTTCCACTGATTACTAAGATGAATTAATTTTCGATAAAGAATTTTCTTTTATTTGATATATATCAAAGATTTAGTAATAGAAACCTGATTAATAAAAAGTGATTTATTTGTGAAAATACCGTATGTAAATTTTTCCATAAAGGAGAATATCGTAATATTATTAATAACTTATTGTGCGCCCGTGTACTCTTGTAATACTTCTAATTAGTAAGTAGCATGTGGCGTCGCTATCTGGTGTGTTATTTGACACAGTTTTATGCCAGTTCCGCGTATAAAGAATTCATACTAATAATAAAGTAACTATTTTTAGTAACATTTAAGTCAGGAGTTAATAATGAGAGCAGCAATTCGTGTTGCCGGCTTCATCAGTTTGATGTTGTCCAGTGGCCAGTCATTAGCTGAATATCAGCTTGATATGCGTCCGGGGGTAACATCTTTTAGTCAGGGTGCTTATGAAATCCATACATTAGTAATGTGGATTTCTGTCGTTATCGCTATTGTTGTGTTTGGTGCGATGACCTATGCAATCATCAATCACAGGAAATCCAAGGGCCACAAGCCTGCAAGCTTTGATGATAACCTGAAACTTGAAATACTTTGGACCATTGTTCCGTTTATTATTCTTGGTTTCATGGCCGTGCCAGCGACAAAAGTGCTGCTGGATATGGAAGATGTTTCCAATTCAGATATGTCAATAAAGGTAACCGCCTACCAGTGGAAGTGGCATTATGACTACCTCGGCGAAGACATTAGCTTCTTCAGCAACATTACTACACCTGACTCACTCAGCGTTGCTACCAGCGGCAATGTGGAAATGGACGAGAACTACCTGCTTGATGTTGATAATCGTGTGGTTGTCCCGGTGAATAAAAAAATCCGCTTACTCTTTACCTCCAATGATGTCATCCATGCATGGTGGATACCGGCTTTTGGTGTAAAGAAAGATGCTATTCCTGGATTTATCAACGAAAGCTGGTTTAAGACAGACAAGCCCGGTGTTTACCGCGGTCAGTGTGCTGAGCTTTGTGGAACTAACCATGGTTTCATGCCCATCGTGGTAGAAGTGAAATCTGAGGAAGACTATGCCGCATGGGTAGGAATTCAAAAGGCCGCCGCCGCAGAGGCTGCAGCCAGTGCAGGCAAGACCTGGACCATGGATGAACTAATGGCGCACGGTGAAAAGGTTTACGCGACAAACTGTGCTGCCTGCCACCAGACATCTGGTGAAGGTATACCGAATGTATTTCCTAGCCTTAAAGGCACTCCAATTGTAACCGGTGATATTGCCAAGCATATCGAAGTTGTTGTTAAAGGTGTTCCGGGTACAGCTATGCAGGCATTCGGCGGACAACTGAATGATGCAGACATTGCCGCACTGGTGACATACGAGCGAAATGCCTGGGGTAATAATACAGGTGATGTAACGCAGCCGTCAGATATAAAAGCGGCACGCTAATCACTGGATTCATTCACAGAATTATTCGTCGAATATTAAGTTTTAGTTAGAAGAGGCAAATATGAGCGCTGTTATCGAAGAGCATCACGATGATCATCACGATCACAAGCCAACCGGCATCGGACGCTGGTTGTTCAGTACCAACCATAAAGATATAGGAACCATGTATCTATGGTTCAGTTTCACCATGCTGTTTATCGGTGGTGCGCTGGCACTGGTGATACGTGCCGAGCTGTTTCAACCCGGTTTACAGTTTGTAGAACCCGAGTTCTTCAACCAGATGACTACACTGCACGGGCTGATCATGGTGTTTGGTGTCATTATGCCGGCATTTGTTGGACTGGCTAACTGGATGGTACCAATGATGATTGGAGCACCGGATATGGCGCTGCCAAGAATGAATAACTGGAGTTTCTGGTTATTACCGGGAGCCTTTGGACTGTTAATTTCCAGCCTCATCATGAGCATGATGGGCATGGGATCTGCACCAAACTTTGGCTGGACCTTCTACGCGCCACTGTCTACAACATATGGACCGGATAGCACTGACTTCTTTATCTTTTCTGTTCACATGATGGGCATTTCATCTATCATGGGTGCGATAAATATCATCGCAACCATCATGAACATGCGTGCTCCTGGCATGACCTATATGAAGATGCCGATCTTCGTCTGGACATGGTTCATCACCGCATACCTGTTAATCGCAGTAATGCCAGTATTAGCAACCGCTGTAACCATGATGCTGACAGATCGCAACTTTGGAACCAGCTTCTTCGACGCGGCAGGTGGCGGTGACCCTGTCTTATTCCAGCACGTATTCTGGTTCTTCGGCCACCCTGAAGTTTATATTATGATTCTGCCTGCATTCGGCATTATCTCGCAGGTTGTACCGACATTCGCACGCAAGAAGATCTTTGGTTATAGCTCGATGGTTTACGCTACTTCATCGATTGCTTTCCTGTCATTTATTGTCTGGGCACATCACATGTTCACAACCGGTATGCCTGTCGCAACAGAATTGTTCTTCATGTATGCGACCATGCTGATTGCAGTACCTACTGGCGTTAAGGTATTCAACTGGGTGAGCACAATGTGGAAAGGCTCAATGACCTTCGAAACGCCAATGTTATTTGCAATTGGCTTTATCTTCATGTTTTCTATCGGTGGCTTCACAGGGCTGATGCTGTCCATCGTGCCTGCTGACTTCCAGTACCATGACACCTATTTTGTAGTAGCACATTTCCATTACGTTCTCGTCACAGGTGCCCTCTATGCTATTTATTCAGCGGTTTATTTCTGGCTGCCAAAATGGACCGGCAACATGTATGACGAAAAGCTCGGGAAAGTGCATTTCTGGGTGTCAACGATATCGGTAAACGTACTGTTTTTCCCAATGCATTTCGTTGGCCTGGCAGGCATGCCTCGACGTATCCCCGATTACAATATGCAGTTTGCAGAGTTTAATCAGATGGCAACCATCGGTGCATTCGTATTTGGCTTTAGCCAGCTGATACTGCTGTGGAATGTCGTTAAAACTATCCGTGGACGCAGTACTGTAAAAGCGACCGACCAGGTGTGGGAAGGTGCAGAAGGTCTTGAATGGACTATTCCATCACCAGCACCATTCCACAGCTTTACTACACCGCCAACAGTAAAATAATAAGCAATGGCAGCAGAACCGAATAACAATCAGGCGGCAAACAGGAGGGTAATAGGTAAATTACTCTTAACTGTAGTCGCTATGTTCGGCTTTGGTTTTGCTCTAGTCCCGCTTTATGATGTTTTCTGTGCTGTTACCGGCTTGAATGGTAAAACAGGATCTCAGGTTGCTGATTTCAAAAATATGCAGCTGGATGACTCAAGGAAGATTAAAGTCGAATTCCTGGCGAGCCTGAATGAACAGATGCCATGGGAATTCAAGGCATTGCAGGACTCAATAACCGTTCATCCAGGGCAGCCGGCAAAGGTTGACTTTATAGCCAGGAACAAGACAGGCAAGGATATGATCGGGCAGGCCATCCCAAGTGTTTCACCCGGGATTGCCGCCAGCTACTTTCAGAAAACAGAGTGTTTCTGTTTTACAGAACAATTGTTGAAAGCGGGGGAGGAGAAGGTGATGCCAGTACTATTCATTATAGATCCATCGATCTCAGAGGATGTGCATGAAATTACCTTGTCATATACATTTTTCATAAAACCAGGCACAGAGGAGGCAGGCAGCAGAGTAATAACATCTTCTGTCAGCAAGACCCTGGCAAACCACACTAAGTAGGAAAATAAAAATGTCTACCACAAACCATGGTGAATATTTCATACCAGAACCAAGCAAATGGCCACTCGTTGGAACATTTGCTCTTACCACAACAGTCATTGGTGCAGTAACATCCATCCACGGCGGATCTGTTAACTGGATTTTGCCTGTCGGCTTACTGCTTATAGCCTATTTATTCTATGGCTGGTTTGGCGCTGTCATTGATGAATCACAGGCGAATAACTATAACGACCAGGTTGACCGTTCGTTCCGCATTGGTATGCTCTGGTTCATTTTCTCCGAAGTAATGTTTTTTGCTGCTTTCTTCGGCGCGCTCTTTTATGCTCGTACGATTGCCGTTCCATGGCTCGGTGGTGCTAGCAACAATGCAATGACCAACGAGTTACTGTGGCCTGGTTTCCAGGCTGTCTGGCCTTTATTGACTAACCCTGATAACACAAAGTTTGTTGCTCCTGAGCAAGCGATGGGGGCACTCGGACTGCCGGCGATAAATACAGCTCTGCTGCTTTCATCCAGTGTGACCATTACACTTGCCCACCATGCTCTACGTGCTGGACATCGTAAGCCACTAATCTGGTGGCTGGTGGCAACTGTTGCTTTGGGTGTTGCCTTCATCTTTTTCCAGGTAGAAGAATATATGATAGCCTACCAGGAAATGGGTTTGACCCTTTCCTCCGGTATCTACGGAAGCACGTTCTTTATGCTGACTGGATTTCATGGATTCCATGTCACAATGGGTGCAACCATGATAGCTATCATTCTTGTACGTGCTATCAAGGGGCATTTTACTCCCGAAAAGCATTTTGCGTTCGAAGCTGTTGCCTGGTACTGGCATTTTGTTGATGTAGTCTGGCTGGGTCTTTACATCTTCGTTTACTGGTTATAGGCGGGGAAATATAGCTGGCATTCAAACAGCTATGGCTATAAGTAATTAAGATTTAACAAAAATATTAGCAAGCTGATTTACAGGCCATGGGAGGTTATTACCCCCGTGGCCTGTCCTATTATGAGCAGGATAAAAAGGAACACAGATAAACCAATACGCCAGGTCAGAGACTTCAGCATTTTGTCGGATGTATCCCCCTTAATCATGCTAACCAGCGCAGAACCGAGGCTGATTAGTATCAATAGTAAGATGAACAGAACAATTATTTTATATATTAGCGGCATATTTGAACTCGTGTGCAATAAGGGGGTTCATTGAACCATGAGCTGGATTATTAAAATCCGTCTATTAAATCTGGATATCGGGAACTACAGGTTCAGCCCCGGACTGTTGGTGAGTATCCTGACATTTGCCCTTGCATACCTGATGTTTTCTCTTGGGCAGTGGCAAATTTCCCGCGCACAGTATAAAGATAATCTGCAGCAGAAAATAGCCGAACGGCAGGATAAAGCACCAATTGGTTATAACGAACTGCCCTATGAAGAAGACGACAGGGTTTTTTTGCCTGTAATGTTCAACGGAGTTTATGACAGCAGACACTCATTACTTTTTGATAACAGGATCGTTGATGGGGTGGTTGGTTATGATGTTTATTCGCCTTTAAAATTGATTAATGGCGCAACTGTTCTGGTAAACCGTGGGTTTATTGCGCAGGGTAAATCGAGATTAGAACTACCGGACTTCGAAACACCATCAGGTGTTGTCAATATCAGGGGGCTACTGGAAAAGCCTCCATCAAAGGGCCTTATCCTGGCTGAAAACCTGCATCAGGGTAATCAATGGCCTGCAGTACTGCAATATATTGATATCCAGGAACTCGAGTCGAAGTTGGAATATCAATTGATGAATATGATTGTCAGGCTGGCTGAGAATGAACCAGGTGGATTAAAATATCACCAGCCAGTGATCAATCTCGACAGTGCAAAAAATAACGGATATGCGTTTCAATGGTTTGCCATGATGTCAGCATTATTGAGCCTGTATTTTGTAGTGAATACTAAAAAGCGGACAAAACTGAAAGATGAGTAAAGAAACTAATTCAACGGTAAAGAAGAATCCCTATACTATATGGTTCGTGGTATTTGCCTTTGTCGCTCCGGCTGTACTGGCGTATTTAATGTATTTTTTCGGTAATGTAGGGTCGTTTTCTAATCACGGAGAAATACTAAATCCCGTGATCGATATTTCAACTCTGAAACTAAAAGATGATAAAAATGCGCTGATTCCTGAGGATAAATTGAGGTACAAATGGAGAATGATATCGTTTGTCGGTGCGACCTGTGATGATGCGTGTAACAAAAGACTCCACGATGTGCGGCAAATTCATAAATCACTTGCGAAAGACCAGCACCGTGTAATTCGTATGATTGTTCATCTTGAGCCTGCGTCAGACGAACTGAATAGCCTGATATCCAAAGAGTACCCGAATGCGCTGAATGTCTTCGGCAATGAGAAAACGGTATCATCCGCTCTCGGCGACAAGGCCATGATACGGAATAATGAAACCTATATTATGGATCCAATAGGTAATGTGATGATGCGGTTCAGCCAGGATCAGCCTAATCGCCTTTTCCTCAAGGACTTTCGCAAGCTATTAAAAGTTTCGCAGATTGGATGATTTGGCAAAGCGTATTACTCATGCATGATAACCATGCATGATACTGACTATTGATTATGAATACTGAAACAATACAGACCGAGAAAGCGACATGGAGAGATTATTTTGATCTGTGTAAGCCTAGAGTTATTGCCTTGCTGGTTATTACCGCAATGGTGGGAGTACTCCTGGCCAGTCCGCCTGGTGAACTTTCTCTGTTTATCCTGGTTGTATCATCAATAGGTATCGGCCTGGGATCAGCCGCAGGGGCTGCTATCAATCAGCTGGTTGAACGTGAGACAGATGCCGAGATGGCACGAACTGAGAATCGTCCATTACCTAAAGGTCGTGTAGACCAGCAGCATGCTTTTATTTTTGCAATGATGTTAGCGGCAAGCTCAGTGTTTATATTAACGGCGTGGATTAACGTTCTGACTGCCGTATTGACGTTTGCTAGTATGATCGGGTATGCCGTGATCTATACGATGTACCTGAAAAAAGCGACACCGCAGAATATTGTAATTGGCGGGCTGGCGGGTGCTATGCCTCCATTGCTTGGATGGGTTTCTGTTACCAACAGTATCGATCCGCAGGGGTTATTGCTGGTATTAATCATATATACCTGGACACCACCGCATTTCTGGGCACTGGCGATACATCGTCGGGATGATTATGCAAAAGTGAATCTCCCTATGCTGCCTGTCACTCATGGTATTGAATTCACCAAGTACTCTATTCTCGGCTACACCATCATTATGATCCTGGTGACGCTGCTGCCTTATCTTATTTTTATGAGTGGCTGGTTTTACCTGCTCTGTTCGAGCTTGTTAAATCTTTATTTTCTTTATATGGTGCTGCGGCTGATGTTTGGTAAGGGTGAAAATGCAGCCATGAAAACTTTCGTATATTCCATCAACTATTTATTGCTACTTTTTGTTTCGATGGTCATCGATCATTACCTGGTAGTTATTTGAGTAACGCAATTATGAACATGAAAAACACAATATTGATTTTAATAGTAGCTGCTGTGGCAGTTGCTGCCGGCAGCTGGTTTTCTTCTACTCAGAAGACGGCACAGGAGGAAGCAATTGAAGCAGCGCGTGCTAAATTCGCCAGTGTCCAGGGTAACATCCTCTCTCCACCACGTAAGATTGCAGTGCCGGAACTGGTAAAGCATGATGGGACTGCATTCAATGGTGAAGATTTACAGGGTCAATGGAGTATCATTTTTTTTGGCTTTACTAATTGTCATATGATTTGCCCAACAGGTATGAGTATGCTGGCACAGGCAAAAAAGCTGGCTGAAGATCAAAAGGTTGATTTTCCGCAGGTGTATCTTGTGTCTGTTGACCCTGAGCGTGATGATCCGGGTACTATGAGAAAGTTTGTAACCGGTTTTGACAAGGACTTCATTGGCGTTACCGGTGATCCAGAATCAATCAAGGCATTATCATTACAGATGAGCGTTATTTATATGCGCGCGCAACCAGAAAAATCTGATGAGAGCGGTAAAAGCAGTGATGAAAAAGATAGTGCTGATAATTACCAGATTGACCATAGTGCGGCCATGTTGTTGATTAACCCGCAAGGAAGTCTGACGGCTTTCCTTAATGCCCCGCATACACCAGAAAGAATACTGAAAGATATTAAGGTCGTTTCCGAAAAGTAGTTGCGAGCTGTTTCTGCAGCGCGTTATGGCTTCGGAATTAGGCGGCTATATAATAATCAGATGGGTGTAAGTCGCCTAATATTGTTACACGCCGGCTGACGACATGACGAGTTTTACAATACCGGCAACGGCCAGCACAAAAATAATGGCGAAAATTATTCCACCGATGATGAAATGATGGAATTTTCCTTGCTTGAAGTCCCTGTCACGATTTTTTTTAGTCTGTACCCCAAACGCGCCGGCAAACAGGCTACCGATTAATGACAGGGTCGGTAGCCCTTGATTTTTTTTTTGTTCATTTTCTTCATTCATACGGCTTAGCTCACTGATGGAAGTCGATCGTTACTGCAATATCCCAGAGTGGAATATTAGTATTTCCTAATCGATATATCAACGTATAGATGATGCTGGTAGTTTTATCAAGTGACTAAAAACGCTCATCTGCCTGAAGATAGCGCCACTGCCCAGTAGGTAAATCACCCAGTTTTATATTGCCGATACGCGTACGAGTCAGGCCGGTTACTTTTAGCCCGACTTCTTCACACATTCGTCGGATCTGTCGTTTCTTACCTTCGGTGAGAATAATTTTAAGCCTGGTGGGGTTCAATTGATGGACTTTCGCCTGCTTGAGTTTTTTACCATCGAGCTGAATGCCATGGCGCAATAGATTTAGTCCCTGTTCGGTAATTTTTCCCTTGACCCAGACCAGGTACTCTTTTTCAATTCCGCTATCTGCCCCAATTAACTGCCGAGCGACTACTCCATCCTGGGTGAGTACCAGTAAACCGCGTGAGTCGATATCCAGTCGTCCAGCCGGTGCCAGGCCCTGTAATATGTGCGTGCTGAACTTTTTCTTTTCCCATGGCGATGACAGATACTGGTTTTCAGGCAAGATAAGCCTGATTGCTGGTTTGTATCCGCTTTCTGCCTGTCCCGAGACAACACCGACCGGTTTGTTGAGGATGATCGTGACACGGTCCTGCTGTTGTTTGCTGGCCCTGTCAGTGAGGGTGATTTCCTGCTCCGGATTTACCTTTGTTCCCAGTTGATTGACTACTTCGCCATCTACCAGTACAAGACCCTGTTCAATGTACCGATCTGCCTCACGCCGCGAGCAGATGCCTCTCTGTGACATTAATTTCGACAGCCGTATCGACCCATTCTCTGTATTATTATTATTCACTGGGCGATTAATGTTTTAAAATGAACAGTTCGGTTAAAGGTTTATTGCTGAGCTGGGATGATTTCCGTCCAGAAACGGTGACTCTATTGACTATATAGCAGGAAAATAGAATGTATTTAAGCAAATTTTTGATGTTTTTTGCCATCTTGCTCATCTCGACAGCAGGTTTAGCGAATGAAGTCGCAGGGCAGATGGATCTTGCCGGCAGCTGGCATGGTGTAACAGCAATTGTGGTGTTCATTATTGCTTATACCCTGGTCATCGGTGAAGAATTTCTGAATTTGAGGAAATCCAAGCCGGAACTTGTCTCTGCCGGAATCATCTGGGCTCTGGTCCTCGGCCATTGGCCTCGGCTATGCCGCCAGTATCTGGGTGCATTTTCTGGTCAATGCGAAGACCTTTTAGTCTAGCAGGCCCCAGTTTTTCCATCCGCTGATATCACTCTACGGCTGTCAATATTTGGTATGGATACGGGAATAACGAAAATATATGGAAATTGATCTGTTCGCTGACCCGCCTACCACGACAGAAATAGATGCTGCGCGCAGAGAGCTTGATAATTCACGTCTGCTTATTCTTCAAAACGAGGCACATGTGGCAGAGCTGTACCACAGGTTGCTAGTCAAGGGTTTGGTTATTGTGGCGATGCTGCTGGCCGCTACGGCCCTGTATTTTATTCTACCTGGCAGTATATTTGGAATGGACAATGGTCGCACAACAATGATTATCACCGTCAGTGTAATGTTGCTGACGTCAATGGTATGGATCGTCTGGCGTACATGGAATGAGGCCCGGGCTATTCTCCCTGATAGAGAAAACAGCAAAGAGCAAATGCAACGCCTTAAAAGCAGAATGGCGGGGTTGCTCGACGCCGATGTAAAGCAGCGCTTGAATGCTGTTAACTGGAGTAGAGCAGATGGTGTTCTGACAGAATATTTAAAAAAGCTTACCCGGCAACGGCGTCATCTTGTCGGGCTGGAATACCTGGCAATAATAAAACATATTGAAAAAGTATCTTCATATAAAACGCAGTAGTATGGCATTGAAAATTCAACGTCAAACAATTTTATTTATATTTCTGGCATTGTTAATGTCTGATGCGATCGCTCGCCCGTTAGTTGCCGTGACGGTTCCTGCACAGGCCTGGCTGGTAAAACAGATAGCAGATGAGAAGGTCGAATTACTTACAATGATACCTACAGGGCATGTGCCTGAATCTGCACAACCTGGCCCGCGTAATTTAAGTCGGTTCCAGCAGGCAGATATCCATTTTACGGTTGGTGACCCGGCATTTTCTTTTGAATCACGTTATATCAGTCCTTACCGGGAAAAGGCAGATCCGATGACGTGGCTTAGTATGTTCGAGATTGCCGGTGATTCAGTCCCTGCACGCAAGCTGAAGGACATTGATCCTCATCTCTGGACCAGCCCTGCAGTAATGCTGGCATCAGCAAATGTTCTTGAACAGACACTTGCCGGGCTGGATCCGCATAATGCAGGCTTGTATCGAAGTAATTTATTGCGCCTGCAAGAAAAAATAAC
>Ga0316194_10003473_pt1 | contig 10991 bp, 8 predicted proteins | sample CroRivsedime1_MG_FD_204936 | JGI IMG/M metagenome (GOLD analysis project Ga0316194, IMG submission 204936) | Coastal sediment microbial communities from Maine, United States - Cross River sediment 1 | ecosystem: Environmental > Aquatic > Marine > Coastal > Sediment | place: USA: Maine... | reverse complement strand
AAACGCTTTGCGCATGGCCCTCAGCGTGACGCAAAGACGCAAAGTGCTCGCGATCACGCACGGTTTCCACGGCCGCACCGCGGCCGCCGGCGCCGTAACGTGGAACGCCGACAAGTGGTACGGCTTTCCGCAAAAGCCTTTCGACGTCGACTTCATTCCGCGCAACGATTGCGCCGCGGCCGAGACGATGATCGGGCCGGACGTCGCCGCGGTCATCGTCGAACCGGTCCAGGGCGTCGCCGGCGCATTCGACCTGTCGAATGACTTCATGCAGGCGCTTTATAGCGCGACCCGGCAACACGGCGCGCTGCTGATCGCCGACGAAGTGCAAAGCGGCATGGGACGCTGCGGGCATTTTTTCGCGGTCGACGCTTACGGCATCGAGCCGGATCTCCTGACCAGCGCGAAATCGCTCGGCGGGGGCGTGCCCTGTGCCGCCGTGCTGTGCCGCGCCGATATCGCGGCGCGGTTCGGCCCCGGCGACCTCGGCACCACGTTCGGCGGCGGGCCCCTCGCCGCCGCTGCGATCGGCGCGGTCATCGACACGATCCGGGACGAGAACCTGCTGGCCAACGTGCGGGAACAAGAGGCCCGCATTCGCGAGCGCTGCATCACCGGACCCGTGGTCCGCATCCAGGGCAGGGGCCTGCTGCTCGGCCTCGTCTGCAACCGGCCCGCACTCGAGGTGCGGAACGCGCTGCTGGAGCAGAACATACTCACCGGCACGAGCTCGGACCCGCACGTGGTACGCATCCTCGCGCCGCTTGTCATCAACAACGAACACGTGGACCATCTCGCGCAAGCGCTCGCCGCCATTCCCGGCGACGGCGCATAACGACTGCAAGGAAATTCGATGAAGACCTTCAACGACCTGGCCGAACTCGGCAACGAAGAAATCAGCGCCCTGCTGGAACTCGCCGGCCGCCTCGACAAGCACCCGGAGCCGCAGGCGCTGCAGGGCAAGGTGCTGTCGCTCCTGTTCCTGAGCCCGTCGCTCAGGACGCTGGCCTCGTTCCAGGCCGCGATGATCCGCCTCGGCGGCGGCTCCTTCGTGATCTCCCCCGATATGTCGATTCACGGGCTCGAGACGCGTCCCGGCATCGTGATGGACGGGACCGCGGCCGAGCACATCAACGAGGCCGTACCGGTCATCGCGTCCTACGGCGACGCGATCGGCATCCGCGCCTTCGCGGAACGCAAGAACCTCGAACACGACATGGCGGAGACGGAATTCAATGCCCTGACCAGTCTCATCGACACGCCATGGATCAACATGGAATCGGCGATGAGTCACCCGTGCCAGAATCTCGCCGACTGGAAAACGCTGGACGACCTCTCGGTGCCGGCCAACGGCGGCAAGTTCGTGCTGAGCTGGGCGTTTCATCCGAAAGCGCTGCCGCTGGCGGTGCCTTCGTCGACGCTCTACACGGCGGCGCGCCGCGGCATGGACGTGACGGTGCTGCGCCCGGAGGGCTTCGAGCTCCCCGACGCCGTGATGCAGCGCGCGAAAACCGCGGCCGAAGCGGCCGGCGGATCCGTTACGGAGACCGACGACCGGGCCGAGGCGATGCAGGATGCGCACGTGATCTACGCCAAGTCCTGGTCGTCGACGCGTTATTACGGCGACCGCATCAACGACCAGAAACTGAGAAACGAACTCGTCGACTGGTGCGTCGACGAGCCCTGGTTCGACAATGCCAGGGAGGACTGCCGCTTCATGCACTGCCTGCCCGTGCGCCGCGGCGTCGTCGTCAACGACAGGATCCTGGACGGGCCGCGCAGCGTCGTAATCCACGAAGCACGCAACCGGATGCTGGCGCAGATGGCCGTCCTGCACCGCATGCTCGGGGGCAGCCAATGACGTCCAAGCGCGAACTCGCCATCGTCGTATCCGCGCTCAAGCACGCGGCACCCTATATCCGGCTGTTCAAGGGCAAGGTGTTCGTACTCAAGGCAGGCGGCGAAATTTTTGCCGACAAGGCCGCGACCACCGCGCTCATGGAGCAGGTGGGCCTGCTCTACCAGGTCGGCATCCGCGTCGTGCTGATACATGGCGGCGGCCCGCAGTCGACGCAGCTCGCCGCCGCACTGGGCGTCGACACGACCTTCATCGACGGCCGCCGCGTGACCGACGGCGCATCGCTCGACGTCGCGACGATGGTGCTGAACGGGCAGATCAACACGCGCGTACTGGCGGCCTGCCGCGACCTGCAGATTCCGGCTGTCGGCATCAGCGGCGTCGACGCGGGACTGATCCGCGCACACAGGCGGCCGCCGGTCGAGCGCAAGGGCGAGTCGGCCGTCGACTACGGCTTCGTCGGCGACATCGATTCCGTCGACGCGGACATACTCAGGAAGCAGCTCGACAACGGCCTCATGCCGGTCGTGAGCCCGTTGTCCTGCGACGAATCCGGCACGCTGCTCAACATCAATGCGGATACGGTCGCCGCGGCCATCGCCGCGGAACTCGGCGCCGAGAAGCTGATCCTGCTGACGGGCGCGCCCGGGGTCCTCGAAGACGCGTCCGACCCGAATTCGCTGATCAGCTACATCGACCGCGCGCAGCTCGACAAACTGCGCGACGACGGCAAACTCGCGGACGGCATGCTGCCGAAGGCGGCCGCGATCGACTCGGCGCTCGCCAACGGCGTGCAGCGCGTCCACGTGATCTCCTACAACTTCCCGGACAGCCTGCTGCTCGAGGTGTTTACCAATGAAGGCACCGGCACGCTGGTCGTCAACGACATCGATGCGCTGACGCCGGCGGAACAGGCCGGCGGCGGATCATGACGCGCCTGTGGGACAAGGGCCTGCCGCTCAGCGAACGTGTCCTGCGCTACACGGCGGGCGAGGATCACCTGCTCGATGCGCGGCTCGTGCCCTACGACGTACGGGGCTCGATCGCGCACGCAGAGATGCTGGCCGCGACCGGGCTCATTGGCGACGAAGATGCGCGCGCCATCCGTGACGGCCTGAAAGAACTCGAGGCCTCGTTCGAAGCCGGGGAATGGAGCATTACGCTCGAGGACGAGGACGTGCACACGGCGCTCGAGAGCCGCCTGACGCGCGCGATCGGCGACGCCGGCGCGCGCCTGCATCTCGGCCGGTCGCGCAACGACCAGGTGCTGACCGCGCTGCGGCTCTACCTGCTCGACGCAGCCGACGACCTGGCCACGCGGGTCGCAGCCCTGCGCGACTCCGTGGCGCAGCTTGCGGACCGCCAGGGTGATATTCCGCTGCCCGGCTACACGCACATGCAGCAGGCCATGCCGTCATCGGTCGCGCTCTGGTGCGGAGGCTTCGACGAAGCTTTCGCCGACGCCCGCGACGGGCTTGTCGCCGCCAGGCGGCGCATGGACAAGAACCCGCTCGGCACGGCCGCGGGCTACGGCACCCCGGGCCTGCCCCTCGACCGGGATATGACGACGGCGTCGCTCGGCTTCGCCGCCACGCAGACGCCCGTGACTGCGGCGCAGCTGTCGCGCGGCAAGGCCGAAAGCGGCCTCTTGTTCGAGATCACGCTGTTGCTGCAGGACGTCGGCCGCATGGCGGCCGACCTGCTCATCTTCTATATGCAGGAATTCGGTTACGTCGCGCTCGCCGCGGACGTGACGACGGGCTCCTCGATCATGCCGCAGAAGCGCAATCCCGACGTCCTCGAATTGCTGCGCGGCTCATCGGCGACCGCGCAGGCATGCCTCGACGAGTCGCTGATGATCACCGCCAAGCTGCCCTCGGGCTACCACCGCGACCTGCAGCGCCTCAAGAGCCCGCTGTTCCGCGGCATCGACCTCGCCGCCGACAGCGTCGACATCCTCGCGCACGTGCTCGACGGCATCGCGTTCGTTCCGAGCCGCGTGCGGCTCGACGAAGGCGTGTATGCAACCGAAGAGGCGTACAGGCTGGTCCGGGAAAAGGGCATTCCGTTCCGCGAGGCTTACCGCCAGGTCGCGAAGCGGTATGCCGCAAGCTGACGGCGTTTTATAATCGGACGATCACTTCGGGGGCTCACCATGACACGTCTCATTCTTATTCTCGTCGCTTTTTCCTGCTTTGGTCTTTTCGGCTGCGGCCAGTCCGGCCCGCTCTACCTGCCCGGGAATCCCAGCGAAATACGGGGGGACGCACCGCGGCCGGTCGAAGACGCCGACGACGAAGAGGACGAAAACGGCGACGACAACCGTTGAACCGAGTGATCCCGGATGGCTGATGCCGACCTCGTCCTGATCGACGGCTCGTCGTACCTGTACCGCGCCTACCACGCGCTGCCGAAGCTGACTAACTCGGCAGGCGAACCGACGGGGGCGCTGCACGGCGTACTGGCGATGATCAACAAGCTGGTTCGCGAGGAATCCGCGAAGCACATTGCTGTCGTCTTCGATGCGCCCGGCAAGACCTTCCGCGACGACATGTATGCGGAGTACAAGGCGAACCGGCCGCCGATGCCGGACGACCTGCGCGAGCAGGTCCAGCCGCTGATCGATGCTGTCGAGGCCATGGGCCTGCCGCTGCTCCGCATCGAAGGCGTGGAAGCCGACGACGTCATCGGCACGCTGTGCCGCCGCTGTGCCAGGGAGGGGCTGAACGTGCTCGTCTCGACCGGCGACAAGGACATGGCGCAGCTCGTGAACGACAAGGTCACGCTCGTCAATACCATGACGGGACAGGTGCTCGATCGCGACGGCGTCAAGACGAAGTTCGACGTATTTCCCGAGCAGATCATCGACTACCTCGCCCTCGTCGGCGACAGCTCCGACAACATTCCCGGCGTACCGCGCGTCGGCGCCAAGACCGCGGCAAAATGGCTCAACCAGTATCCCACCGCCGACGACATCATCGAAAATGCCGAGGACATCGGCGGCAAGGTCGGCGAGAGCCTGCGCGAGCACATCGAACAGCTGCGGCTGTCCCGCGAGCTGGCAACAATCCGCCAGGACATCGAGCTGCCCGCGAACTTTGACGACCTGACGCCCGGCGAACCCGACGAGGCGGCCCTGCGTGAGATCTACGGGCGATTCGAGCTGCGGCAGCTGCTGCGGCAGCTCGAGGGAGACACCGGAGACGCGCCCGCTGCCGAAGTCGACTCACAAGGCGACTACGAGACGATTCTCGACTGGGACGCATTCGAGCGGTGGCACGAGGCAATAAAGGACGCGGAGCTCGTGGCCCTCGACACGGAGACGACCAGCCTCGCCTACATGGAGGCGGAACTCGTCGGCATCTCCCTGGCCGTCGAAGCCGGCAAGGCCGCCTACGTGCCCGTCGCGCACGATTACCCGGGCGCTCCGGAGCAGCTGCCGCGCGACGAGGTGCTGAAGAAGCTGAAGCCCTGGCTCGAAGATCCCGCGCAGAAAAAACTCGGCCACCACCTCAAGTACGATGCCCACATCTTCGCGCGTTACGACATCGCGCTGGCGGGCATGGCGTTCGACTCCATGCTCGAGTCTTACGTGCTGAACAGCGTCGCGACCCGTCACGACATGGATTCGACCGCGCGCCACTATCTCGGCCGCGAAACCATCCATTACGAAGACGTCGCGGGCAAAGGCGCGAAACAGCTCACCTTCAACCAGGTCGACCTGGAGACGGCGGCGCCCTATGCCGCGGAAGATGCGGACATCACGTTGCAGCTGCACGGCAAGCTGTGGTCCGAGCTCGGCAAGACCGGATCGCTGCAAAAGGTCTACACGGACATCGAACAGCCGCTCGTGCCCGTGCTGCTCGCGATGGAGGAAACCGGCGTGCTCATCGACAAGCAGATGCTTGCCGAGCAGAGCCACGAGCTGACCAAACGCATGGCGGAACTCGAAAAAGAGGCCCACGAACTGGCGGGCGGCCCGTTCAACCTGGGTTCGCCCAAGCAGCTGCAGGAAATCCTGTTCGAAAAGCAGGAGCTGCCGGTGATTCGCAAGACGCCGAAGGGCCAGCCGTCGACCGCCGAGGACGTGCTCGCCGAGCTGGCCAGCGACTACGAGCTGCCGCGCGTGATCCTCGAGTACCGTGGCGTAAGCAAGCTCAAGAGCACCTACACGGACAAGCTGCCACTGCAGATTTCGCCGCGGACGGGGCGCGTGCACACGTCTTACCACCAGGCGGTCGCGGCAACCGGCCGCCTGTCGTCCTCGGACCCGAACCTGCAGAACATCCCGATCCGCACGCTCGAGGGCAGGCGCATCCGCAAGGCCTTCGCAGCGCCGGAAGGACACGTGTTGCTCGCCGCGGATTACTCGCAGATCGAGTTGCGCATCATGGCGCACCTGTCCGGCGACGAGGGCCTGCAGTCGGCATTTGCCGCCGGCCAGGACATCCATCGGGCTACCGCCGCGGAGGTGTTCGGCGCGGAACTCGGCGCGGTCACGGACGATCAGAGGCGTTCGGCGAAGGCCATCAACTTCGGTCTCATGTACGGCATGTCGGCATTCGGGCTCGCAAAGCAGCTCAGCGTCCCCCGCGGCGAAGCGCAGGAATACATCGACCTGTATTTCGACCGCTACCCGGGCGTGAAAGCGTTCATGGACGACATTCGCGAGAAAGCCAGGAAGCAGGGTTTCGTCGAGACGGTATTCGGGCGCCGTCTGTACCTGCCCGAGATCAACGCGCGCAACCCGCAGCGGCGCCAGTACGCGGAGCGCACGGCGATCAATGCGCCGATGCAGGGCACGGCGGCGGACATCATAAAGCGCGCGATGATCACCGTGCAGGACTGGCTGCTGTCGTCGAAGCCGGGTGCGCGCATGATCATGCAGGTGCACGACGAACTCGTTTTCGAAGTGGACAGTGACGCCGCCGATACGGTGCGGGACGAGGTCGTGACGCTCATGGAAGGCGCCGCGGATCTCGACGTCGATCTCAAGGTCGATGCCGGCACCGGCGACAACTGGGACGAGGCCCACTGAGACTCGCTCTAAACTATTTCTCCCTGTTTTTCATAGATTTACGGGGCGCAAGGAACTAATAAATTCCGGCACACTCTAAATCATCGAGTGCGTAAGTACTCGCCTGTTTACCTCCCTAGACAGGCGTGCAACACGGTAACCCCAAGCCTGTTGCTTCTTCTTGCCCCGGAATTCTTTCCGGGGCTTTTTTATGCGTTTCTTCATGGACCGGATCGCGGTTCGCGAACCGCTCCTACAATCTCGCCGCGGAGCCGTTCCTACAATCTCGCTGCGGAGCCGTTCCTACAATCTCGCCGCGGAGCCGTTCCTTTTGTAGGAGCGCGCCCCGGCGCGCGATCCGCTTCAGCCGCGTGCGCCGAGAAATCCCTCCAGCACCTCGCGTGCCTCCTGCTCGCCCTGGCGCTTGAGGGCCGAGAATTGCTGCACGGTCGCGCGATCGCCGAGTTCCCGCTTCACTTCGAGTGTCGCCGAGGCGGCCTGCCCTTTTTTCAGCTTGTCGGCCTTCGTCAGAAGGATATGGATCGGCAGGTTGACCGACTCCGCGAAGGCGATCATCCGGCGGTCGAAGTCCGTGAGCCGGCGGCGGATGTCGACGATCAGGATCAGCCCGGCAAGGCTTTGCCGCGATTCGAAATACGCCGTCAGCAGTTCGCCCCAGTGCCGGCGCATGGCCGCGGATACCTGCGCAAACCCGTAACCCGGCAGATCCACGAGCCGCTGGCCCTCGCGCAGTTCGAAGAAATTGACCAGCTGCGTCCGGCCCGGCGTCTTGCTGGTGCGGGCGAACTGGCGGCGGTTCACGATAACGTTGATCGCGCTCGACTTGCCGGCGTTGGAGCGGCCGGCGACGGCGACCTCGATCCCGGTGTCCGGCACGAACTGGTTGCGGGCGTTGGCGCTCTTGAGGAACTGGGCATCGGGGTATTGCGACATGGGGGTATGACCATCGGTTTCTGTGTATAATTTGGGGCCGCAGAATTCATGGTCCCCCGGCCAGGCGGGCCAGATTATACACTCGTCGAGAATGACAACGATGGCATCGTCCACCGTGAAGAAGTAACGGTTAAATAACATGAAAAACACGCTCGCTTACGTTTGCGCACTTGCCGGCATGTCGCTGGTCGCTCTGCAGGTCCAGGCCGAGAGCCTCACCGACGGTTCGGCTGAGAACGGCAAGACCAAGGCCGTCACCTGTGCCGCCTGCCACGGCGCCGATGGCATCAGCGTCAACCCGCTGTGGCCGAATCTCGCCGGGCAGGGTGCCCCGTACCTGGTCGCACAACTGAAGGCCTTCAAGGAAGGTCTGCGCGAGAATCCGCTCATGACCAGCCAGGCGATGATGCTCTCGGAACAGGATATGGCCGACCTCGCCGTGTACTTCGAGGGCCTTCCCGCCCCGGTCCAGGCCGTTGCCGACCCGAAACTGGTCGGCAAGGGCGAGGCACTTTATCGCGGCGGCGATGTCACAAACCAGGTAGCCGCCTGCATCGCCTGCCACGGCCCGACCGGCACCGGCAACCCGGCCGCGGCGTACCCGGCCCTGAAAGGCCAGCACGCGGCGTACACGGCCAAGCAGCTGCGGGACTATGCGTCCGGCGATCGCGTATCGGACGGCAAGACGCGCATCATGCGGGAGATCGCAGGGAAGCTCAGCGCGGATGAAATCGACGCGCTGGCATCGTATGTTCAGGGCTTGAAATAACGCCCGCTTTAGGACGGTAGAGAAGCAATGAAGAATGCGTTGATTATCGGGGCGCTGGCCCTCTTGATGTTGATCGGTGTCACTGCCTGCGGCGGTGCCGACAAGGAACCGGAAGCCGCCGTCGAGGCGACGCCGACGGAAGAGCAGGCTCCCACAGACGAGCAGGCCGCAGCCGACGAGCAGGCGGCCGAAGAAGACGACAGCACCCAGGTCGTCGTGGAGGAGTCCGCCGCCGAGCCGGAGGGTGACGAGCAGCCCATCATGCTGGCCAGGGCCGACACCACCGACAAGCCCGCGCAGAACTGGAAATTCAAGGAAGGCCAGCACTACATTCGCATGGTGCCGAGCCAGCCGACCATGGGCGGCGCGGACAAGATCGAGGTCGCCGAGTTCTTCTGGTACGGCTGCCCGCACTGCTACAGCTTCGAACCCACGATCAACGCGTGGGCTGAAGACATGCCTGCCAATGCCCGCTTCGTGCGTATCCCCGTGGTCTGGAATACCGTGCACGAACTTCACGCGCGGATCTTCTACACGATGGAAGTCCTGGCCCGCAACGGCGCGCTGGCGGATGGCGAAACCTTTCACAATGCGGTCTTCGAGGAGATCCAGACGCGCGGCAATCGCCTGACGAGCGAAGATTCGATCAGGCGTCTGTTCGAACGTTTCGGCGTCAATGCCGAGACCTTCGACAAGACCTGGAACTCGTTCGAAGTCGACCAGAAACTCCGCGTCGCCAAGGACCTCGGCCGCCGTTACACCATCCAGGGCGTGCCTGCTGTCGTCGTGAACGGCAAATACCGTACGGGCGGCCAGGAAGCCGGCAGCTACGACGCAGTCCCCGCCGTTATCGACGAGCTGATTGCGCGCGAAAGCCAGCGCTAGCCCGGCGGCAGCCGCATCGCGGGATGGTCGTGAACAAAACCCTGGTCATTGCAGGACTCGCGATTGTGCATGCGATCGCGTTTGCCGCGCCGGGTGCCGATGAATCCTTCTCGAAGCTCGCCGCGCATTATCTCGACGACATTCCCGAGCGTTCGCCGGTTGCGGCGACGGCCCTGGGCGATCACCGGGCGGACGACCGCCTCGACCACGTGGACGCAGCAGCCCGCGAGCGACTCCGTGAGACGTACCTCGAATACCGGGATGCGCTCGCCGGCATCGATCGCGACGAGCTGTCGCGCGCAAACCAGGTCGACGCGGCTCTCCTGCACAACGAAATAGAGTCGACGCTGTTCGAACTCGACACGCTCGAGGCATGGGCGTGGAACCCTCTCTACTACGTGCGCCAGTCGGGCAACGCGATATACGGCCTCCTGGCGCGTGATTTCGCGCCGCTCGAGGAGCGCCTCGACAACGCGGCATCACGGCTGGCACAACTGCCGCGCTTCTTCGCGGAGGCCCGCGAGTCGCTGCAACCGGAACGCGTTCCGAAGATTCATGCCGAGACCGCGATCCAGCAGAACCGCGGCCTGGCGTCGATCATCGACGCGATGATCGTCCCGCGCCTGGCGGAGGCTTCTCCCGAAACCGCGGAGCGGCTGGAAGCGTCGATCGAGACCGCACGTGCGGCGATCGCCGAGCACCAGGCGTGGCTCGAGGAGGAGCTGCTGCCGCGCGCAAACGGCGACTTCCGCATCGGCGCCGAACTCTACGACCGGAAACTCGCGTACGCACTGAATTCATCGCTGAGCCGCAGGGAGATACGGACGCTTGCCGAGCGGGAATACGAACTCGTCCGCAGCGAGATGTACGAAATCGCAAAGCAGGTGTATGCGGGCATACATCCTTACACGACGTTCCCCGACAATCCCGACGAGGCCTACAAGCAGGCGATCATCCGCGCCGCCCTCGAGGTGGCCTACCAGCAGCTGCCGCCCCGAGACGGGATCGTCGATATTGCGAGGCAATACCTGCAGCAGGCCAGCGAGTTCGTCGTCGAGAAAAACATCGTCACGATGCCGGAGGAACCGCTCGAGATCATCGTGATGCCCGAGTTTCAGCGCGGCATCGCACTGGCCTACCTCAGCCCGCCTGGGCCGCTCGACAGGGACCAGAAAGCGTTCTATGCCGTAGCGCCGCTGCCGGCGGACTGGATCGACACGCAGGTCGAGTCGTTCCTGCGTGAATACAACCTGTATTCGATCCAGAACCTCACGATACACGAGGCGGTGCCGGGGCATTACCTGCAGCTGGCGCTGAGCAACCGGCATCCCTCCGCCCTGCGCAGCGCCCTGTGGTCGGGTCCCTTCGTCGAAGGCTGGGCCGTGTATGCGGAGCGGGTGATGATCGAAGCAGGCTACCTCGATAACGATCCACTGATGCGCCTGATCAATCGCAAGTGGTACCTCAGGTCGATTACCAATGCGATCATCGATTCCGCGATCCACGTG
>Ga0316194_10003471_pt1 | contig 10997 bp, 8 predicted proteins | sample CroRivsedime1_MG_FD_204936 | JGI IMG/M metagenome (GOLD analysis project Ga0316194, IMG submission 204936) | Coastal sediment microbial communities from Maine, United States - Cross River sediment 1 | ecosystem: Environmental > Aquatic > Marine > Coastal > Sediment | place: USA: Maine... | reverse complement strand
GGGCAGGTAGCGGATGGTCAGATCTTCGACGAAGTTCTCCGTGCCGTATGTGGTCTCCTTTGTCAGCGCCACATCGTCCTCTCCCCAGACCATGAGCGTGGGGATACGGATCATCGGAAAGCCCTGTTGCTGCTGCCGCCGGGCGCCGCCGCCCCGGATCAGCGCACGGTAGTAGTTCACCATCGCCGTGAGCGCACCGGGCTGGGCCGCGTTCCTGCTGTAGACCTCGATCAGCTCATCGGGAAACAGCTCTGGATTGCAGGCAGAGTTCCTGATCATCTCGCCAACGCCCTTGGCGCCCTCGCGCCCCAGCATCCGCTCCGGCAGGCCTGGGATCTGAAAAAAGAATATGTACCAGGACCGCTTCAGCTGCTCGAAGCTGAAGCCGCCGGATGACATGGCGCCGGGGTGGGGCACATTGCAGATGATGAGCTTCTCCAGCGGCCGGATCTGCCGCATGGCGAAATACCAGGCGATCACCGCGCCCCAGTCATGGGCGATGAGCACGGTTTCCCGGGCGCCCGATGCGTCGATCAGGCCGGCCACGTCCTCCATGAGATCTTCGATCGCATACGCAGCCATGCTCTCGGGTCGGGCAGAGTTACCGTAGCCGCGCAGGTTCGGTGCCCAGGCCGTGAATCCCGCATCGGCGAGCATGGGCAGCTGATGCCGCCAGGAGATGCTGTGCTCCGGAAAGCCGTGCAGGCAGAGCGCAAGCCTGGGCCCGTCTCCACACACGTCCACCTCGAACTCGTAGCCGTTGGCGTAGACCATCCTAGTATCGATTCGAGGATCGCGGATCGCTTCCGGGACTATATCGCTCATCTTGATCTCCTTAATCAGGCTCGGTTGTTCCGCTCATCGTGAATCCGGGCGAGTTCTGCCTGGGTCTCGATGTATTTCGCTTTGTTGATCCGGTACTTAGCGTAAAAAGCGGCGGCAATGAGCCCGGGAATAATGGTAATCGGTGAGTCGATCATACCCAGCCACCAGATGGTGGATCCATCCACTTCTCCGGGCCGGGCGTTGTCGGGGAACGCAATCAGCCAGAGCGAAACGGATGCGATGCCGTGACCGATGGAGTTATCCAGCTTGGCGAAGAAGGTTCTGGCCGCATACAGCGTGCCCTCCTGTCGGTGCCCCAGGCGAACTTCGTTCTCGTCCGCGATATCGGCGAGCGCCGACATGACGCTGATGTTCAGAATGCTGCCGCAAGCCGAGGAGAAAATCTGGAAGATCACGATCCCCGGCAGCAACCACTCCGAGCCGTTGGCCGGAAAGCTGTCAGCCAGCCTCAGAATCACCGGCATGGCCGGGAAAACGGAGAGTCCGATCGCCGTGGCGACGATGGTGGCTCGCTTGTCGAAGATATGGTGCAGACGAGCGGAAAAGAGGAAGCCCGTAACGTAGCCCACGAAGGAACCGATGAAGATCAGGTTGCCGATCTCCGCCGCGGACAGCTCCCAGTAGAAGATGTTCATGTAGTTCGACAGCGCGGTTCGAACGCCGAGCATCATTGAGAGACTGAAAAACGCGATCATCAGCATCAGATAGTTACGGTTGCTGAAGGCGCCTTTCAGATCACTGATGAAGTTGCGAACGGTGAAACGGGGCAGGTCCGCAGGCGGCTGCGGCAGGGTCGCGATTCGGTCCCGGGTGAACCAGGCGGATGCCAGCAGCACGGTGACGATGGCGATGGATATGGTGATGGCGAAGGCCGGGTAGGATTCGCCGTTCAAGAGGCCGTTGCCGGCCACACCAGCCGTTGCGAAGAAAACCAGTGTGTTGACCTTGAAGATACCGGCACCGCCGATCCAGCCGAAGAAGTTGTTGAAGCTCATGATCTTCGAACGCTCGGTGTAGGAGGTCGCGAGCTCTCCGCCGAGGGCCAGATGGGGCACGTGATAGAGCGTCATGAAGGTGCGCAGGCTGATCGACCAGCCGAGGAACCAGGCGAACAGCATGCCTTCCGTGAGTCCTTCCGGCGGATTGAACACGCAGAAGAAACTGACCGCGATCGGCACCGGCGCGATGAACATGAACGGATGTCGGCGACCCCAACGCTCGCTGCGGAATCGATCGGACAGCGAGCCGATCAGCGGATCGGAGATGGCATCGGTAAAGAGCGCAATGGTCGGCACCAGACCGGCCAGCAGGACGCTCATACCCTGCACCTGGTTGTAGAAGAGCATGCCGAGCACGGCGAGGGAATAAAGCGACATGGTTTCGGCGGAGGCGCCGACGCCGAAAGCCAGGCGTGTGCGGGTGGGTACGCTGTGCGGGTCCACGGGTCCGGTGCTGCTGGACAAATCCGCTCCCCTCAGATGTCCAAGTGCAGCCTCAGCATAGGTGGGGAGTGGCTCTGGATCAATCCAGCGCTGAGAGGTTATCTACAGGCGTTGGATGACCCCGGCGAAGGTGTCGAGAAACTGTTCCGCGTGCTGGGCGTTGAACGGCATGGGTGGCCTGATCTTCAGCACATTGCCGTCGCGGCTGGCGGCACCGATCAGCACGCCCTGCCTGCGCATCTCCTCGACGATGCGTACGGTGCTCTGCACGTCCGGCTCGCCTTCGTGCAGTAGTTCCACAGCGATGAACAGCCCGCTGCCACGCACGTCGGCTATCCGGTCGTCCCGGTCCTGAATCGACTTCAGCCCCAGCTTCAGTTGCTCACCGACTTGTCTGGCGTTTTCCAACAGCTGCTCTTCCTCGAGTACGTCCAGAACGGCCAGGGCCACGGCGCAGGAAACCGGATTGCCGCCAAAGGTGTTGAAGTACTTGGTGTTTTCCGAGAACGGTTCGATCACCTCGGTGGAGGTGATCATGGCTGAAATCGGGTGCCCGTTACCCATGGGTTTTCCCAGCGTGACGATGTCGGGCCGGGCGCCGTAGCGCTCGAATCCCCACATGGCGGCACCGGTGCGTCCGAAACCGGGCTGCACCTCGTCCGCCACGTAAAGCGCGCCAGCCGCTCTCGTTGCTTCGGCAGCCAGCTGCAGAAAGTCTACGGGCGGGGTTGGTGATCCGTCGCTTGCGAGCATTGAATCGATCAGCAACGCGGCAGGTTTGTGGCCGTACTTGCTCAGGTCGGCGAACGCCTCGCGAACCAGCCGGGCGTACCCGGCGCCCGCGTCGGAGCCGCGGTAAACGCCGCGGAACAGATCCGGCGCAGGCACCGTGCGCACATGCGGGCCCAGGCCTTCGAAGTTGGGGTAAGCGGGAGAGACTGCGGCGATGTCCCGGCTGTTGCCGTGATAGGCATGCTCCGTGACGACGATGCCGGTGCCGCCGGTTTTTGCCCGGGCGATCCGCAGCGCGAGATCGTTGGCCTCACTGCCCGTGCAGGCGAACATGGTGACATCCAGCGCTTCCGGCATGGTCTGGCTCAGCCGTCGGGACAGGTTGAGCACGTTGTCGTGCAGGTAGCGGGTGTGTGTGTTGAGCGTCTTTGCCTGCTCGCACAGTGCACTCACCACTCTGGGATGACAGTGGCCCACGTGAGGCACGTTGTTGTAGCAGTCCAGGTATCGGTCACCCTTTGCGTCATAGAGCCAGACGCCTTCGCCGCGCACGATTTCCAGCGGCTCTTCGTAGAACAGCCGGTAGGCTTTGCCGAGCCTGCGCTCGCGCTCACTGATCATGTCGTCCCGATTCATGGAATTAACGTCGCCTCGTCGAAACTGAGCAGCGCTTCGCGCGCTGCGGGGTGATTGCGGAGGATGTAGTCCCTGTTCTCGGGGAACTGCTCTGCGCGCCACTGCGTGATCAGAAGCGTGGTAGCCAGCCGGCAGCGGACGAGCAGGGGGAGCAGATACCGTTCCACCTCGGTGAGCGGTGAGAGGCTCGTGTAGCCATCCAGAAACTCAGTCGGACCACCTTCATCGTTCAGCCGATAGCTGCTGGCGACAGCGACATCGAAGATCCGGGGCGCGCGGACCACGTCGCCGAAATCGATCAGCCCGGCGATTGTGCCGCGCAGTTTTTTGTCCAGAAGCACGTTCGAGTCATTCAGGTCGTTGTAGATCACCTGGCGTGGCAGGCTTTGCAGCAGCTGGCGCTCGCTCTGGTAACCCAGGAAACAGGCTTGCAGAGCCCGGCGTTCAGCCGGGTCCGGTATGGATTCGATCAGGGGTTCCAGCGCCGGGAAGTGCGTCAGGTCCCAGAGGATGGCGTGATCCGCGGCGGGGTGATCGAAGTCTTCCAAGGCGCTGGCGAGCCGGGCCAGCAATTCGCCGAGTGCGAAAGAAAAATCTTTCGTTGGCATCCGGCCTGACCTGGTCAGTTCCTTCAGCGGTTGCCCGGGTACGAAGGCGAGCATGCGAACGGCATGACTGCCGGTTTCCGTATCCCACGTTTCCACAAGCCGTCCGGACCGACTTTCGAGAAAGGGTGGCAGTGGCAGTTGTGGATCACGCTGCAGCGCATGATTCACAGCCTGTGTCTGGAAATCCGTTACCGCCGGATCTTCGTGCGCGTTGCTGATCTTCAGGACCCAGTCACCATCGGCACCCTCGACGAGAAAATTCTGATCCCGCTCGCTGGTGAGCGGGCGGATTGTGCCATCGACGGCGAATAACGAACGAGACAGCTCTGCCGCCGTATCCATGTTGAATCCGGGTGCCGGCTGCACCATGAGTCGGAACGCCCGCGCGATTGCCGCGTCGGCCTGCTGCGTGAAAGCTGGTGTCGACATGTGCTAGATCCCCAGTTTGCTGGCCGCCAGCAGCGTGGCGCGACGCCAGGCGAGCGTCAGCAGGAGCATGGAAGTCGCGACGGTGACGGCGCCGAACAGAAGCACGGCGGGGTAGCCGTACGCCTCTGCCAGAAATCCGGCGATCCCCGGCCCCAGCATGGCGCCCGCCCCCACAGCCGGGACTGAGAGAACAATATGCCGTCCATCAGGATCCAGTCGGGCGATCTCTGCGATGCAGTAGGAGATCCCGAGCCCGGTCGAATACATAACGATGCAGGCGCCGGTGCCGTAGGCCAGGAACTCCGAGGATCTGAACAGCATGGCATCTCCGATCAGAAACAGGGCGCAGGCTGCGAGGAAGGGCAACAGGTTGCCGAAGCGGTCCGCGAGTGCGGCGGCCGAGAGAGAGCCCAGCACGGCAAAAACGAGGGTCAGGGACAACAGCCCGGCAACCTGGTCCGGGTCGAAATCCGCGTTGGCGGCCAGCCGCTCGACGAAGGCCCAGACCGTCGTCTGACCAGAAAAGAAGAACAGGCAGGCGCTGAGTGCCAGCCAGATAGCCGTCCGCTCGCCGGCCAGAGGAACGGCTGCGCCCGTATCGGGGCTGGGAGAAGAACCGTCAGCGGCGAGGGCTGCTCTGGGGAGCGCGATGAAGGCGGGCGCAAGCAGGCAGGCGGTCAAAACGACGCCGGCTACGAGACCCGAATAGCCGTAGGCAGCGATCAGGGTGTTCGGCAGTATGAGAATCAGGAGCACGCCAAGCATCGCTTCCAGGGAGATCTTCACGCCGAACCAGCGTGCCTGATGGGTCGTTCTGCCGATGAGAGTGGATGCCAAGCCATAGAGTACGCCGAATGCGCCGCCCGCAAACGCGGTGAATGCCAGCATCGTCGGGTAGCTCGGTGCGCTGCTGATCAGCATGGCCACCGATGCGGCGAGCACGGCGATGATGGCGACCCTGCGTTGCCCGAAGCGGTGCAGCCAGAAGAAGGCGGATGCGGAAACCGCGTTGAAGCCGAGGAAAAAGGCCGCGCTCAGAAGGCCGAGCTCGCTCGGGCTGAGGCCGCGATCGTCCTGGGCGACGCCGATGATCAGAGGTAACAGGTTGTAGAACATCGAGCCAACGGCTGCCAGCACCAGCGCCGCGGCAATGAGGGTGCCTTTGTCCGGGCTGTTCGACTGGGTGTTTGGCTGTGAGTGGCTCATGGCCGGGAGTTTCCGGGATCCGCTGATACAGCACGCACCCTAAGTCAGCCGGCCTCCGCTGTTAATGATATTTCCGACCGGCTTGATGACATTTTTGATCACGGTTCCGCCCGGCGAAACCGACCGGACACTTCTGTCATGAGTCGGGTCAGAAATGTCATTAAGGTCTCTCGGCGGGCTTCCTAGAATGCTGGTGTCGAATTAGTCGAGCGCCGTCCGGGCGTCATCGACAAAGCAAACTGAGGGGTTTGATTCATGAAGATCTATTCCAGCTCGATTGCCCTGGGTCTCGCGGCTGCGGTCCTTTTCTCCCCGGCTGTGGTCATGGCCGAAGAAGGTACCATCGAGGAAATCGTCGTCACGGCGCAGAAGCGGGAGCAGGCGGTGACCGATGTGGCGGCCACCGTTGCTGCCTTCACGGGCGAAAACCTGCGGGCCAACGGGATCGATACGCCGAAAGACATCGCGTTCCTGGTACCCAATGTCGACATCAAAGGCACCCAGGGCGATGCGAACCCGGCGGTGACCATTCGCGGTGTGGGCATGAACAACTTCAACTCGAACAACAACCCCGCGGTTGGCGTCTACGTGGATGAGGTTTTCCTCTCTTCCCCCAGTCTGGTGGGCATCGCCATGTTCGATGTAGAGCGTATCGAGGTTCTGAAAGGTCCCCAGGGCACGCTCTACGGTCGCAACGCTTCCGGCGGTGCGCTCAACATTCACAACGCCAAACCGACCCAAGAGACCAGCGGCTTCATCAGCGCCCAGGCGGGTAATTACGAGACGCTGAGATTGGAAGGCGGCGCGGGCGGCGGCCTGGGTGACAGCATGGCCGGCCGGGTGTCGTTCCTGTATGACGATCAGGGCGAGTCCTACCATGACTACTTCGATGAGGACGACGGCAGCAAGCGGAACTTCAACGACTCGAAAACCTGGGGCCTTCGCGGCCAGCTCGGCAATGATGGCGAGGCGTTCTCCTGGAATCTGGGCGTTTCTCACCTGAACCAGGATCTCGGCAACCAGCCGTTCACCTTCGTCGGCGGTGTTTATGACATCGCTTCCGGGCCGTACACGTTCGTTCCCTGTGCCGAGCCGCTCAACCCATCGATCTGCGGCGATGTGGCAGGTTTCAGCGACACCACGGACAGCGATGACTTCACCCACGTCTTCGAGAACGACAAAGTGGGAGATCTGAAGATCGACTCCGAAATCTCCGGCCTGAATTTCAATTTCGATCTGGATATCGGCGAGGCCACGCTTACCTCCATCACCGGCTACCTGACTCAGGACCGGGTGTACGGAGAAAACTTCTGGTCCACACCGAACGAGCTCTTCGCTGTGGTGCACGATGAGGAGATCGAGCAGATCTCGCAGGAATTCCGGCTGACCGGCGGCAACGATACGCTGGCCTGGATGGGCGGTCTGTTCTTCACTCACGACGAGTTCGACGGGGTGAACGACGTGCAGTCCCTCGATCTCGGCGCATTGCTGCTCGAGTCGAATCCGCTGATCTGGACCATCGATCAGGAAACCGATGCCTGGGCGGCGTTCGGTAACATCGACTGGTACATGAGTGACCAGTTCACCCTGACGCTCGGTCTGCGTTACACGGACGAGAAGACCAAGTTTGCGGGCGGCACCTCGGGTATCGCGTTGTTCGATGACGCCCTCGGCATCCCCGGCATCGTCGCGGGCGATGAGATTGAGTTCACGTTCCTCGATGACAAGTTCGAGGACGACAAGCTGACCTATCGGGTGGCGCTCGAGTATCGGCCCACCGACGACAACCTGCTCTACGGTTCCTGGTCGACGGGCTTCAAGAGTGGTGGCTTCTACGGCGACTTCACCCTGGATAACGGCGAGCTCGAGCCGTTCGATTCCGAGACCGTCGATGCGCTGGAACTCGGCTGGAAATCCACGTTTGCCCAGGGTCGGGCCCAGTTCAATCTGGCCGGTTTCTGGTACGACTATCAGGACATCCAGACCTTCGTGCCGGCGAGCTTCGGCTTCAAGCTGGACAATATCGAAGGCGCCGACATCTACGGCCTGGATGCGGAAATCATCGCCCGACCGATTGCCGGTCTGGATCTTCGTGCCGGCCTCGGCCTGCTCGACACCAAGACGTCGAGCGCGATCCCGGAGCTCGACGGCAATGAGCTGCCGAACGCCGGCGAGCTGCAGTGGACGCTGGGCGCCCGTTACGAGTTCCCGGTGTCGGACAACTTCATGCTGGCCATCCAGGGTGATGCGAAATACACGGACAAGATGTTCAGGGAAGCGACCAACAACCCGCTGACCCGTACGGACGACTACACGCTGCTGAACGCGCGGTTGTCGTTCCTGCCCAACGACGGTCGCTGGGATGTGTCTGCCTATGTGTACAACGCCACGGACGAGGAGTACTTTCAGGAGGCGTTCTTCGCCGATCTGATCGGTGCGGTAGCCGGGCTCGCAGGCGCGCCGCGCACCTACGGCCTCAGCTTCACGTACAACCTCGGACAGTAATCGAAAGCCAGGAGATCCCCTGATGAAAACGGCCAAGGAGCTGGACTACGCCCTGCATCATCTGTGTATCTACGATGACAAACCCAGGGAAAACATGTGGCCCTACCTGCGCTGGCATCACGGGATCACCAACTTCTTCACCGGCGAGGTGTTTCACGTCACCGGCGAAGGGCACTCCGACTACACCTTCATGGGCTGCGGCGGGCGCGCCTATCAGCTGCAGATAGAAGCCCCACCGTTCCAGTTCGAGTACGAGCGCCGTTGGTGGGCCGATCATGGCCGCGGCTACAACCATATCTGCTGGGTGACTTCCGACGCCCGGGCGTCGATGGAGCAACTGCTCGCCAATGGCGCCACCGAAGTGATGCCGTTTGAAGAGTTCCCCACCTACGACGGCTTCGTGGTGCACGACCCGGAAGGGCGCTGGATTGAGATCATGGAATACACGGACGAGTACTTCCGGGTCCAGGAATTCACCCATGCACCGGCCGGCGAGTGCGGCCTTGAGATCATCGGCAACGCAGAGGTCTGCGAAGACCTGGATGCCAGCGTCGGCTGGTATCAGGACGTGATGGGCATGCGGGTGCTCGAAGAGTTTGGCAGCGGCAATGGCCGTGTCGTCTACATGACGGACAAAGACTACGACCCGGTGGAGCGAAACACCGTTTTCGTGCTGCAGAACGCGCGCGAAGACTTCGAGGTGGCGCACAAGGCCGAGCATGGCCCGTACATCAGCGCCATCGTTTACCAGGCGGCGAACGTGCAGCGTGCTTTCGAAGATGCGAGCTGGGCGGGCATGAAGCCCCTCAGGGCGCCGGAAACCGACCCGGTGACCGGCGCGCTCACCGGCTACCTGCAGGAACCCTGTGGCGACAATGTGATTCTGCTGCGCGAGCCCTACCGGCCGGCTGCCTGAGCTCATGATTATCGGATTCGCCCATCCCGGTCTGGTGGTCCCTGATCTGGCGGCGGCGGAGACTTTTTATTGCGAGATGTTCGGCTTCCGCCGGCTCTCGGAGATGGCCTGGCAGGACGCCCCTGCCGTTGATCGGGCCATCGGTCTCGACGGCTCGGCCGCCCGCAGCGTGATGCTTGCAGGGCAGAACTGTTTTCTCGAGCTGTTCGAGTATCACTCGCCTGCCGCCTCAATCGAGCGCCCGGGCGATCTCCGTGCCCATGAGCCCGGCATCCGTCACCTGGCGTTTTTCGTTGACGATGTACGAACGGAATACGACCGGCTGCTCGCACTCGGCGGCCAGCGACTCGGCGAGCCCATCGCCAACTCGGCCGGCAGGCTGGCCGTGTATGCCCGGGATCCCTTCGGCAACCTCATCGAGCTGTGCGAGCCGCCGGACGATGAGGAGCGGCTGGAACGACTGCCTGGTATTCACCCCCAGAGCGACAATCTCTCCAATCAGGAGCGTTCATCATGAGCCATCCTCTGTTTGACCTAAGCGGCCGCCGGGCGCTCGTCACCGGCGGCGCAGCCGGCATTGGCTTTGCCGTGGCCGAGGCGCTGTGCGCCTGCGAGGTCGCGGTCGCGATCGCGGATATCTCCGATTGCTCGATCCAGGCCGCGGAGGTCGGCGCGGTGCCCATCGAGATGGATGTGAGCAGTGAGGCAAGCGTTCGCAACGGCTTCACCGAAGCCGTGCAGGCGCTGGGCGGCACGCTGGATCTGGTCGTGTTGAATGCGGGTGTCGGCGATGTGGGCCCGACCCTGGAGGAATCCGAGCAGGCGCTGATAGAGAAGGTGACCCGGATCAATCAGCTTGGCGTGCTCTATGGCCTGAAGCACGCACCTGCGCTGATGAACGACGGCGGTTCTATTGTTGCAACCGCCTCCATGGCGGCGCACATCACGGTGCCGGGCAATGGCGTTTACGCGGCAACGAAGAGAGCGGTCACCAGCCTGGTTGAAACCGCGGCCATGGAACTCGGCGACCGCGGCATTCGCGTTAACGACATATGCCCCGGCTACACGGACACCGCCATGGGCAGCGGAGACGAAGGCCGACAGATCTGCGAGGCCTTCACTGCGCTCGGCAGGATGGCGAACGTGCAGGATCTTGTCGGCGTCTATCTCTTCCTCGCCGCCGATGCGAGCCGCTACCTAACCGGTCAGTCCATTAAAGTGGACGGCGGCTGGGATTGCGGCCCTACATCCCGACTGCTGGAGCTGGTCACCGGTTCAACGGTGGCTCCCGGCTGATCCTCCAGGCCCGTCTCTCACCTCAGGGTGTGTACCAGATCGGCGACGTGTAGGCTCGATCCTGTATCGTCATGGGAACTTCGTCTGTCATCTGCACGCCAAACCGTTTGGCATCGTAGGCCTGCCAGGTAGGCTTGGGGATTTCCAGCACCCGCACGTAGTAAAACGCGCGTTGATCCGGGTCGAAGTCCGGATCTTCCCAGAAGGCGGTCAGCAGGGGATCGCCGATGGTGTTGGTATAGCTGGCTTCGGCTACGTCGACGGTGTTGCCAACTTCCGTTGCGCAGCGCCGGTTGCTGATGCCACGCTCATCCGAGCAGACGACATCGTAGATCCGCTCTTCGGTCTCGCCGTTGCGCTTCAGCCAACCCTTGATAACAT
>Ga0316194_10003469_pt1 | contig 11004 bp, 10 predicted proteins | sample CroRivsedime1_MG_FD_204936 | JGI IMG/M metagenome (GOLD analysis project Ga0316194, IMG submission 204936) | Coastal sediment microbial communities from Maine, United States - Cross River sediment 1 | ecosystem: Environmental > Aquatic > Marine > Coastal > Sediment | place: USA: Maine... | reverse complement strand
ATCGGGCACGGCAACCGTGTTTCGCTGCCGGCGCCGGACGCGTACCCCGAGAGAGAGGTGATATTGAATGGATGAAAAAATTACTGCAATACGCAAGGCTTTGAGCAAGAATTTCAACTCGGCGCCGGTCAAGTACGTGGACGCAGAAGGATGCCATCGTTTCAATCTTGAATTGCCGAGAGTGACGCATCGTGTAAATTTTTCCCTCGAAGTGCTTGAGCGCCATGATGCTGTCAGTTTCAAGCGGTTGTGCAAGGGAGTGGCAACGTACCTGAAACGTAATCCGACGGGTAAACCCAGACAGGTGCTGCTGACGAAAACCGGAATCGTTGAGGAAGAAGTTGAATCGCAAGGCGACCAGGACGAACCGGTCGAGGCGGCAAGTTCAACTACAACTGAATAGCCTGCGGGGTAGGCCCTGACGGGCTGGCGTGGTATTGCGGATATGTCTGGACGTTGGTGAACGGTAAGGCGGTGCCGATAGCGGCCATGCGATGGTGAGTTGTGCTTCATGCTCCGCGTGCTGCTGCAGGTTGGAAGTGATCCTGATGGCTGACGATGACGTTCCGGCGGAACTGGTCGAAACGGACCGTTGGGGTGGCGAAGTGATGGCACGACTCGCTGACGGCTGGTGCGCGGCGCTCGACAGAGACACCATGCTGTGCCGAATCTATGAGGGCAGACCGATCGTGTGCCGTAATTTTGAGCTTGGCTCCACCGAGTGCCTGTCAGAGCGTGCCGTGTTGGAACAACCTGCGTCCCACAAGGATTGATACCGCTTGACCGGATCACCCGGTTTTTCGTTGGGCTCAATCTGCGCCGCCAGATTCTGATTGATGCCCATCATATTCTTCAGACAAGTTTTCTCTGCCTTGACGAGAAGTGTGACCACGCGTGATGCGCGTCTCTTCGTGACGGATTCGTCGTTCGGTTGATGCTGCCATGTGCGCAGTCTGACAGGCGCGCGGAAACCGGAGTTAGCGCTGGCGACTGTCGTGTTGCAATCCGTGCCGGATGATCGCTAAGGCCTGACGCCCAGGTTGAGCACCTCGATTTCGGAAATGTCGACAGGGTCTGCGGAGACAAACAGCACGATGCGAAGCCCGTCGGTGAAGTATGGATCGCCGGTCAGGTTGCCACGCGGCTTATCGTAGGCGGCGGTGCCGACACCTTTGACATAACCGAACTTGTTAACAGATTGTGCGTAGACGAGATCTTCGAGCAGGTATTCGCGCGTTTCGTCGACGTCAGGATCGATTTTATGTGTGGTGATGGTTTTCCACGTCAAGCGCACGCCGATGTCGCGGCTGATCTGGCCGATCCACACGGGCACCCCTTCGTATCGCATCGGCGTCATCCACAAGCGCAGGTGGTTACGCTGATTGATATTGGCTCGGGCCTTTTGCAATGCGACGTCCTGGCCGCGACCAAATACGAACAATGCGCTAATCGGTGAATAACGATACTCGCTGCCCATCAGGGAGGAAGCGACCGTCTTGAATAATGACGCCCGATAGATGGTTTCGGTTTCATCCCAACCGGCGCGTATCAATGCGTAGTAAAGGTCCTTTGGACGTCCGACAAAAGCGATGTTCAACGGGTCACCATTGTTTTCGCCGGCCTTGTCGGTCACGCAACACGGTAGCGCCTCGAGACCGGCGATGAGTCCGTCGCGATCAACTTTCCTGATTTCGTCCGCGCTGTACAGGTTCTCCCAGTCGACGTCGTAATGGTCGATCCGCAGGCCGGGCACCGGCACAAAAAACGTCATCATGTAGTGGCGACCTTCATCACCGAGCACGTCGACGTTGAACGACTTGGTTCCTTCGTCGACGCGACTGAACACATAGCCGGACCGAACGGCGCCGGCTTCAACGCGCAGGCGCATTCTTTTTTGGTAGATGTCTTGATTGGTCTCGGGATTGAGAATGAAGATACGGTTCTGGTGTCGATAGCTGGTTTCGATCGGCGTGAAGTATGCTTCGTCCAGTCCGAGCGGCAAAAACCACAGCGTCTCGTCGCTCAGGTTCTCGACCTGTATCCATACCGGTTGAATGTTGCGCTGATAGAGTTTGGCGCCGAAAATTGCCTGCGCCTCATCGGCGCTCGGAACGGCGGTGGTGACTCGCACTTCACCAATCACCGTTTCGTGCAAGCGGTCATTCGGGGGCGGAACACGCTGGTCCTTGCCGTTAGTCGCCCCTTGCGCGAGCACCGGCGCGGCAAGCATCCACAGGATGCAGCCCATTATCAGAGCAGGCCGCGGGACGCGTAGGTAACTCATCTGCAATTCATTCCTCCCGTAAAAGCAGTTCCCAGGGCAATATGTCGGTTTCGTCCATCGCGATCGGCTTCTCGGAAACAAACAACACGACGCGAAGGCCATCGGTAAAGTAGTTTGCCCCTGCAAAGTTGTAAGACGGTGCATTAATCTTCGCCGCGGGCACTCCGCCTACGTAACCCAGGGCCGACAGGGACTGGCTGTACCAGAAGTTCTGCAGCAGGTACATGCGCGCGTCGTCTATATCGGGGTCGATGTGGTACTTCTTGAAGGCCTTTTTCCCCGTTGCTCCGCTCATGTCGTAGCTGACCTGGCCGATCCATACCGGTGTCTGTTCGAGCTGCAATGGTGACAGCCACAACCGAAGTTCCTTGCGTTCGGAGCCATCGGGTCGTGACTTTTGAAAGGTGCCGTCGGGCGGGCGGCCTCGGTACCGATGCGAGCGTGCCACTGCTGTTTCGGGATCGTTGGCTGCTGTTTCCTGCCAACGGGCGCGCAGTAGTGAACGTCTCATCGCCACTCTGGTGCCGACAACGGCGACGTTGATCGGATCACCTGCGGCATTGCCGGATTCGTCAGCACTGCAACATGGCAAGGCCGCAAGAATTTCACGCAGTCCGTCCAGATCAACCACTCGAATCTCATCGTCTTCATACAGTCGTTCAAAATCTACGTCCATATAGTCCGCGTAAAATCCCGGCATCCGGATGAAGAAATTGAAATTGAACGATTGCCCGGAAGAGTAAACGTCGAAGTTGAAGCCTTTGTTGCCTTTGCCGACGTGGGTGAAGACGAACCCGGATCGCGTCTCGCCCGGATCGATCCAGCGAGGCATCTGATTTTCATAGAACCAGCGTTCCATGTCCGCGCGCCCCCGCTTGCTAAAGTACCTGCGGAACTTCCAGGCCACCTCCATCGGTGAAAAGTACTCGTCGTCAACACTGTGAATAGCGGCGCGCACGCGAGTATCGCCCAGGTTTGTGACTTGCAGCCACACCGGCTGAATTCCCTTGGCGTACAGGTCAAGTCCGGTCAAGCTTCGGGTTTCGTCGGCGTCAGGCACTGCCGCCGCTACCCGGACAATTCCCTGAGTTTGCTCGATGGCTCGATCTGTGAACGTCGCCTGCTCGACCGGTGAGGATACGAAGGGAGCGGTCGCGCACCCGGCGAGAAACTGAAGCCCGGCAGCGAGTAAGACGCTGGTATAACGCATTTGACGATTGCGAGCTGGTTTTGTGTCTGAAACTTGAAGCGGCCGTGTGCTGAACATATCTGGCATTTGTTGCAGAATTATTTGATCCTGATCACGCAAGCAAGGTCTATTAGCAAACCATAATAGCGTAACTTTCTAATTTATTGGGATTAGCTTGCCTTCGACCGGCTGCAGCCTTACCGTGATAACAGTAACATTGTCGCAAAATGACTCGCATGAATTATTCGTGGAAGTACTAGCCGCATGAAGTGGAATCCCAAGGCGCTTTACAGATTTCTTGATTATTTAATCTGGCGTACACCCGCCCAGCCGTGGCCGCGTGCGCAACAGTTGGCAGTGCGCCTGACACGAATGGGCATTGTGCTGACGCGCGACTTGGCCCAGGGCCAACTCACATTGCGTGCGATGGGACTGGTCTACACGACGCTGTTGTCGATTGTGCCGTTGCTTGCGATCAGTTTTTCGGTGCTCAAGGCATTCGGTGTCTATAACCAGATCCGGCCGATGCTGCTGAACTTTCTCGCGCCGCTTGGCGAGAAGGGAGTGGACATTACCGGGCGCATCATGGAGTTCATAGAGAACATCAATGGCGGCGTGCTCGGTTCGGTGGGCCTGGCACTGCTGCTCTACACCTCAGTCTCACTGGTGCAAAAAGTCGAGGAGTCTTTCAACTACATCTGGCACGTCAGTCGGGGCCGCAGTTTCGGCGAGCGCTTCAGCCGCTATTTGTCGGCGTTGCTGGTTGGTCCGTTGCTGGTGTTTTCCGCGATTGGTATCAGTGCGGCCGTTGCGGGGCTCGGCGTGGTGCGGGAAGCGATGCAGGTCGAGGCGATCGGGTGGGTTGCCTACCAGGCCGGGCGGTTGTTGCCCTACGCCCTGGTGATCGGCGCGTTTACCTTTGTCTACACGTTTATTCCAAACACCAAAGTACGTATTGGACCTGCACTTGTCGGGGGCGTGGTTGGCGGTTTCGTATGGCAGTCGGCTGCATGGGCTTTTGCCCGTTTCGCGGCCTCGTCCACCAATTACTCAGCAATCTATTCCAGTTTTGCGATTCTGATCCTGTTTATGTTGTGGCTGTATTTGAACTGGCTGATTCTCCTGTTTGGTTCCAGCGTTGCATTTTATTTGCAGCATCCGGAGCACCTGGTCAGGAAAGCTGGCGAGTTTCGCCTGTCCAATCGTATGGGCGAGCAGCTGGCGCTGGTGATCATGAGTCTTATTGGGCGCCGTCATATGGATGGGGAATCACCCTGGAGCACCGATGCGTTTGCCCGCGAATTGCGCATGCCGATGCGCGCCATCGATGAAGTGCTGCAACCATTGAAAACCCGTGGAATTCTGACGACGACCGGCGATGAGCCGCCTGGCTGGTTACCATTGCGCGACTTGCAACAGGTGACCACGAAAGAGTTGCTCGACACGGTGCGAGCCGCGGGCGAGGATCAGCATATGAGCCCCGACCTGATGCCTGAGACAGCGTCGATCAGGCAATTGCTGCACCGGCTTGATGAGGCAAAGGCATCGGTGCTGCAAAATGTCACCGTTAAAGACCTGATCGAGGATATGCCCGAGCGATACGGGCGCACTGATCCTTAGGTGTTTTATTGCTCCAATACAATATCAGCAATGATGCAACATCAACGCCTGGAACCTGTTGTGGGGATCAAATCCCGGGAGCCGTGTTGTTGATGGCTCAAATAAGAGTTTGCACTCAGTCTTGCCGTCGATTGTGGCGAGCATACCGGCTGGCCGTATCCGTGTTGTGTCTGTGTAGTGCGATGTTGCTGGCGGTCTCGCTGCCAGTCAGCGCTGCAGGGGTCTGCGCCGGAGAGCTCGATGGGGTTTTGCCGACAACCAAGCAGCTTGACGCTGTTTTGTCGGTCCACCGCCAGTGGTCGGGCTTGAAGCTGTCCGAACAGCGCTACGATGACCCGCGCCGTGCCAATCTTTGCGGAGCCATCCTGAACAAGGTGGACCTGAACGAGGCGGACCTCAGAGGTGGCAATCTGAGTTGGAGCATCTTGCGCGATGCACAGTTAAGACGAGCCGATTTGAGTTGGGCCGATCTGACTGGCGCCATCCTGCAACAGGCGGATTTCAGCCGGGCTACCTTGATCAGGGCGCACTTGAGCCGGGCGATATTGAACCGTGCGATTCTGAACTGGGCCAATCTGAGCGGGGCCGATCTGAGGGGGGCGCGTCTGGTCGATGCGCAACTGCGCGGAGCTGACCTCAGTATGGCAAATCTCGAGAGTGCCGATCTGGAACGGGCCGATCTGAGGGGGGCGGATCTTCGGCGGGCCAACTTTCAGGGCGCCAATCTGGCCGGTGTTGACCTGCGCGGGGCTGACCTTCGAGGCGTGTCTTTCAGAAACGCGAACCTGACCGGGGTCGACTTGAGGGGGGCGGAATTGACCGATATCGACCTGACGGATGCTGACCTTACTGGCATCGATCTGAGAGGCGCCGATGTACGGGACGTCGATCTGTGGGGCGCGTCACAACGGGGCCGGGACAACGGGGCAGATGAGTTGAAGGGGGGGGCTGCCCAGTCAGTGCGTACGTTGACAAATATTGACGAATCAGACCAGCCTGCACCCGACCAACTGGACCAGGCACGCCCGGAGCCGACCGAGCTTACGAAGCCCGCGGCTGAACCTTCAGGCCAATTGCCGGCAGAACCGGTTGAGTATTACCAGCTTGAGCCGTTGCTGCTTGAAGCGGAGTAACCTGAACCAGCCTTGAGGCGTTTGCTTGCCTGACCATATCGCCAGTACCAAAATGCCCCCGCGGCGCTGGCAACCAGAATCCGGACCGCACCTAAGTTTTCCGTTTCACTTTGCTGATTCGCAGCTGTTGGCCGCCAACCCATACTTTTTTCAAGTCCTCGAAAGTTTCTTTCGGCATGCCCTCCGGCAATTCCACCAGGCTGTGATCGTCTTGTATGTCTATGTGACCGATATAGCGACTTTCCAGTTGCGCTTCATTTGCAATGGCGCCAACGATGTTTGATGCCTCGACGCCGTGCTGCTGCCCGACTTCAATGCGATAGATTTCCATACCCTCAGCCTTTGAAGGCCGTCGTACGCGTTCGCGGCGTGGCTTTTCAGGCTGCGGGCGATCCGGTTTCGATGTCGGTGCGTGCTTGCCAACGGGCTTGCTCGAGTCCGGGCGATCCGGTTTCGATGTTCGCGCGTGCTTGCCAGCCGGCCTGCTCGACACCGGGTGACTCTCGTCGGTATTTTTGGTCTGGCGGCGCGGCGCATCGTCGAGCAGCGGTGTGTCTCCCTGTGCGATGTAGGCGAGCGCTGCGGCGATGTCGAAAGGGGAGGTCTGACTCATGTGCTGGTATTGCCTGATCATTCCCTTGAATGGTTCGAGTGACGCAGCCAGAGCGTCGTTGCTGATGATCTCGCCGATGCGGTCCCTGAGCTTTGCCAGACGCTGTTCGTTCACATCTTGAATACTGGGTAATTCCATCGCCGTGATCGTCTGGCGTGTGGCATGCTCGATGACGCGAAGCATGCGGCGCTCACGCGGCATCACGAACAGTATCGCTTCGCCGCTTCGTCCGGCGCGGCCGGTACGCCCGATGCGATGGACGTAGGACTCGGTATCGGTCGGCACGTCGTAGTTGATCACATGACTGATGCGATCGACGTCGAGCCCTCGCGCGGCCACATCGGTGGCAACGATAATGTCCAGCGTGCCGCGCTTGAGCCGATTTACCGTGCGCTCGCGGGTTTTCTGCTCGATATCGCCGCTCAACGGCGCAGCTGCGAACCCCCGTGCTTCCAGCCGGCCCGTCAGATCGGCTGTTTCCTGCCGCGTGCGGACAAAGACCAGCATCGCGTCAAAGGATTCGGCTTCGAGGATGCGGGTCAGCGCATCGAGTTTGCTTACGCCGCCGCTGGCCATCCAGTAACGCTGGCGTGTGTTCGCGACCGTGGAGGTCTTGCTGCGTATGGTGATCTCCACGGGTGACTTCAGGTAGGTCTGTGCGATTCGCCGGATCGCTGTGGGCATAGTCGCTGAGAAGAGTGCGACCTGGCGATTCGGTGGCGTGTTCTTGAGAATTTTCTCGACGTCGTCGATAAACCCCATTCGCAACATTTCGTCCGCTTCATCGAGCACCAGGCAAGTAAGTGCGTCGAGTTTCAGTGTGCGGCGTTCCATGTGGTCTATGACGCGACCCGGGGTGCCGACCACGACGTGCGCGCCGCGGCGCAGTGCCTGCAATTGCGGGCGGTAATCCTGACCGCCATAGATGGGCAACACGTGGAAGCCCTTCATTCGGGCGGCGTATTTCTGGAACGCTTCTGCGACCTGAATTGCCAGTTCGCGTGTTGGTGCAAGAACAAGCACTTGCGGCGCGCGTTTATTCAAATCGAGGCGCGCCAGCAAGGGTAGCGCGAATGCCGCAGTCTTGCCGGTGCCGGTCTGGGCCTGGCCGAGTACATCTGAACCGGCCAGCAACGGCGGAATGGTTTGCGCCTGGATTGGCGAGGGCGCTTCGTAGCCTACGTCATCGAGTGCCTGGAGCAATGGCGCCGGCAGGCCGAGGCTTTCGAAACGTATTTCGGGTGCTGCGGTGTTATCGGACATGGAAATGTGCGGTAGCCTGTTGGAATTGAGGGGTCGGCCGCATGCTACCCGCATTGGCGGCGCGCAGGGGCAATGTGGGCCGGGTTTATATGAATTTTCCGGGTTTTGAGCCAGCTTTTTGCGAAAAATCGACTTGGTTGCCGTGATTGGCTGACATGGGTCGGCGTGTGGCGCGTGACGAATGTGTGGAGAACCTGCCGCGCGGTCTGGGGTGATCATTAAAACGGGCGCAAGAGGTTTGAACAATACAGGAAGGATGGAAATACCCACCATAGCGCCACTGATAACGCTGAAGGTGCACGAAACCTTGCGCGCGGCGGCTCGTCGGGGAGAGCCGATAGTCGAATGTTCGCTGGATCTCGACCGGTCGACGACAACCGTGGGCATCGGTGAGACGGGCTGGACATGGCAGAACCAGACCTTCGGCTGGATGCAGCGTTGCAAGGCGCGCACCATCTACTATTGGGATGGTGAATGTTTCGAGCCGGTGGCGCGTTTTGGCACTTCGCTTGTCAAACTGGTTCCGACCGAGTGGGGCCCGCCGACATTTGAAATCGATGGCATCAAGATGCTGCCTACGGCGCACGTCTCACCGTATCAGGATGCCGAGCGAAAAGTGGCTTTGATTCAGCCACGGGGCAAAGTGATTCTGGATACCTGCGGTGGTCTGGGTTATTTCGCGGCGTGGTGCTTGCAGGGGCAGGCAAGGAAGGTCCTGTCTTTTGAGAAGAATCCGGACGTTCTCTGGTTGCGCGGACTGAATCCATGGTCGCCGGTAGAAGGCGAACGATTATCACTGACGCCCGGTGATATTCTTGATGAAATAACCCTGCTGGGTAGTAGCTCAGTCGATTCAATCCTGCACGATCCGCCGCGATTCGGCATTGCCGGCGAACTCTATTCGCAAGCGTTCTATGAGCAGCTGGCGCGGGTGATCAAACGCAGGGGAAGGTTATTTCATTACACCGGCACGCCGAATAAACTGACCACCGGTCGTGATGTGCCAAATGAGGTCGCCCGGCGGTTGCGTCTTGCCGGATTTTCAATCGAGTTGTGCGAAGACGGCGTATTGGCGGTAAGAAAATGACGGCAACTGGCGGCAAGGTCAGGTGGAATTGCGCACCTTCCACAAACACGAAGCGAAGAAGTGGAGGCAACGGTGCAGATCTGGGTTGACGCCGATGCCTGCCCGGCTGTTATCAAGGACATGCTGTTCCGTGCGGCCGACCGGGTTGGCATCCAGCTGACACTGGTTGCGAACAAACCCTTGCGTACTCCGCCGTCGCCCCACATCAAGGCTGTTCAGGTGTCCGCCGGATTTGACGTCGCCGATCATTACATTGCCAGTTCGGTAAAGTCCGGGGACCTGGTTGTAACCGCCGATATCCCGCTGGCGGCCCAGGTCGTGGAGCGGGGCGGGCTGGCGCTGAATCCGCGCGGTGAACTGTACACGGCTGAAAACGTGCGTCAGATGCTGGACATGCGAAACTTTATGGACGAGCTTCGCTCCTCTGGCGTTCAGACCGGCGGCCCGGCGCCGCTGAGCAACAGCGATCGGCAGGTCTTCGCCAATCAACTGGACCGCCTGTTGGCTCGGCGATTCGGGGACTGAGTGGTGCCGTTCCTGGGGCGGCATGTGTGCCGTTGCGCCAGTTGCCAACGTGAACCGCTTTGGTTTCAACAGTGATCGCTATCGATAGGCGCACGCATTGACGGCGGTGCATACGCCGCGGTATTTCGGTATCGACGGCTGCCCCGATGGCTGGTTTTGTGTTGGCGTCGATGCCGAGGCAGGCTGGACGATCACGGTGATTGCCGCCGACGCCATCGCAAAGCACGTGGTGTCAGCCAGAGCGGTATTCATAGACATTCCGATCGGACTGGTGGATTCCGGCCCGACGGAGCGCACCTGCGATCTGGAAGCGCGCCGTATGCTGGGGCGCCCTCGCGGCTCCAGTGTTTTCCCGGTGCCGGCCCGGGCAAGTTTGTCTGCACGCGATTATCGGGAGGCTTTGTCGCTCAATCGCCGGCAAACCGCCCGCGGTATCAGCAAACAGGCCTGGATGATCGCTCCGAAGATCAAGGCTGTTGACGATGCATTGCAAAACGACGCCTCGCTGCGAGGCGTATTGCACGAGAGCCACCCGGAAATCTGTTTCTGGGCACTCAATGGTGCAAGGGCGATGCGGCACAACAAGAAAACCGTCGCCGGCCGGCAAGAGCGTATGGCGTTGTTGAAACAGCTCTTCCCGCCAACAGATGCATTGTTTGACGAGGCAGTGAAGCGCTATCGACGAAGGCAGGTGGCGATGGATGACATCGTTGATGCGATGGTTCTGGCAGTCAGCGCGAGTCTGGGGGATAGCCATTACCGCACAATCCCGAATTCTCCGCCACGAGACGCGACTGGTCTGGCGATGCAGATGGTATTCAGTGCACCGCCCTTGCGCAAAATTTGAAGTAAGCGGTTGTATTGGTGTGTTTAACAGAGCCCCTTTTTGCGGCCAAGCGGGTTGCCACAGCAATCGATTGGCTCAGGGTAGGGTGCCGATGTAAAGGACAAACCCGCCGTCGTGGTGGCGCCGGACTTGATCCGACTGCTCCGGACGTGCACACTTCGGGGTTCGCCCACGAACAAAATCCAGGGACCTGCCGGATGAACACCGCTATTCTTCAATACCTTAGAGCCAACGGCGAGCAGCTGGATGCCGAAATTGCCAAAGCCCTTGACCTGCCGCACACACAGGTGCAGCGCCAGCTTGTGGAGCTTTCGGCAGCGGGCGAGGTGATCTGCTGCCACGTGACCCGTTATGCCGGAGAGAAGAAAATCGAAGGCATGAGCTACCGGCTCTCGGCCCATGTCCCTCCGCGTGCACCGGGACGCAAACCCGGCGGTTCGAAA
>Ga0316194_10003468_pt1 | contig 11006 bp, 7 predicted proteins | sample CroRivsedime1_MG_FD_204936 | JGI IMG/M metagenome (GOLD analysis project Ga0316194, IMG submission 204936) | Coastal sediment microbial communities from Maine, United States - Cross River sediment 1 | ecosystem: Environmental > Aquatic > Marine > Coastal > Sediment | place: USA: Maine... | reverse complement strand
GATGTAGTGTGGTCCAGCAGGTACCCAGACCTCGTGAGCGCGCAGCCAGCATGAAGCTCCAGGCTGCCGGCATGATCGAACCGAAGGAGCTCGACTGAGCGACGTTTGCACCTTCACCAGCAAAGGTGTCGAAACGGCCGGCAATGCAGGGGATGAAAAACACCGGTGCTTTATGAAGGTTGTCAGCCAGATACTGCGCTGAACTCATTACCCGGTTCTGGGTGGCTGTCATGCTGGGATCGTCGGCATGCATTGCCGCTGCCGACATCGGGCTGTCGGCATAACCGGCAAAAGCCTGCTGATAAAGTTCCGCGATAGCGGCACGTTTATCCGCATCGGTGACAAAAACAAAATGCCAGCCCTGCGCATTGGAGCCGCTCGGTGCCTGCAGCGCCAGATCCAGACACTCCATCAACACTGATTCTTCAACAGGCCGATCAAAGTCCAGGCGTTTACGTACGGCCCGTGTCGTTGACAGCAGATCGTCAACAGTCAAATCCAGTTGGCTCATGAAATTGTCCTCTTCAGCTTTGGTTATGAAAATTCTATCGGGTCGCCAATGCTCACCGTTGCAGTGCTTGTCACTTTCGCATAAACACCAAGGTTACCATTGGCCTCCTTGACCAGCGCGCGCATGATCCCCGGGTCTTTGGCGAGATCCTGAAAGCCGTGTGTGGTCATCACACAGCGTGGGCAATCCATTGTGATCTCTACTTCGGCATCGCCCACCAGCAGTTTGCGGCCAACCCATTCCTGTTCTGGAAATGGTGCACTGGAATTTGCGTCAATCAGCAGATTGGGTCGGAATCGACGCACGTCGAAATTGTGGTCTGTTGCCAGCGACGACAGATGTGCCAATGACTGGGTTGTCAGCAGCAGTAACGGGAAGGCGTCGAAGTAGGTGCCGGGCGGAGATTCGTAGCTCATCAGTTCTTCCGGGAACGAGCCCAGGTCCGGCAGAGGTTCGTCTGCAGTGCGCGCGAAGATTCTGCGCATCTCCGCTTCAAGATCATCCAGCAGTGGTGCTCCGCGCAGATAGTGATCAAGCATTTCTGCCGGCATCAGCGGCCACACTGTGACAGGCGAGCGCACCAGCTGGCTGAGTCGGCTGGCCATGGACTCATCATCTATTGACAGTTCAGCGCCGTCGGGCAGTTTGACAATTGCCGGTGCGGAACCTGTCAATGGCGGATCGGTGAGGTAGTGGGCGGCGCAACTCATCAGTTGCGGAAAGTGTTTGCCACCGCGGATGCCGCCGCGTTGTTCGTCACGCACGGCCCAGGCTCGATCGCCAGGTATACCGTGGCTTCCCAGGTGCACGTCGGTGAGCGTTTCACCACCCATACTCTTTACCGGGTAGCGGAACAGCTGCGTCACTTTTCCAACCAAGAGTCTCTCCTTCTCGGGGTCGCTGCGAATAATTGTTAATGATAGTAACGCGTTAGTTTGCTGCTACGAAGATTCGGCGCAATATTGCGTGTCTATATCTTGACACCAGACTGGGAAACGTCAGAAGATCCGGAGCTGCAGTCGGTAGAGGGCCGGTTGCAGGTATTAGCTGTTTCGAACTTCTTTTCTTCAGAAAGGACCCGGTCCAGCCAACATAGAAGTCGTATTTGGATGGAGGGGTTTTTCCAATGACGCATTCAAGTTTCCGCCTGTTCGGGCGGATGGCTGCTGCTGCAGCCGTTTTAACCACCGCAGTGCCAGCATTGGCGCAAGATGCGGAACCATCTAGACAGATTGAAGAGGTGATTGTCACTGCTGAGCGCAGAGAAGCGTCGATTCAGGACACATCCATCTCGATCACAGCGTTTACCGGTGACATGCTCGATGACTTCGGTATTCGCAATCAGGAAGACCTGCAGAACTTCATCCCGGCAACAACCATCCAGCCGTATGATGCGACTGTTAGAGGCGTAGGCCGGAACTTCCGCGCCCTTGGCGGTGATCCGGGGGTCGCCACCTACATGAACGGCGTCTATTCAGAAGATCTGCTGACCGCAACCGCGGCAACCTTCTGGGACGTGGAGCGTATTGAGGTGCTGCGCGGACCGCAGGGCACGCTTTATGGGCGTAACGCCGTCGGTGGCGCGATCAATATTCTCTACAAAGAGCCGGAGGATGAATTCGACTTTGCGATGAAAGGCATTGCTGGAAATTTCGGCACCCAGGAATATTACGGGATGGTCAATGCTCCGATCATCAAAGACATGCTGTCTGGTCGATTCAATTTTGCCAGTCGCGATCGGGACGGCATCATTGAAGAAATTGGCCCAGGCGATGATCTGGATGAACTGGGTACAGATAACTACGCCGGCCTGTTGAAATTCACTCCGACCGACACCATCACAGCCAATATTCGCTACAACGATATGCGCATTAAACGCAGTTTCGGCGGTGCCAATGGTGGTGGCCTGGTGGTGCTGAACGAAGAAGGCCAACCGTTTAGGAATACCACTGATATTGTGCCTGGCTACCGGGCGATCGATCCGGCTAATACTGATCCCGCAAACTTCGCGCAGAACAGCTGGTACGACAGCACTCAGCCGATCTTGAATTTCAACGACCCGTCCACGGGTGCGCCGGTACAGGCCCAGCACAATCGCTTAGGGGTTGATATAGCTGAATTTGACGGCCAGCGAAATGCTGCTGCGTCGTTGGATGATTTTGGTGTCACCAGTCAGGAATCAGCCGACAGATACAACGATTGCGTTTTCGACGGGGACATCGATGGCGATGATGTCTGCGCGGGCACCAACGGGCTGAACCAGGAAAAATTCGACCAGCAGGGGATACAGTTTTCTCTTGAGTGGGACGCCACCGATTGGCTGCAGCTCAAGTATCTTTATGGCCACAACGACCTGTCTTATCAGCGCACCACTGACGATGACAATACCGCCAGCCTGGTTGTCGACCGGCAGTTCTATGTGAACCATGAAGCGAAGTATTCGTCTCATGAGTTTCAGGCGTTCTACGACATCACGGATACCCTGTCCTTCACCTCCGGTATTTTCTTCTACGACGCAACGATCAATCAGCGCGGTGATTATTACTCAGCGGTCGGTGAAGATCGCTTCATCAATCCGTATGAGGATGTGACCGGTCTCGACGAACTTGGTGCTTCTCTGATTCCCGGGGTGATCACGTCGATTAACCCTGCTGGCATCCCTGCCGGTACCTACAACGGAGAGATGCCAACCCTGCATTCGGCCAGAGAGCTCTGTCGGGACCCGGCAACGCGAATGCCTCAGTGCGAGAGGAACTACGCCTCGCAGAATCCTTCACCGAACCAGAACAACAACCTGCATATTGGCGCCTGGGGGGGAGACAACGGCACAAATGGCGACCTGGACGTCGCCCACGGCCCGAACACCCTGGGTAGTGATTTGCTCTATCACACTCAGACCGATCGTGACGCATATGCTCTCTACACCCAGGGTGTCTGGGACATCAATGAGGCATTCACGCTTACGTTCGGCATTCGGTATGCGAGAGACAGGCTGAAGGCGGAAGAGAATCTGTTCCGCTATTCCGAATTTGGCGCCTTCTATTTTCAACCTGATGCTGCTGGCGATGTGCCGTTTGGTATAGATATATTCACTTACAATCAGCTCAATGGCGGCGTAGTGCCGGATGCGGGCGCACCGGGCGGCTTTGTCGGAACCGAGTCGGCCGTCAACGGCGGGCTTGCCGGTGCGGTCAGCGTGTATCGACCCTTCAACCGGGTCGATAAGAAAACCACCGGGCGACTGAATCTCGACTGGAACGTCAATGACAGTACGCTGCTCTACCTCGGAGTGACTTCAGGTTATCGCTCAGGTGGCAACAACCTGGTGTTCTTCAGTGCAACACCTGACTACGATCCTGAAAAGCTGACTGCGTATGAACTCGGCTACAAGTTTCAGCTGCTCGACGATACCCTGCAGCTGAATGGTGCCCTCTTCTATTATGACTATGACACCATCCACACAGTAGCAACGGAACTGTCTACGCCGTTGACTCCAGGTGGCGGGGCTGTGACAACCACTTCTGTTCTAGCGGCTCCCGGCGGAGAAGTTTATGGCGTGGAGGCAGAAGCCCTGTGGCTTGCGACCGATAACTGGACGCTCGGCGGTAACTTCAGCTACACCCCGAGTGAATACACTGAAGATCTGCGGATAAATGATACGTCCGACGTGGACACGCCAACGTCATTGTTTCCTGATGCCGTTGATCTCCAGCAGAATATCAATGGTAATCAGATCCTGCAGGTTCCAGAGTGGAAGTATACCGGCTGGACCAGCTACATGGTGCCGCTGCAGGGTCTCGGCAATGTGGAGCTGTTCGCCAGCTACAGCTGGATAGACGACGTCTACTACTCGCCTTTCGAGGCTGAAGAAGAAATGGCAGAGTCCTACGGTCGGCTTGATCTTCGAGCAACATGGCGCTCCGCAGACGGACACTGGACTGCCACAGGGTTTGTCAACAATGTGCTCGATGATGTGGGTAAGCTGCAGGTTCTCAGAAATGGCGAGGGCGAGTTCTATCGCCAGTCTGCTGGAACCACCGTGCCGCGTCTTTATGGATTCGAGCTCTCCTATGCATTCAAGGGTTCTTAGGACCGATTTGCGGCCAGATCGCCTGCGGGCACTGGCCTGAACCCTTCGCAGCGAACAGAAACGGGCCTTCGGGCCCGTTTTGTTTGACGACACTTTTTCGCAGGTTTTTTGATCTGGGTTAGGAATAGGAGCTGGAGCCTGTTTATAATCCGCCCCATGTTGAATCTACATTGTCAGCTGCCCGCACCGGGCGGCCTGGATCTACTTTGAGTGCGCAACCGGCTGCGGCTGCGAACGAGCCGATCGATTTCTCCGACGAGCCGCTTTCAGCAGCACCCATCATCACCATCGGCCTTATGCATGTGGGCGCTGTGGCCGCACTGTTCTTCCCGAGCACCGTGGGCGTGGTGTCATTTCTGGTGCTGTATCTGATCAGTGCGCTGGGCATTGTGGTCGGTTATCACCGGATGCTGTCCCATCGCAGCTTCCGCCCTAAGAAGTGGGTTGAATATGTCCTTGCCACCTGTGGTGCACTGGCGTTGCAGGGTGGCCCGGGAACCTGGGTGGCCGTGCATCGATTGCACCATGCCCATTCTGATTCAGATGCTGATCCGCACAACTCTCAGGCAGGTTTCAGCTTCTGCCACTTCCGCTGGGTGTTGAACGCACTGCCGGAAACCTTCTATGAACGACGCTATACGGTGCTTGCCAGAGATATAGATCGAGATCCCTACCTGCGTTTTCTCAGCGACTATGAACTGGTGCCGACAATTGTGATGAGTCTGCTGTTGCTGGCCATCGGCGGCCTGTCCGCACTGCTGTGGGGGCTGTGTCTACGGGTGGTATTTGTTTATCACGTCACCTGGCTGGTGAACTCGGCCGCGCATATGGTTGGCAACAAGCCGTTTCCTGACGCTACCGGACGCAACAACCTGTTTGTAGCGCTGCTGACGATGGGCGAAGGCTGGCACAACAATCATCATGCTTACCCGCGCTCAGCTCGCTGTGGCCTGCAGCCGCGGCAGCCGGATTTCGGCTGGTTGGTTATTTCCGGTCTGGAAAAACTCGGCCTGGTCGACAAGGTCCACGACGCCCGGGAATATCTGGATAAAGGGCTACGCCCGACAACCTGATTGTCCAACTCTCCAGCCTCGCTCCGGGGCTACTTAGAAACTGAGCGTGAACTTTGCGCCCCCTTCAGGCTGATTGCTGAAGCTGATGGTCCCGTCATGGGCAATCATCACCTGGCGGCTGAAGGCCAGCCCCACGCCGCTGCCGTCTTTACGGGTGGTGTAGAACGGCACGAACATTCTCGTCGCAACCTCTTCGGAAATTCCCGGACCCCGATCGGCCACTTCGATGATCGGAAATCCGCGCTGGCTCAGCCTGGCTGACATATTGATCACGCTGTTCGTTGCGCATGCCTGTGCGGCATTCTGCAGCAGGTTGATCAGCACCTGAGAGATCATCTGCCGGTCGGCGTGGAGGCTCAGCGATTCGGGCTCGACGCTGATTTCGAGTTCCAGCCGCTGCTGCGGCCAGCTGGCGGTTGCCAGTTTGCCAACGTCAGCGAGCAGCTCGGTGACCCGAATGGTTGCTTTGTCGGGTTCCGGCAACCGGGTCAGACGTCGATAGCTGGTGACAAATTCCATCAGGCCATCAGAACGCCTGGCGACGGTGCTGACCGCATCTTTGATGTCAGTCAGTTCAGCCTGCAGGTCTGGCTGATCACCGAGTCTGGTGCTGACGTCGTCGACCAGGTCTGCGGCGGTGCGCGCCAGCGAGGCCACCGGGGTAATGGAATTCATGATCTCGTGGGTGAGCACCCGCACCAGGTCCTGCCAGGCATCGATCTGCATACCATCGAGTTCGCTCTGGATATTCAACAGACTGATCAGTTGTTCTTTGTGCACACCGACCGACAATTCACTGCTCACCACGGCCAGGGTCTGATCGACGTTTTCCAGCTGGAATGGCATCAGCACCCGCTCTCCGGGCTGCAGCGCTGCAATACGCTGCGGCAGACCGGGGCCGAACTGAGCTAAGTCACTGAGTTGCTCTACCCTGATTGCGCCGAACAGTTTGCGCGCGGCGTTGTTCCATAAGTGCACCTCGCCGGCGCTGCGCACGGTGATCAATGGCACCGGCACGTGTTCCAGAATGGCTTTCAGGTGCCGCAACTCGGCTTCCTGGGCCTGGCGGTCTGCGCGGAAGCGCTCCAGGATCTGGGTGAAGGTGTTACCGAGTTCTGTGAAGCCAGCGCCCAGGCTGGCGAATTCGAAGCGCTGGCCAAAGTCGGCATAGCGGGCAGCATCCAGGAAACGGGAGACTTCGAGATTGGTCTTGCGCACGAATCTGAAGGTTTCGATACCGAGCAGTGTGGATATGATAGCGGTCAGCAGTGTGGCAACCGGATAGTCCGGATTCAGCAGCAGATAGCCCGTTAAGCCGAGCCCACAGAGCAACAGCACCAGCCGAACCGCGATCAGTACCCCGAAACGACTAAAGCCCATGTTTTTCCATTCTCCGGTACAGGGCGGCGCGAGTGAGGCCGAGCGCTTTTGCGGCATGAGAAATGTTGTAGCGGTTGCGGGTCAGCGCGGCTCTGATGGCTTCGCGCTCGATTGTTTCCAGGTTCAGATCTTTGCCGGTGGGGTCGCCGACCTCCTGGTCGCCGACCTCCCGGTCGACACCGGCAGTGGCTTTGGTTTCGTACGGTGTTGGCGCAACAGTAGTGGAGTCCAGACCGAAATCTTCAGCTTCGAACGCTTCGCCGGTGGAGAGAATCACCGCTCGTTCAATGCTGTGTCGCAGTGCGCGGATGTTGCCTGGCCAGCGATAGTCCTGCAGCGCGCTCAGAGCCTGGGAAGAAAACTCTCTGGGTGCCTGCTGATATTTCCGTGCGTAAAAGTCGGCATAGTGCCGCGCGATCAGAGCGATATCATCGCGCCGTTCGCGCAGCGGCGGCAGCTCGATTTCAACGGTATTCAGCCTGAACAGCAGATCCTGCCGGAACCGGGATTCGTCATTGAGCTGCTCCCTGGGCAGATTGGTCGCGGCGATGACACGGACATCGATGGCAGACGGGCGGGTGGAACCTACCGGGAATACCTGGCGCTGTTCTAACACCGACAATAATTTTGCCTGCAGATGCAGCGGCAGATTACCAATCTCGTCGAGAAACAGGGTGCCGCCATTGGCCGCCTGTATTCGACCGACCCGATCCTCGCGGGCATCGGTGAATGCGCCTTTGACGTGACCGAACAGCTCGGATTCGAACAGTGATTCCGGTACCGCGCCGAGATCAACGGACATGAACACTTCATTGGCGCGCTCGGATTGATTGTGCAGCGCCCGTGCGGCGAGCTCTTTGCCGGTGCCGTTTTCACCCAGAATCAGCACATTGGCCGAGGTCGGCGCGCTGCGCTCGATCATCGACAGGACCCCGCGCATGGCCGGCGATGTGCCCAGCATTGGCGCTGCTTCGGCACCCAGTACCGAGTGGGCGGCTTTCAGCTGCCTGGCTTCATTGCGCGAGCGCCTTAGTTTCACGCTTGCCGACAGGGTGGCGATGAGTTTTTCGTTCTGCCAGGGTTTGGAGACAAAGTCAGTAGCCCCCAGTTTCATCGCCTCCACGGCCATGTCGACGCCGCCATGGGCGGTGATCAGCACCACCACCGCATCCGGATCGAGCTGCATGATCTGCTGCAGCCAGTACATGCCCTGGTTACCGCTGGACTCACCGGGGCCAAAGTTCATATCCAGCAGCACTGCGGCATAGTGTTTTTTGTTCAGCAGCTGTGGGATCGATTCCGGGTTAGCGCAGATATCGACAGTTTCGTAATGGCGGCCGAGTAGCAGCTTCAGCGCTATCAGGATGTCCTCGTCATCATCAACAATCAGGATGGCAGTCGGATCTTTGGCCATGCGTGCTCGCCTGCAAGGTGTTCGTAATCGTACAAGAAGTGTTCGGAATCGAACATTCCTCTGATCAGTTATTTTTTAAGAGCTCAATAAAGCGTTTAAAAACAATGACATGATTGTCTGGCACGGCTGTTGCTTTAAAAGAGTGGTACCGCAACAGATTGAGCCACCATGAAAGCCGTTGAACCTGTCAGCCAACGTTCCAGACCTGCCACCGAGGGCATATCCGGAGTTGGCATGGATCGCAAAATCGTCAGGCCGGGCTGGTCGATTCCGCTGATTACCGGGGCAGTCGCGCTGCTTGCGGCAGCGTTTGCGGGCATCTGGCTGCTGGTGGAACAGTCCAGCAGTCGCTCGCTGGTGATTGCCAACTCCCGGGTGATGATTGCACCAGTGACTGAAGGTCTTTTCGAAGACTACATCCCAATCCGTGGTCGGGTGACACCACGCAAGACGGTTTATCTCGATGTCATTGAAGGTGGTCGAGTGGAGCAGCGGCTGGTTGATGACGGCGCGGTAGTGGAAGCCGGTGATCTGCTGGTGGTGTTGAACAACGCCTCGCTGCAGCTGGATGTGACCCGCAATGAAGCCATGGTCACAGAGCAACTCAACAACATGCGCTCGATCGAACTGCAGCTCGCACAGAATCGGCTGCAGCACAAACGTAATCTGGTGGAAATGGATTACCAGATCAAGCGGCTGACCCGTAGTGTCGGTCGCCTGTCGAATCTCGACAGCGCAGGCGTGGCGGCAAAAAGCCAGCTGGAAGATGCTGCGGACGAACTCGAGTACTACAACAATCGCCGCGAGGTCACCCTGGAAAGTCAGGCCACAGATGCCCGGATGCAGGAAACCCAGCTGGCGTTCCTGCAAACCGCCAGTGCTCAGCTGGAGGCTAACGTGCTGTTAGCCAGACGCAACCTGGATGCACTGAATGTGCGGGCACCGGTCTCGGGCAAACTCTCCGGCCTGGATGTGGAAGTTGGTCAGAGCATCCAGCGTGGCGGTCGGCTTGGTCAGATAGACGATCCGGAGAGCTTCAAGCTGAGGGTCGAGGCGGACGAGTTCTACCTAAACCGGGTCGATCTGGGCCAACCGGCTCAATTCGATCGTAACGGCCGCCGCTATGACCTGACCGTGGCGAAGATCTACCCGCAGGTGAACAACGGCCAGTTTGAGCTGGATCTGCGCTTCGACGGCGACGAGCCGGACGACATCCGTCGCGGACAGACCATTCAGGCAACACTCACTTTAGGTGATGCCACCCCGGCGCTGCTCATACCGAACGGGGCATTTTTTCAGGATACCGGCGGCAACTGGCTGTTTGTTCTGAACGACACCGGCAGCGAAGCCGTGAAGCGAAACGTCCGGCTCGGACGCCGCAATGCCCGCCATATCGAGGTGCTTGATGGTCTTGAGCTCAAAGAGCGCGTCATTGTCAGTCCGTATTCGAGTTTCAAGGAAATGGACAGGCTGAGTTTTTCGGCTGAATAAACCCAATGAATCTACCCGACGCATTTACTCAATACTTTTTACTCAACAGATGGGGACGCACATGTTGAAGTTACAGAACCTTTCAAAGTTTTATCGTACCGACGAAGTAGAAACGGTGGCGCTTGATCAGGTCAACGTAGACATTGCTGCCGGAGAGTTCGTCGCGATTATGGGGCCGTCGGGTTGTGGTAAGTCTACCCTGCTGAACATCATCGGCATGCTCGACTCTCCCAGTGCCGGTCACTACCTGTTTAAAGACGAAGACGTATCTGATTACAACGAATCGCAGCTGGCAGAAATCCGTAAACGTAATATCGGCTTCATCTTTCAGTCTTTCAATCTGATCGACGAATTGTCAGTCGCTGAAAACATTGAGCTGGCTCTGCTGTATCACGATATCCCGGCCGGTGAACGCCGAGACAGGGTGGCACAGGTTATGGATTCGGTGGGTATTGCGCATCGAGCCAAGCATAAACCCGGTCAGCTGTCCGGCGGACAGCAGCAGCGGGTGGCGGTGGCCCGGGCGATTGTCGGTAATCAGAGTCTGATTCTGGCTGATGAGCCCACCGGCAATCTGGACAGCGCCCATGGCCAGGAAGTCATGGAAATGCTGCAGGGTTTGAACGATGACGGCGCCACCATTGTCATGGTCACCCATAGCCCGTCGCACGCCGACTATGCGCGACGCACGATCAATCTCTTTGACGGCCAGGTGGTTACCGAAAGCCTGCGCGCTGTGGTGTAACGGGGGTCTTAAGAATGTTCAGCAACTATCTGACAATTGCCTGGCGGCAGATTGTGAAAAACAAGCTGTACGCGGGTATCAACGTGCTGGGTCTGGTGGTTGGCCTGTTGGTGTTCGTGTTCGGGGTGCTGCTGGTGAACTACGAACGCGGTCATGATCAACAGTGGTCAAATGCCGAGCGTATCTATGCCGCGGGTACACTGTTCGGGCCCAGTGCCGGGGTAGGTTTCTCTCAGTCCAGCGGTATCTATAGCGCATTTGCGCCTTTCATTGATGCCGAAATTGACGGTGTTGAACAGATC
>Ga0316194_10003465_pt1 | contig 11011 bp, 11 predicted proteins | sample CroRivsedime1_MG_FD_204936 | JGI IMG/M metagenome (GOLD analysis project Ga0316194, IMG submission 204936) | Coastal sediment microbial communities from Maine, United States - Cross River sediment 1 | ecosystem: Environmental > Aquatic > Marine > Coastal > Sediment | place: USA: Maine... | reverse complement strand
GGTGAGAAAGCGGAAACGGAACGGTAGGCATCGGCCTCCTTCAATGCGCAGATCAAGGCACCGTGCCCACCCATGGAATGACCACTGATGGACTTGACGCCGGGCAGCACCGGCAAATGTGCCTCGATCAATGCAGGCAACTCCGCAGTGACATAGTTATACATGCGGTAATGCGTTGACCAGGGTGCCTGCGTGGCATTGATATAAAAGCCGGCCCCCTTGCCCAGATCGTATTCATCCGGCTTATCGGCCACATCAGCACCACGGGGGCTGGTGTCCGGCATCACCAGTGCCAGCCCGAGTTCTGCGGCATAACGCTGCGCACCGGCCTTGGTGCGGAAATTGTCATCGGTGCAGGTCAGACCCGACAACCAGTAGACGGCAGGAACTTTTTCAGTCTCGGCCTGTGGTGGCAGATAAACGGAAAACGTCATACTGCACTGACAGCTGCCGGACGGATGCCTGTAGCGGTTCAGCCAGCCACCGAATTCCTTAATGCTTTCGATCTGCTTCATGGGTCAATACTCCACCGGCTAAAGCCGGATCGATCAGCCATCCGGCCGATTCCCCCTCTCCCACCGGGAGAGGGAATTCTGCTGCTAACATCCGCGTTAATAATTATGCTGTATTTCCTTTCCATACATCCTGATCCATCGCCTAAAGGCGAGGGGTCTACTGATCCCCTGTTCGGTGACTCTAATCAGCCTCAGAAGATAATCACGGAGCGAATGCTTTCGCCGCTGTGCATCAAATCAAATGCCCGGTTGATATCCTCGAGCGGCATGGTGTGTGTGACCATCCTGTCCAGCTCGATTTCGCCGCTCATGTAGCGATCCACGTAGCCTGGCAACTCCGTGCGCCCCTTGACGCCGCCGAACGCAGTGCCCTTCCAGGTACGGCCCGTAACCAGCTGGAACGGGCGGGTACAGATTTCCTGACCGGCACCGGCGACCCCGATAATGGTGGAGACACCCCAACCCATGTGGGTGCACTCCAGCGCTTCACGCATGACGTGCACATTGCCAATGCATTCGAATGAATAATCGACGCCACCACCGGTCATTTCAACAATCGCCTCGGTCACACTGCCGCTTAACTCATTCGGGTTTATGAAATCCGTCGCGCCCAGCGCCTCGGCCATGGCCCATTTGTCCGCGTTGATGTCCACGGCAATAATGCGTTCTGCCGCGGCCATCACGGCACCCTGAATACACGACAGGCCGATACCACCAAGACCGAAAACGGCCACCGTAGCACCAGCCTCCACCCTGGCCGTGTTGACGACCGCGCCGATGCCGGTGGTGACACCACAACCCAGCAGACAGACCTTGTCCAGCGGGGCCGCCGGGTTGATCTTTGCCAGCGCGATTTCAGGCACCACGGTATATTCGGAAAACGTCGAACAGCCCATGTAGTGGTAAATGGGTTTGCCATTCCTGGAAAAGCGTCGCGTACCGTCAGGCATGTAGCCGGTCCACACGGTAGATGCAATGGACTGACACAGGTTGGTTTTGCCGGAGCGGCAATATTCACATTCACCGCACTCGGCAATGTACAGCGGTATCACATGATCACCCGCTTTCAAACCCTTGACGCCGGGACCACACTCCACCACTTCGCAGCCGCCCTCGTGACCCAGCACCACTGGAAAGACCCCTTCAGGATCATCGCCGGACAGCGTAAACGCGTCTGTATGACATACACCCGATGCGATGACCTTGAGTAATACCTCGCCTTGCTTCGGGCCTTCAACATCAATCGTTTCAATCGACAGGGGCTTTTTTGGCTCCCATGCTACCGCTGCTTTTGCTTTCATCCGGTGTGTCCTAAATAGTTACCATCGATTCCTGGCAGGAACGTTTTTCCCCGCAGGAGCTTGTCCAGATCAGGGGGTTAGATTACCTGGCCGCTCAGGCCCCGGGCACGTTTTACGTTAACAGCCATCAGCGTTGTGCCAACAGCCCGATCCCGATAGTCGTCACCCCGGCGAAGGGCGGGCTCCAGGGTGTTGATTTTCCAGGGCTCCGGAGCAGGCAAGCAGACTGCTCAACGGGTGCGCTGGCCACTTTCCGGTAACACCTGCTGCATCATTCCTGCCGGGTTCATTTGCTGGAACTGTTTGCTTCCCTGGTTGAAAGTCTGCCCGAGGCCATGAATACTCTGCTCCATGCGCAGCATGGAGTCATTCATGGTACGCATACTGTTCTGCATTCCCCTGACATCCTCTGACATGGCACCAACATAAGCGGTCATCTCGCTCATCGATCTGCTCATGTCAAACATCAGCTTGGCAAACAGAAGCGCGATGACGACTGCGCCGAAAAATAACAGGGTCTGCAGTGATTTGTTGGTCATTCTCTTTATCCTTGTGCTTTCTCAATCAGGGCTGCGGGAATTTTAGCAGATCTTCTGATGAGAGATATCCGGCAGGAATGCGCATTACCGGGCGATCATGGAGCTTTTAAGCAAATACATCAGGCATTACTGAGGTGATGAATCAAAAACCCTCCATATCACCTTCACTGACAACATGAAGGTGTGCCTTTTCATCTACATATCCTGAACGATCGAAAGCCTGTTCAGCCGTGCTGCGCAGGTCATCCGGTCGGAAAGTCACCAGCACCAGCCTGAATCGATTAAACCCCTTGTTGTTACGCTCATCGATACCCTGCTTCAGGGCCGCATTAATCACTTCCTGTATGCTGGACTTTCCATCCACGGTGATGATGTAGATTAACAAGCGGTCACCCACATTGACCCTGCTCCCCACGCCGCCATCGCGAGCTTTCTGGTATTCGATTTTATTAAACACGTCTTCCGGACATGAACAGCCGAGTATTTCCTGAACAAAACGTTTTATTTGCGGAGAGTGCATGGCTACCTTAATATTTCCTGGGGCAGATCAGGTTTCATTACAGCAATCGCGATCAGCTCCTGGTTGATTGTTAATTATGAAACCTGTAACGGCACCCAGGACACCTCACATTCCCCTGCTTGCGCGGCAACATAGGCAGAATCGCCGGTAATAGTGATGGAAAGATCCATGGTACGTTGCACCAGCGCCGCCAGTGCCTGAATGCTTTCCCACTGAAACTGAAAAACAGACACTGGCAGTTCATTGAACTTTGCTCGCCCCTGATTCCACCATACATCTGACTTGGAATTAAAACTGTAAACCCTGACTGCCGGAGACAGTCGTGTTGCTTTTTTTATTCTGTCAACGGACGGCTCCCCGACATCGATCCATAATGCAAGTTGATCATCCAGTGTGCGAACCCACAGGTCGGGTTCGTCCACGGCGCAAAGTCCTTTCGTAAACGCCAGCCGTTGCTGCGCATTACTACAGTAGGCCAGCACACGCACCATCATTCGCTCAAGTGTTTCAGAAGGGTGCCGGGCAACTGTTAAATTAAGCGTGTCATAATAATCCCGGTCGATATCGGAAAGCGTAATTCTTAATTTATATATTTTCGGCTTCAATGCCATCAACGCACCCTGATAATCAGCTCTGAATACAGATGGAGAAAAACGTGGCCAGTGTCCACAACGCCTCCATATACCAGCAAAACGGGAAAACAGCCAGCGGTTACAGTCCTGGGGAGCCAATCGTTGCACGATCCGGAGCCGCGGTCACTTGACGCACGGGGTCGTTACAAACCATCCTTGGTAGATGGATCCTTCGACGCCCTCTCGCAACGGCGCTCCCTGGCTTGCCTGGAGCGCGATTCTCTGCGCAGGCCTCTGCCTGTCTGCTTGCAGCACCTTTCCAGACTGGCGCACCTGGACAGGGTCTGCAGAGCCGCCCACGCCCAGCGACCGGTTTCTGCTACCCGCTGAAGGAACTGATATCGTCGGACACATTCAGATTACGACCGCACACCACGAGGACACCCTGTCCGATATCGCGCGTCGCTACGACCTGGGTTACGAGGAAATAGTCGCCGCAAATCCCGGCATGGATCCGTGGCTGCCCGGTGAGGGTACCCGGGTAGTACTACCTACACAGTTCGTGCTTCCGGATGGACCGCGACAGGGTCTGGTTCTGAATCTGGCCGCAATGCGACTGTTTTACTTCCCCACTCCCGGTGCAAATGAACCAGCAAAGGTCATCACACACCCAATCGGCATTGGCCGTGAAGGCTGGCGAACGCCGCAGGGGACTTCACGTATTACAGAGAAGATCGTGCAGCCCACCTGGACCGTACCCGCCTCGGTGCGCAAGGAACATGCCGAAAAGGGCGAGCCGTTACCACCTGTAGTACCACCCGGCCCTGATAATCCGCTGGGAGAATACGCCATGCGGCTGAGTCTCCCGAGCTATCTTATACATGGCACCAATCAACCCTACGGTGTCGGTCTTCGGGTCAGCCACGGTTGCGTGCGACTCTATCCGGAGGACATCGCCCGACTGTTTCCCGAGGTTCCTGAGGGTACCCGTGTGACTATCGTTAACCAGCCCTATATGGCTGGCTGGCGAAACGGACAACTTTACCTGGAGGCCCACCCGCCGCTTGCCGAGGATGCCAAACGCTGGGGCAACAGCCTCAAGCCCATGGAGCAGGCGCTGGCAGCAAAGGCGGCGGCGCCGGATGCCATTGACTGGAACAAGGCAAGAAAGGTAGCGCAGGAGGCACGGGGGATCCCGATTCCTGTCTCACCTGACAGCCCGAATCTTGCCGAGGTACTGATCTCGGCCCCGACGGTGCCCAGTAACCCGCCATGGGCGCGGGCAGACGACGGGGAAGGATAGGAAGAGCAGATATATGTTCAGGCAGTCACCATTATTTTATCCCCGGCCCCTCGCTTCGCTCTCCCCAACCCTCTCCCTGCGGGAGAGGGAGCTTATTGGATGCTAGCGGTCATACCCGATAGCTAGCGCCGGTAACAACAACGATGATTTTCCAGAGCAATCTGACATTCGCAACGCGAGGACGCGGTACCACTTCGATCTCCGACGCCATACGGGAACAGGTGCACTTGTCCGGGGTAACCACCGGCCTGTGTCATGTATTCCTGCAACATACCAGTGCCTCACTGCTGTTGTGTGAGAATGCCGACCCCGATGTGCGTACCGACCTGGAGCGATACATGACGCGCCTGGTGACTGACGGTGATCCGATCTTTGCACACACGGATGAAGGTCCGGACGACATGTCGGCTCACATCAGAACCATGCTCTCCGGCTCCGACCTGACCTTGCCAGTCAGTAATGGACGCTGCGACCTGGGTACCTGGCAGGGTGTCTACCTGTGGGAGCATCGCACCGCCGGACACCGACGCAGGCTTGTGGTGACGGTGTCCGGCGAGTAGCCCAACAAATCAATCGAGTCTGACCCCATTGATTTCGTTGATTATTTATCTGATACGGCCCACGGCGTCACGATGGGACAGGTCGATGAGACTCACCAGGATCAACTGTCGATCATGGTCCGTATAGGGAGTCAGGCCTACTTCCACGGGTATCGATGAACCGTCTTTTCTGACGGCCTCCAGTTCACGTCCAATACCCATCATTCGGGCCTCCGGAGCCTGCATAAATTGCGCGCGAAGATGTACGTGCTTCTCCTGCATACCGGCTGGCAACAACGTATCTACCAGGGAACCCTCGAGTTCACCTCTTTCATAGCCCAATATTCGCTCTGCAGCGAGATTGGATATTTCAATCCGGCCATCGCTGTCAACGACCAGTTGACCAATACTGCTGGCATCAACCAGGCGATGAAAGCGCTCTTCAAGCTCCTTCATACGCCCTATGCTTGATGCACGCGCCATTGCGTGTGCAGCCTCCACTTCAGCCTGCCGCACACGAGCACGCCCATTTAAATAAAATATCAGCGAAAGACCATACACTGACAGAATAATAATCACACCCAGAGAGAGCAGAAAACGATTCTCGCTGCGTACGCCCGTTAAGGAACTGGGGGGCCAGTGCGCCACCAGCTTCAGCGAAAAGTCATCGGAAATCATCTGGTCAAAGGAGACCTGATGTTCCGGGAACACCCGGCTCAATCTTTTGAAGGCGGCGAAAGGAGAAAGTTTTTTCCAGCTCCATAACCCGTCCGCCAATTCAAGGCTCCCCGAGTTTGTCGCTAAAACCCGCTCACGGACTTCCGCGTCAGGCAGCATGAAGTCCACGCCCTGTTCCTGCGCACCAGCGGCCTGGAAGTTCTCGATATCGCCATTCAATACAATACCTTGCTGGTTAACCAGCAGGTAATCCGCCTCCAGCCGCGTTTCTCCCGGGTTGCGTACAAGATTAAACAGGTGTTCCATCTCGATGTTTATGACGATTATCCCGCGGTGTTTCTTGGCACTATCCTCTACGGGCGTGGCAACACGGAGCACTGGCTTGATTGGCTCCTTGATCTCTCCGCGCTCTTCATTCAAATCTACACGGGAGATATAGAGCTCACCCGGCAATAGCTCATTGGCCTTTTTAAAATAGTAACGGTCGCTCTTGTTCTGCAGATCCTCCGCCGCCACCGCGTATTGCTCGCCTTCATCACGCATTACCCTCGACACTTCAATCCCGGATTCGTCAATCCAGCGAATCTGCAGGTATTGCGGATTTCGTCGTGCCAGTATCAGAAATGAAGCCTGCAGTGACTGCAGGTCTCTCGGGGATTCTGAATCCAGGGCGAGCCTGGTTATGGTTTCAGTTGAAAGGGAACGCAGGTGTTTCAGTGAACCCAATAACTCGGCACCAAGAAACCCGCTGATGCGATTGAGTCTGGCACTGTCAGAATCGAGAATTTCCTTGATACGATGATCTGTACGTTGCGAGGCATAATAATATGCTGCCAACAACACGATCACCGCAATCGGCAGGAAAAGAGCGAGAAACACGACTATTGGAAAACGTTCGCTCTGACTGCTTTCGGTCGAATCTGTTATCGTCGTATCCATAGAATCGAGCATTTTAAATGATGATTGCTATCAGGGCACATATATATTTCTGACTATAGACTGTAAAAAATTTCGATTTGACGCCCGTTTATCCTGGAGTAAATAATTCACTCATGTCGCCTGATCCCGATCTCCCACGCTGCCAATGGCCCGGCAAGGTCGAGGCAAACCCCCTGATGGTCGAATATCATGATACCGAGTGGGGCGTCCCGGTACACGACGACCGCAGACATTTCGAGTACCTGCTGCTGGACGCCTTCCAGGCCGGGCTGAGCTGGTCGACGGTATTGAACAAGCGCGAGAACTTTCGCGAGGCGTTCGATAATTTCGACCCGGAACTGATCGCGCGTTACACACGGCGCAAGGTGAATGCACTGCTTGGCAATCCCGGAATAATACGTAACCGATTGAAGGTGGAGTCCACGATCAGCAATGCACGCTGTTTCCTGCAGTTACAGGAAAGTGAGGGCTCGTTCGACGTCTTCGTGTGGCAGTTTGTCGATGGCGAACCCCGGCACAACCGCTGGCGGAGCCTGAAGCAGTTGCCCGCCAGTACCGTTCAATCGGACGCAATGAGCAAAGCGCTCCGGGAACGCGGCTTCAAGTTCACGGGTTCGACAATTTGTTATGCCTACATGCAGGCAGCGGGACTCGTTAACGACCACGTAACGGGCTGTTTCCGGCATGCGCAAATTCGCAATATGCAGAAGTAAATAAACGAGGCTATGATCATCACCAGCCAATCAAATCTGATAATCCTCTTAGAGTGGGTAAATCAATGCATCAATCGAGTCTGGCACCCATGATTTCACACAAAAATGTAGCGGCAAATGAATAAGCTGGCTGCCCTGGTATTGGCCGCCGCAGTGGCAGCACCTGCCCTGCCGGTACTGGCTGAAAACTGGACCTCGACGCTGGTGGGTGGCGGTGTGGTCACCGTGGACCCCGATACACGACGTGCCATGGTGACCCGGGACGGAGTGACCACCCCGCTATGGAACGGGGTCCACCGCATGCAGGACGGTTCGGCGCTGATCGTCAACCAGGGCGAGGCGGTAGCGGGTGTCCCGACAGCCGAACCCATGCATCAACTCCCGCCTCCGGAATCGGAAGACTGGGAGGGAGCACTCATTGCCGGCTATTCACCCTGTGAACAGCTGACTCATTATGTTTGTGGTCCCCATGATGAGTGTGCAACGGCTGAGGCCTGCGCTGCTTCCCGGCAGTTGCTCGCCATGGAACAGCAAGAGCGCGCCAGGGCGGCCGACCATTCCCGCATGACCTACACCAGCGGCCAGTGCCTGGAGGCAAGGAATGACGAGACGTATTTTTCTACCTGCCAGGCAGGCAACCCGTTCAAATGAATCAACGTGGCCAGATCACGACTTGGCTAATATTAAGGAATCGACGCCGACATTGCCGCTACCCGACCTGGTCGAGTGCCTGACTCACATCCGCAATAATGTCATCGATATTCTCGATACCGACGGATATCCGCACCAGATCGGCACTGACACCGGCGGTCTTCAACTCGGCCTCATTCAGTTGTCTGTGAGTGGTAGAGGCCGGATGACAGGCCAGTGACTTGGCGTCGCCGATATTGACCAGCCGCAATATCATCTGCAGGGCATCAATAAACTGCCCACCCGCCTCGATGCCGCCCTTGATACCAAAACTCAAAATACCCGAGGCCTTGCCAGCGGTAATCTTCTGACACGTCGGGTAATAGGGGCTGTCTGGCAACGCCGCATAGTTAACCCAGTTAATCTTTTCATGGTTACTGAGATAGCGGGCAAGCTTTTCAGCATTTTCACAATGGCGCTCCATCCTGATGCCCAGCGTCTCCAGTCCCTGCAGAATAAGGAATGCATTCATTGGAGACAGTGCGGCACCCGTGTTTCTGAGCGGCACCACCCGGCAGCGACCGATATAGGCCGCGGGTCCAAGCGCTTCGGTATAGACAACCCCGTGATAGGAAGGATCAGGTTCGTTCAGCATGGGAAACCTTTGCTTGTTTGCCACCCAGTCGAAGGTACCGGAGTCGATAATCATGCCGCCGATCGAATTACCATGGCCGCCGATGTATTTTGTCAGGGAATGAATAACGATATCTGCGCCGAGTTCAATCGGACGACACAGGTAAGGTGTCGCAACCGTACTGTCCACCATCAGGGGAATACCATGCCGTCCGGCAATTTCTGCCAGCCTGGCAATATCAACAATATTGCCCGCGGGGTTGCCAATAGACTCGCAAAACAGTGCCCGGGTGTTTTCGTCAATGGCCTGCTCGAAGCCGTCATAGTCTTCTGCTGAAACCATGCGGACTTCAATGCCCTGCCGCGGCAGGGTGTGCGCGAACAGATTGTAGGTGCCACCGTATAGCTGGCTGGTACTGACAATATTGGAACCCACATTACAAATACACTGTATGGCATAGGTGATGGCAGCCATCCCGGAGGCCACTGCCAGTCCGGCGATACCCCCCTCCATGGCTGCCAGGCGCTGCTCAAGCACATCAGTGGTGGGATTCATTATCCGTGTATAGATATTTCCCTTCACTTTAAGGTCAAACAGATCTGCACCATGCTGGGTGTCATCGAAGGTATAGGAGGTCGTTTGATAGATAGGCACAGCCGCCGCCTTCGTTGTGGCTTCGGACTCATAGCCGCAATGCAGGGCCAGGGATTCAAGTTTCATATTTGCTCCTCGTGAAAAGTGGAAATAATCAATGGGGTCAGGTTCAATTGATTTTACGCTGAACCTGAAAGGCTTTTGATTGATGGCCCTCACCCCTGGTGCTGCCTGACGCAGCTGAAACAATAGCAGGAGAATATCGGCTCTGGCCTCCTTTAGTATATTATTTTCTGCCATGCGTCAGTCACAGCCACTGAAGACGATCAACAAACTTGTTTTCTATGCCAGCCTGATACTGCTGGTGACATCCTGCTGGCAGCGCAACGATTTTCCAGAAGACATGTCGATCATGCCGGCCCTGCTGGAGCCGCCGCTACAAAAAGCCCATAGAACACAGCCCTTTACGGTTGCGAATAACGGCACTGACTACCGTATCGAGCCGCGTTATCAGTATGATTTGCATGGCCTGGTTGTTTCCTACGCGCACCATAATGGCAACTACAGTCTGCACCGTTTGTGGAATGACCATATCAACGTGGCCGATGTGTGCGTGGTCTGGAGCGGGAATGCGAACGCTTCCGACCTGAACAACATCGAATTCTGGAACGGGAAATTTACCTGTAATTTCCAGACTGACGATGCCGGCACCTGGGAACGCTTCAGGGAAAACCAGATATCCAACAACCACCTGCTAACGGATGACAGCCGTATTCGAGAGACGATCAAACAGGTCCGTATCGGAGACCAGATTCGGATCCAGGGCTGGCTGGTCAATTATTCCAATGACACTGGATTCTCCAGGGGCACCAGCACTACCCGCGACGATAGAGGCAATGGAGCCTGCGAAACAATCTACCTGGAGCATTTCGAGATCCTGCAAACGCTTGACAATGGCTGGCGCACGTTAATGAGCCTTGCGCTGGTAGGCGTCATTGGCAGCAGCCTGCTCTGGCTGGTCGCGATTATGCGCGGCATCTTCTAAAATGGGCCGCCAATTAGGCGTCTCGAGATACGTGGGTTATGCTCCCTGATAGTTGCCCATTTGGTACACGCCCCGCGAGTAACTTGTACAACAGGCTCACTGAAGCCCTGCCGACCTGATAAGGAGAAAAATCAATGACCAGATCTATTCTTGCCGCAACATGTGCCGCGATGCTGATGATAGCAATGCCTGCCACTGCGCAGGATTCGGGCACCCCGATGCCGGGAACGCTGTCCGCAGCCTACCCCGGCAAGGCCTATTCACCCTATGCGAAACGCACTTTCCCCGAACGTCCACTGTGGGGTGATTCGCATCTGCACACCTCGCTCTCGATGGATGCCGGTCTGTTCGGCAACCGCTTGCCGCCCCGTGAAGCCTATCGGTTTGCGCGGGGAGAGGAAGTGGTGTCCTCCACCGGACAGCCGGTTCGGCTGTCGCGCCCGCTGGACTGGCTGGTGGTCGCCGATCATTCCGATGGCATGGGGTTGT
>Ga0316194_10003464_pt1 | contig 11011 bp, 12 predicted proteins | sample CroRivsedime1_MG_FD_204936 | JGI IMG/M metagenome (GOLD analysis project Ga0316194, IMG submission 204936) | Coastal sediment microbial communities from Maine, United States - Cross River sediment 1 | ecosystem: Environmental > Aquatic > Marine > Coastal > Sediment | place: USA: Maine... | reverse complement strand
CCGGATGCGACCGCTTCCAGTACCGCCAGCCCCTGGAACTCGTGCAGTGCAGTCGTCAGCACCACGTGTGATTGCCGCAGCAGGCGTTGATAGTCATCATCCGACGCGACCATCCCCCAGGCACCGATATGGTCCTTTAGCCGGGGATACATTGCTGCGAACACCGGTGGTTGCTCACGGAACTGCTGGCCGGTCACGTGCACCCTGAAGTTCAGCCCGGCGGCGTGCATTGCAAGCAGTGCATCCAACATGCGCTCCGGCGCCTTGTCGTATTCCCAGCGGTGGTTCCAGACAATTGTAAACGGCCCGTCCCTGCTTGCGGTTCCGGCCCTTTTCCCAAACCAGTGTTCTTCAAGCGGTACAGGGAGAGTACAGCTCCTGGCGGCAATCGAATCGACCACACCGTCCGGCACCGCATCGGGCATCCGTTGCAACAGGGTCCGCGCGCCTTCAAGAAAGGATTCCCGGTTCCAGGCCGAATTAAACACGACACGATCGGCGGCCAGCAGCGCATACAGGCTGGTCACCTTTGGCTCGATACCTTGCCCATTGTGACGGTCCGGATAGGCAAACTGGTTTTCGTGGCAATACACCAGTGCCGGCACGTTCGCCAGCTTCGGCACCAACCCTTTTAGCGCCGACAGATCCGTCATGGAGGTCGCTATCAGCACATCATAGGGCTGTTCCAGTGTCTGCCGCTCTGCAAACGCCCAGGTCAGGCTGTTGCCACGCACGCGCCATGCAAAAAAGCGTGGCGGCAGCGTCAGCACTGTCCACTGCCACTCCGGAAATGCTGCCACCAGCCCCTGCCGCCAGCGGCGATGGCTGTGTGCATCATAGGCAGACAGCAACAGTATGCGCATTACACCCTGACCGGCTGCTCTTCATTGATATAGGTCTGTCCGCGATAAAAACGGGCCAGCAGCATGAATACTAAGGCGGTCATCAGCATCAGCACGGTAAAGAACTGAAAATATGCTGCACCCTCCAGCTTACTGCTGCCATCCGGCTCCTGTATGAAAAAATTGACTGCACTGGTAAACAGGTTGCCCAGTGATATCGACAACATAAAGAAGGCCATCACAAAAGACTTCATCGTTTTCGGTGCCTGTGTATAGGAAAACTCGAGGCAGGTGATTGATACCATGACCTCTGCCGAGGTCAACACCACATACGCCAGCAGTTGCCAGGCAATGGACGGATTGCCACCCTGATCAATCGACGTTTGTATGGCGGTCGGAATGGCAAATGCGGCAGCGGCAACAAACAGACCGATGGCGATCTTGCGTAACGGTGTGAGCGCGAACACCCGGTCGATTGCCGGATAGACCGCATAGGAGAACACCGGTATCAGCAACATCACCAGCAGGGGATTGGCGGCCTGGATCTGCGCCGGCAGCAGCTCAACACCGAACAACAGGCAGTCCATCTGCGCGGCCTGCAACACCCAGGATGAACCGGTCTGGTCGAACAGCGCCCAGAACACGGCAATGAACAGATACACAACTGCCAGGCGTCCCAGCACACCCAACCCGGTCCGGCTGAAGACCTCTTTAAGAAACCTGCGCCCCCCGGGCGGCACATGCACAAACTTGTTCCGGCCCGCCCGGAAAACCAGGGTCGCGGTCAGCATCAAGACCCCGGGCAGGCCAAAGGCAATGGCAGACCCGTACTGCTGCAACAACCACGGTGTCGCCAGGCTGGAAACAAAGGCACCAAGATTGATGGCAAAATAAAACCAGGAAAAGGCCCGCGCCAGCAGGCCATGGTTGGATGTGCCAAACTGGTCACCCAGGTGTGCCGACACACAGGGTTTTATCCCCCCGGCACCGAGCGCGATCAGGCCCAGGCCAAGCGCAAGCCCCCATCGGGTGTCATCCAGGGCCAGCACGAAATGGCCGGCACAGTAGATCAGTGACAACAGGATAATGGTACGGTATTTCCCCAGCAGCCCGTCCGAGATCAGCGCACCCAGCAGGGGGGTGAGATACACAGCCGAGACAAACAGGTGATACCAGCCCTTCGCATCTTCCTCCGACATGGTATCCAGCGTACCGCTGGAATCCAGCAGATAGCGGGTCATGAATACGACCAGGATTGCACGCATACCATAAAAGCTGAAACGTTCCGCCGCCTCATTCGCGACGATATAGGGGATACCGCCGGGCATATTGGTTCGGGGAACGGGGGCAGTGAGATATTCCGGCACCGGCGCAGTCCTTCAACAGGTTTAAAACCGGGTGATCATACCCTGAAAAATCAGCCCCTTGGTAACGGGACTTCCGCCGCCAGCATAAATCCGTATGATGGCCGGCAACTAACCCTGCCAAGACTGAATAATGCCGGAGGGCGACATGGCTGAAACTGTAGAAGAACTGACCATCAAATATGAAGAAGACGGGATAGAAACCGTCAAGGAACTGGACAAGAAGGTACTGACCAAGGGTGCCTGGTCGACCGTCATTTACCGTTACCAGGACTGGAACCGCTCCAAGGAGGAATACGGGCCGGACAAATATTCCATCCGCCGCTACCAGAAGCGCAATGGCCAGTACCAGCACAAGTCAAAATTCAATATCTCCAGCAAGGATCAGGCCGAGAAGATCATTGCCGCGCTGCAGGAATGGATCAAGTAGCCTTGCCCCGAGCCCGCCATAACCTGCAAATTCAGGAAGGTATCGCCGGCAACATCATGTTAAATAGCGGAATCTATATGCCGCTCCAGTACCCGCTCAGGCGTCGCTGTCTGCCGCCACCGCGGCTTCCAGTTCTGACCGGGTCACCTGCTGTTCCTGCAACAAACCGTCAAACAATGCCCGTTGCTGCCTTGAACCTGACCCCTGCACGGCGTCTGCACGATTGAAGTAATATTCAAGGGCGGCCTTCACCATTGGCCTGGGCCGCTTGCTCACCTCGACGGTTTCGTTTGTAGCGGTGATCCCGGCATCAATGTCTGCCGCCAGCTCCAGCAGGGTATAACGTGCCACCTGTGCGCACTCCGAACCGCCTTCCGGGTAAGCGGCATATGCGTACTCGCTTATTGCGGCACACAGGATATCCTTGACGGTTACATCACAACAGAGTTTGATTTTTCGGGCAGCCACGGCATGATTCTATGCCAGATCAATGATGGCGGGACAGCATGTGGCAAAGAAACACCGACCACAGGGATGCAGTTAGTGCTTCTTGGCGGGAGGTGAGATGCAGCTAGATGTTTATCGGGTCATCTTCTTCATCAGCAAACACATCATAGATATTCTCTTTCAGTATTTCTTCTTCGCGCATTTCTTCAAGCTTCTTGCGCGCCAGGGCCTGACGTATCTTGCGTAATGCAGCCATACCCTTGGAACGTTTCTTTCGCGGCTTCTTTTTTACAACGACGTCTTCTGTTACGGCACTCATCGCACTGCCCCCTTGCTGGTTTCACCATGACAGCACCAGTTCAGAACCGGCACGTAGTTGGGCTATCGGCCATGCGGCGATGAGGCTTTAGAGGCCATCGGCGAGCGGTAAGGGGACAGACGCAACCTGCGGATCAATTCATGAAATCATCGCATCTAATTGTATATACTACTAATTAACAGGACAATCTATTCATGTTCTCGCAAGTGTTCGGGGCAGAGAGGTGCCACCGGAATCAACAACCGCCATGATCAGCTAGAATTCAGGATAGGTGCAACTGATCAGATACAAAAAGATCCACGTCCAGAGAGCAGCAATCATGAAGCGACACATGAACATCACCCTGTACATCATTATTTCAACATCTGTTTCTACCATCAGTGCAGCACAGGTTTACACCTGGGTAGATGACAGTGGTACGACACATTTCAGTGAAGCACCGCCCCTGGAGCCGGCCACTGACACAAGCCTCGTCGAGGTGCTGCCGGCAAGTGGCGCCGCCCCTGGAGACGGGATAGATGACGGTTTTTATTCCGTCATCAACCAGGCAGAGCGCATGCAAACACGCCGACTGGAAAACGAGAAACTGGCCGCCGAGAAAAAACTGGCGGAAGCACAGGCCAGCAAGGCCCGCGCAGAAGCTCAGGCAGCCCTGCAAAACGCAGACAGCGATGACAACACTTCTTACTATCCCGCCTACCCCTATTACCCGCGTTACGGATATCGCCACCCCTGGCAACGGCCCGGACATGGACGGCGGCCCGGACACGGCTACCGCCCGGGGTACTTACGCCCCGAAAACCCCAGGACATCGCTGGGCAAGACACCTGGTATGCCCCATTTTTGATGGATCGATGGGGTCGGGATCATTTCTGATGAAGATCCATCGACTCTGGACCCGCTGATCCTTACACTTGCGGCATGAGCGAAGAACAAGAAAGTCCTCTGCAGTTTCCCTGTGAATTTCCTATCAAGGCAATGGGGAAAGCTGACTGCGAACTGGATATTATTGTTGTCGAGATTGTACGCAGACATGCCCCGGACCTCGCTGAAGGTGCCGTGTACACACGCGACAGCAGCGGGGGTAACTACATCTCGGTTACCGTCAAGGTCAATGCCACCAGCCGGGCACAACTGGATGCCATCTACCAGGATCTGGTCGACTGTGAAGCAGTCATCATGGCCCTTTGAATAAACCTGGCCTGCCATGCCTGCCCCCCGTGCGCTGACCGTCAGACAGCTTGGACTGACAGCCTATGAGTCGGCCTGGCACGACATGCAGGCATTTACAGACACCCGTGACGCCAATACCCCGGATGAACTCTGGTTTCTTGAACACCCACCGGTGTTCACCCTCGGCCGCAACGGCAAGCAGGAATACCTGCATGACACCGGCGAGATACCGGTGCTCAGGGTAGACCGTGGCGGGCAGGTAACCTACCATGGGCCCGGCCAGCTGATTGCCTACATCCTGCTGAACATCAAGCGGCGCCAGCTGGGTGTACAATCACTGGTCCGGATGCTGGAACAGAGCGTGATTGACCTGCTCTCGGACTACTCACTCAGCGCACAGCGTCGTGAGCAGGCACCCGGTGTTTATGTCGATGACCGCAAGGTTGCCGCTCTGGGTCTGCGTATCCGCAAGGGTTGCTCCTTCCACGGACTCAGTCTCAACGTCAACATGGACCTGTCTCCATTCGCCATGATTGACCCCTGCGGCTACAGCGGCCTGGAGGTAACACAACTGCGCGACCTGGGCATTGATGCAACGGTGGAAACCATCAGTGTTCAATTCCGGACCCACTTCGAACGATTGCTGGACAAACAGGCACCATGAGCGACACTGAAAAAAAACAGCGCGGCGCGGCCAAGACTGCGCGCATACCAGTAAAGATCGAAACAACGACCCGACCACAGCGCAAGCCGGCATGGATCCGCGCCAGGTCGCCGGCACATCCTGCTGTATCACGACTCAAGGAAGTACTTCGCGAGAACCACCTGCACACCGTATGCGAAGAGGCCTCTTGCCCCAACCTGGGTGAATGTTTTGCCGGCGGCACCGCCACTTTCATGATCATGGGCGATATCTGCACACGCCGCTGCCCGTTCTGCGACGTGGCACACGGGCGCCCCGACCCGCTGGATACCGACGAACCGGAAAATCTGGGGCGTACCATCAGCGACATGGGACTGAATTATGTCGTGGTCACGTCAGTCGACCGCGATGACCTGCGTGACGGCGGCGCCGGACATTTCACGCAATGCATAGCGGCCATTCGCAAGTACAGTCCGGATATCAGGGTCGAGGTACTGGTACCGGACTTTCGCGGCCGCATGGACAGGGCACTGGATATCCTCGTCAAATCACCGCCGGATGTTTTCAACCACAACCTGGAAACAGTGCCCCGCCTGTACAAGAAGGTACGTCCCGGCTCCGACTATGCCTGGTCGCTGAACCTGCTGAAGCGTTTCAAGGCGCTGCACCCGGACATACCGACCAAATCAGGGCTGATGCTGGGCGTCGGTGAGACCATCGGGGAGGTGGAACAGGTAATGCGTGACCTGCGCGAGCATGACTGCAACATGCTGACGCTCGGACAATACCTGCAGCCCAGCGTGCACCACCTGCCACTGGACCGCTATGTTCATCCGGATGAGTTCGATCGCCTTGGTAAACTGGGCTATGAACTGGGATTTACCCATGTTGCCAGCGGGCCCATGGTGCGCTCTTCCTACCACGCCGATCAGCAGGCAAGGGAAGCACTGCTTTAGAGGGGTCAGATCCGCATGGCCGGAATGACAGTCTTCTTCTTGCAAGCAAGCGCCATTCAACCCTGATACCCTTTATTCCAGCAGGGACTGAATCCGCTCGGCTGCCTGCCGGATACCGTGCGGCTCGATGCCGGGCCCTGCCCGTTTTGCCAGCAAGGTATTAACCAGGGACGCAAAACGACCGTCGAGAAACTGCTCACGCGTCATCACTTCCAGGTGGCCATGCTGCCGCACCCAGCTGTTCAGGCAGGCCGTTTCCGGCCAGTCAGTGCGTTCTATGGTAACTACCGGCACGCCATGACAGACGGCTTCGGCATAGGTGCCATAACCGGGTTTGGTCAGCACCGCATCGACCGATGCCAGCACATCGATAAACGGCATCCCCGGTATGCTCAAATCAAACATGTCATTGCGGGGACTCTGCACGGCGTCGGTAAATATCCAGATGACATCTTCAATGTATGGCCAGTTGTCGAGTGGCAGCGCGGTCGCAATACCACCCAGCGCAACCAGCACCGCCCGCACCTGCCTTTCAGCAGCACAATGTTCCAGTAACACCTCCCGCTGCCGGCAGCCCTGCCGCGCAATGGGACCGATGGTCACCACATTGTCGAGTTCCGGCATGGGTATAGCGGGTGTCGGCGCAAGAAAGAGACCGGCCGCCCGGTAGCTGTTCGTTATCTGTTCCAGTATGCGCCGGTCTTCATAATCGTCTTCACAATAGGCTGCATAGATAGACGCCCAGTTAAGCGAGCACAGCCCTACTGACGGTATGCCGCGTTCGGCTGCAGCCGACAGGATACGATAGGGAACGTCTGCCAGCACCAGATCAGGACACACCTGCCCCAGCAGATCGAGGTCATCCTGGCAACCCTGCACCCAGTTACGATGAAACTCGCGGTAGACCCGCCACGAAGCGGGCACGTCGACTTCCCACGCATTCAGCATCTGCAGGGTCGGATCCAGTGCTGCCTGCCGGTAGTCGAACTCCCCGTCGATTCTGGCCGTAACCACCTCACAGGGCAGACTGCCACAGACGGTAAGCGCCAGCTCCGGCAGCCGCTCCCGCAGAGCGTTGACCACCGGCGCGCACTGCGCCAGGTGCCCGTAACCATGCCCCGACAGGGCCAGCAATAAATGTGGCGGGTGCGCTGTCACCAGGGACGGTCAGGCGTTTTCCGGCAACAGTCTTTCCATCAGGTAACCAAGGCAGTCCTGACGAATGATTGTTTCATCCAGCGTAAGCATTGATGGCATTAACGGCCTGGCCGTTACCAGCGTATTGTCTTTAATCGAGAAATAACGGTCATACACCGCCTGATTGTTGTCATCAGTGACGGCCAGCCTGACGGCAGCGCCCGGTCGCACCCGACCCAGCTCCGTGCCCGTCGGCAATTCCCGGAAATTGAGATGATCGAGATTTCCATTCAACTGCAAATCAACCGCATCGCCGTCAAACCCGAAATGGACATCTGCCGGTATCTTTACCACCGCCACCGTATGAAACAGGTTCACGTCATGGGAGGCCACCGGCTGCTGCGGCAATTCGCTCATGTGCAAACAGGCATCGATGTAGTCACGGGCATGCTCCATGCCGTATTCATGGTCGGGCTTGCCACACTCAATCGTCACGGCAGGGCAGACATGGGACATCGCCATCGACTGCACACCCAGCGGCCGGATGAAATACACGACGGTGCGGCTGAACTGCGCGGCGAGGTGCAGGAACTGGTTGTCCACACGATTAATGCAGCCGTAATGGGGGTTGATCCCCGTATTGTTGTGAACATCGATGCTGGCAAAGGCCTTGCGTGCCCGTATACTGTCCACCACCTGTTGCATCATCTGCGCTTCCGGGACATCCGGCTGCTCGGTGCCCGGCCAGACACGGTTATAGTCAGTCTGCCCTTCCAGAAAACGCCGTCCCTGACGGGCAGCGGCGACATTACCGATAAAGAGCGACAACGCACGCGGCAACTCCCTGTCACGGTATTTCTGCAGCAGTGACTGTACAGCATAAAAACCGGTGCTTTCGTTACCGTGCGCCAGCACCGTCACGAACAACGGTTCAGGGCGTCGCCCCGGCAAATGGATCAGCGTCGGACCACCCAGCAGTTCCAGCAGTGATTCCACGGAGGTGTCCAGCAGGCCATCCGGCAGGTGTGCTATTTCATTCAGCATAATTTATCAGGTTTAACCTGTTTCCCATTCATGTACCGGCACACCTTTTTCCTGATGCTCATAGTAGGCATGCGTCATCGCCGCCAGGTCACCGCCATTGCGTTCCACGTACGCCCGTTGCCAGTTGGTGCCGGTCTGGCCGGTGCGCGCACGGGCCTCGATGATCCCGAGGTAACGATTGATATCGTCCCTGTCGATTTCCAGCTGCTCCAGTCCCTGCCGCGCCACTGGCACCAGGCATTCCAGCAGCAGATGTTGCATACTGCCCCGCCTGCCGTCCAGCCAGGTAATATGCGCGTCCAGCCCGTGCCGGGCGGCCGTATAAAAATTGTCGCGCGCCACGGCAAAGAGCAATTGCTGTTCGGGCGGGATTTCTGCCGACATCAATGACTGCATCAGGCCGTAAAACAGGGCCGCATTTGCAATCATATCAGCGATCGTCGGGCCACCGGGAATAACCCGGTGTTCGATGCGCAGGTGCGGTATGCCGTCATAATCAAAGCCGATCAGGGGGCGATTCCAGCGCCAGATAGTGCCATTGTGCAAACGCACATGAGACATCTGTTTCAGTCCGTCATGAAACTGCATGGGTAACAACAGGGGATAGTGCTGCTCGTTTTCAACAAAACATTCGAAGATGGAATCCCGCACATAACCGGAACCAAAGGTTACCCGCCGCAGCGGCCCGTGACTGGCACCGGCGAAACCGCCAACGGCGACCGATTGTTCAAACAGCGGAATACGCGTCTCGGACCAGAGATCATGGCCGAACATATAAGGTGAGTTTGCAGCCACCGCCACCAGCGGCGCCGAGACAATCATGGCGGCATTATAGGCACGCCTGGCGGCACGCGGATGCACCTTGAGATGCAACTGAAAGGAGGTGGTTGCCGCCTCCAGCATAACACTGTTATGCGCCACCCGAAGATGTTCACGGCCGTTGATATCCAGTTCCAGCGGCCGGCCTTCGCGCAGTCGCAGGATCTGTTCATTCAGGGCGCGATAGCGCTTCAGATCGGACATGTTTGCCTGGGTTAGCTCGGCCTCTTCCAGCGTCGGCAGAATGCCAATCATCAACAGGCGCAACTGCAGATCGGCTGCCGCCTGTCTGCATTGCTGCCACGTCGCGCCCAGGCTTGCCTCGAAGCGACTGAACGCAGCCCCCCACAGGTGTTGCGGATGATCATTCAGCTCGACATTGAAGCGCGCCAGCTCGGGCACGACCATGGGGTTATCCAGGTGTTTCAGGAACGTTTCGTTGACCGGTGCAGGACGCGCCAGGCTATCGATCAGCCAGGCTTCCAGCTCAAACCCGCCCATACGATCACGGGGCGAAAAGATTTCATCACTGAACCACTGACTCAGCAAGACCGTCTCGGCGCGCAAGCAGCGCGCATACTCCAGAAAGTCATCCGGTGTAAATCGTGCCGCCTCGATTTCCTGACCCATCGTCGCTCCACTCCGTCAAACCCTGTGACTCCGGCAAAGCACCGGTGCAGATCGTTACTGCAAATTAATGATTACCCGGTTAACCGCGTCCAGTCGCTCCGGTGTGCCGATATCAAACCAGCTGCCCGAATAATGCTCGCCACTCACCTGTCCGGCATCCATGGTCGTTCTTAAAAGTGGCGCCAGCGGAAATACCCCGGGGCGACAACCGGCAAATAATTCCGGTCGATACACGCCAATCCCGCTGAAGGTCAGCATTGCCGGCCCCTGCTGTGACAGTCGCCCTTGCGACAGCGAAAAATCTCCTTGCGGATGGTTTTCCCGGTTATCTACCATCACCAGATGTGCCAGACCATCGATCTGTGACGGCAGGGAGGCAAAGGGAAAATCCGTCCAGATATCACCGTTCACCACCAGGAACGGCTCCTCCCCCAACAACGGCAGGGCATTCATGATCCCGCCACCGGTCTCCAGTGAACCTGCTGTTTCCGGCGAGTAGCGGATATGCACACCGTAGGCATCGCCATCACCCAGTGCCTTCACAATCTGCTCGCCCAGGTACGCATGGTTGATCACCAGCCCGGTAATCCCCGCCCGCGCCAGGGCATGCACATGGCGCTCGATCAGTGTCTGGCCGCCAATTCGCAGCAAGGGTTTGGGCGTGGTATCCGTCAAGGGCCGCATACGCTCACCACGCCCGGCTGCCAGAATCATTGCTTTCATAGTCATATTTTACAGGATTGCGCTGTTGCGGATCGACCCCGGCGGATGGCCCGTGACTGTACATGCCCAGTCCCAGCCCTGTGTATGCCGGGAAATCAGTTCGGAAAACAGACGAATATGTAATGCATCGTCGTTGAGACAGGGGATGTAGCCGGACTGTTCACCCGATAGTTGCATAAATCCTGGTTTTGAAAGCTGGTTTCACTGCCTGTTTTACAGGATGAAATGAATATTTCGAATTGATTCTGGAGTTCACCGCGAGTGAGGTGCTGACACATCCTGCAGGAGTGCCGTCCCCGGCGCGCATCGCGGCCAGGAGGCCGCTCCTAGCGGAAGATTTATGCAATGATCAGGTTCACCACCGGCTGCAAGAAAGATATCTCGGTTCTCCATCGACACCTCTTCCAGGGTTTCCAGGCAATCCGCACTAAAGCCCGGGCATATGACCTGGACGTTCTTTATCCCCGCAGCCGCCAGCGCCTTC